>Ga0209444_10001381_pt1 | contig 13319 bp, 10 predicted proteins | sample LauGreFaBDMM15DN_2_FD_188215 | JGI IMG/M metagenome (GOLD analysis project Ga0209444, IMG submission 188215) | Freshwater lake microbial communities from Lake Michigan, USA - Fa13.BD.MM15.DN (SPAdes) (version 2) | ecosystem: Environmental > Aquatic > Freshwater > Lake | place: Lake Michigan...
CAGCTAAACCATCCATTTTTTCATTATTTTCTTTTACTGCTAATTCCCAATCTTTAACAGCAGAAAGATTACTTAACACATCTCCAATGCCAGCTTTAATAAATCTATCGGGAGCAAGTTTGATGGCATCTAAATCAATTACTACTGCAAGTGGGGCGTTAACACCAAAAGATCCTCGTCCACCATTATTTTCTAAAATGCTAACTGGTGATGCCACCCCATCATGAGCCAAATTTGTGGCCACCGAAATCATAGGTATTTCTAATAATGTCGCCGCATATTTACAAAGATCAATAACTCTGCCACCACCCACTCCAACAATGGCATCAAACTTTTTTGGTTTTAAGGTTTCAGCTAAAGCTTTAGCATCGTTAAGTGAATTCCCAGGAGAAATATAAAACTCCGCATTGGGTGCTGCTTTTTTTAATCTTTCTTCAAATTTCTTTTTGCCACCTTCAGTCATCACTACCGCAATGTGACCTTTACTAGAAACTCTTTGATCAGCTAAAACTGTTGCTAAATCATCCAAGGCACCTTTACGAATATCAATATAAAGAGGTGCTTCAACCATTCTTTTTAATAATGACATGCAATCAACCTCGCTTTTGCTAAATCATCATGGTTGTCAACTTCAACCCAAGAAACTTCCCCAATTGGTTGAAGCGAAATTGTTCCACCGCGATTTACATATTCTTGATAACCATCTTCATAATAAAGATCAGGATTGGATTTCCAGGTTGCTTCTAAACTGGTTGCTAGATCTTTAGCTGCTGATGGTTCAACAAGTGTTAATCCTATGTATTCACCATAGGCAGTTTGTGGATCCATTAATTTAGTGATCTTTGCTAAATGTCCTGCTTCATCAGTGGTCAGTTTCATTTCTTCATCAGCAAGTTTTTTAACTGTGTCAACTGCTAATAAAATTGCTGGTCCTCTGTTTGCTAATAAAGTTTCTTGCACATTTACTGGGTGAACGGTGTCACCATTTGCTAATAAAAATCCTTGGGCGAACAAATCCCTGGCACACCATAGTGAGTATGCGTTATTCCACTCTTCTGCTTTGTCGTTATAGACAAGTTCTAAATTAACTCCATGTTTTGCTTCTAGGTCTTTTTTTCTATCTTCGACAGCTTTTGATTTATAGCCCACAATTACTGCTACCTCGGTTAACCCAACTTTGGAAAAATTACTTAGCGTTAAATCTAGAATTGTGGTTTCTTCATCTATCGGAATTAGTGCTTTGGGCAAAGTGTCGGTAAAAGGGCGCAGTCGGCGTCCGGCACCAGCGGCTAAAACCAAGCCCAGCATGATTGCCCCATTCAATAACTAGAAAATAACTACTTTTCTTGTGCCTTTAGTCTTTCACGCTCATCTTCGCACTATATATATTGAGTAGGCTCATAATCACCATGGCAATTAAACCTCGACGCTTAGACATTAACTCCCGGATTTTGCAATTTCGTCGCACGGCCGGAGCTGCCTACCATGCCTGGAATGCAAATGATCCTAAAGGAATCTTGGAATCAAAGGACTTAAAAAATCAACCGCAAGACCTAGAAGTGATGGCATATTTTGGTGATGATGTTTCACGTAGCTATCAAATAGAGCAATGGTTACCTGTTTTTGAAGAATTGAATAAAACTCATAAAGTCTCAATTATTAGCAGACAATTTCCTACTACCAAGAAGTTAAGAAAACTTACCTCTTTGCCTGTTAATACAGTTTATGATTTTTTTACTTTAACGGAATTGATTGATTCAAATAATTATAAAGTTGTTCTCTATGTAAATAACTCATTCACAAATTTTCAAGCAATGGCAGCAAAAAGAGCTTTTCATGTTCATTTGAACCACGGTGAGTCAGACAAGATGAGTATGACTTCCCGACAAATGTATGCCTATGACGTGGTCGCAGTTGCAGGTCAAGCCGCGAAAGATAGATTAAAAAATTCCCTAATTGTGAGTGATGAAAACAAAGAAGTAGTTATCGGTAGACCGCAATTGGATTTATTGCAAAAGCCATTAGAAGTTATTTCAGGCAGAAAAGTTTTAGCCTACGCCCCCACTTGGGAAGGCGATCAGGAAGCAAACAATTATTCCTCAGTTGATGTTTATGGACAAAAAATTATTGCAGCCATGTTACAAGTTCCTAATGCCACTGTTTTATATAAACCCCATCCAAAAGTTACAACTTCACCGGTTTCAAAAATATTAAAGGCACATAAAGCAATAGTTGCTCAACTTGATGCGGCAAACTCTAAAGATTCATATGCAAAACACACTTTTGTGATGGGTGATCCAATGCCAGTATTGCAAGTTGCAGATTTGTTGGTTTCTGATGTTTCTGCGGTATCGATTGATTATTTATATCTAAAACCACAAGGTGCCATGTTGATGTGTGACAGAAGAAGTAATACCACCGAATTTGCCCAAGTTGCGCCAATTTCAAAAGCAGTAACTGTGTTAACAAAAGAAAATATCAACAGTATTGAAAAAATAATTACAGAACATATTGCAGGAAAAGTTGATAGAAGTTCTTATGATTCAATGCGAAATTATTATTTCGGGGATTCAAAACCAGGATCTAGTATTACTAGATTTGTGGCCATGGTTGATGACTTAATCAAACGTCGTGACAGCCGTGTTTCCCAAATGCCCACGGCAATTAATTAAATAACCCCGGCCGCTTTAGCTCAGTTGGTAGAGCGTTGCTCTCGTAAAGCAAAGGTCTCGGGTTCAATTCCCGAAAGCGGCTCATAAAACCATAGATCAAACTTATTTACTAAAAGTGATTAATTGTGACAACTCGCATTTGTGGAATAGGAATTTTATATACACATAGATAAAATTAGTCGCTACAGCACTATGATTTGATTATGTACATCAAACTTATCTCCCAAGTAACAGTTTCAATTTCATTAATTTTCTTAACTGCCGGTTGTGGTGGTGGCGCGGACCAAGTCTTTGAACAAGCCAGACTTGAAAATCCTTGTAAATTACCAGTAGCTGATGGCCGTGGTGATGTTTCTATTGGTGGTTGGCCCAGAATAAATCAGCGCATGAGAGCAACAGGCACTGTAACTTCCCAAGTAATAATGGTTGATTTTCCAGACGCTCCAGCAAAAATAACACCACAACAAGCCTTCGAAAATATTAAAGGCACAACAGCAGCCTTTAATGAAATGTCTTACGGAAAATTTAATTATTTAATGGAGCCCACCTATAAGTGGTATCGAATGAGCAAAAACGCAACCGAATATGATCCACTTGGTCCCACATTTGAAAAGCATCGCGCATATCTTGAGGAGGCTTTGAAATTAGCGGATCCTGATGTTGATTTCTCTAAGTCTGAAAGTTTTATTGTTTTGACTGATCCTAATAATGTTCCTTTTGTTGCTGGTCCAGCATTTTCAGCTACTGATCTACCAATAACACTTGATAACACTGATTTTTATAACGGCACAGGTTCTGCTGCTGATTTAGCTACGTGGGGATTTATCTGGGCAAACCATGAATTAACTCATACTCTCGGACTTGTTGATTTATATGCGTCCGAGAGTAAAGATACAACAAATTATTATGACATTTTGAGATTTACTGGTCAGTTTAGTTACATGGGTGATATTACTCCAGATTCTTTTGCCCCAGGTTTGTTTGCCTTCGAAAGGTGGAATCTTGGTTGGTTAGAAGATGACCAAATAATTTGTACAACTGAAAATGAGATTACCCAGTTAATAACTCCGTTAGCAGAAATTGGTGGCATAAAAGCGGTTATAGTTCCAATCACTAGCACCAAAGTAGTTGTTGTGGAAAGTCGCAGACCAATAGGAATAGATCGTAATTTGAAAAAAAGTGGCGCCTTAGTTTATGTAGTTGATTCAGCTGTGCAATCTGGTTTAGGACCAATACAGGTTTACCCCGTTGACACCAAAAATGATCCACAGTTTACCCAAGCACCTAGAGCTGTAGGGGAAAATATAGAAATTGAAGGATTAAATATAAAAGTCATAAATAGTACTATTACGGGCGACACCGTGACCATTAGTAAAAAGAAGTAAGATTTCTTATTGTTACTGCTAAACTTTTTCTAGCGTTAGTTATGAAAAACCTCGCTGTAGAAAATTGGAGACGTTATTAATTCTTATTTGGCTTCTAACGCAATTACAATCAGTGCCATAGTTTTGTTGATTTGTGGAATTTACGTATTATTAAGGTATTTTAATAAAAAAAGTGAAAACGGAAAGATGTGTCCCAGATGCGGAAAAAATCCAGCCCTAGAAACAGTAAAACTATGTGTTGAGTGCTTCAAGGAGTGGCAGTAAATTTTATTTCTGGCCGGTAATCTAGATAGGTTTAAGGTTGGCCAGATCTAATATGGGTATAGGAATTAGTATTTTGAACCCAGATTTTGCAACTAAAACACTAGAGGCAGCCTTAAGGGAAAGAAAAAGCGTTTAATTTTAGGCTTCATATTTAATGCCTTTTATTGCTAGATTGAAGCCATGACTGGTAACTGGACCAACTGGGTTGGTAATCAAACTTTTGATTACGCCAGCTATGCCCAGCCCGCAAATGAAAAAGAAGTTGTTAAAGCCGTTAAGAAAGCTTTAGAAAAAAAACAAAACATAAGAGTTATGGCCACTGGTCATTCTTTTACCCCAATTGTGCAAACAGATGGTTTATTACTTGATTTAGCAAAAATTAGTGGCATTAAAGCTGTTGATCCATATAAACAAAGAGCATTCGTAGGTTCGGGAACACCAATCAGTGCACTTGGTGAACCACTTTGGGAAAAAGGATTAGCGCTAAGAAATCAAGGCGATATCGATGATCAAAGAATTGCTGGAGCTATCTCAACAGGAACGCACGGCTCAGGAACAGAATTTGGTAGCTTCTCATCAATTTTAAGATCGTGTCGAATTGTTAGTGGCACTGGTGAAGTAATTGAAGTAAATGAAAAAACTCCTGATTTGTTAAATGCTGCTCAGGTTTCCGTGGGCATGCTTGGGGTAATGGTGGGGATGGAATTACAAGTCACCAAGAAATACAAATTACGCGAACATATTGATCATGAACCATTTTCTGACGTAATTAGAAACTTTCATGAAAGAGTTAAAAAAAATAGAAACTTCTCCATGTTCTGGTTTCCCAGCGAAGAATCAGCTTCCCTCTATAACATTGAACTTCCTCCGGGAGAAAAAGCAACTGACACTTGTCATGTAAAAGTTTTCAATGAAGCAAGAGATTCGGAACAAGATTCTTATGTTGCAAAAAGACGAGTTGATCGCTCTTACCGAATTTATCCGATGGTTTATTCACCAAATTTTCATGAACTGGAATATTTTATCCCCCTAGAAAGAGCAGTGGATTGCATTAATGAAATGCGTGAATATATGTTGAAGAATTTACCCTTAAGCATTTTCCCCTTGGAAATTAGAACTTGTGGCTCTGAAGATGGTTTCTTATCATCCAATTACAAACGTGACACTTTAGTTGTTTCAGTTTCAGGAATGCCCGGTGTTGATTACTGGCCATATTTGAGAGAAGTTGATCGGATACTGGGTAGATATGACGCACGTGTGCACTGGGGCAAATTGCATTTCTTAACCAAAGCACAATTACATGAGCGCTACCCCATGGCTGATAAATTTATAAAAATTAGGAAAAAATTTGATCCTAATGGAGTGTTCTTAAACGATCACTTAAGACCTTTATTTAATTAATTTTCTGTAATCAAACTGTTTTCGTTTTAAGAGCTATTTTCTTTTTCTATTCAATATTTCGTGAACTAATACTCCACCAATTAATCCCCAAAAAGGTGCTCCGAGATTAAAGGCAGAAATTCCAGAAACTGTGATTAATAAAGTAACAAGGCCTGCTTCGCGGTAATCAGGATTTTCTAATGCTTCATTTGTGCATGATCCAATTACCGGAATCAAAGCTAAACCGGCAAGAACAGCCAGTAACACAGGCGGCAATGTTCCAAAGAATCCCATTACGGTTGAACCAAATAATCCTAAAATTATATAAAAGATTCCGCAAGCAACTCCGGCAAAATATCTGGTTTTCGGATTTGGATCAGCATCTTTTTGAGTAGCAATTACAGCGGTCATAGCAGAAATGTTTACACCACTATTTCCAAATGGTGCTGATAACAAGGAAATAATTCCACCAACTGTGACAACGTTATTTATTGGTGGCTCATAACCTGAGTTATATAAAACTGCGGTGCCGGTGGCGTTTTGCGTGGTCATTACTAATAAAAATATTGGTAAGGCCAAAGTCAGCATTGAACCTAAAGTAAATTCTGGTGTTACCCACATTGGTGCTGTGATTGAAACATCTATATTTGGGTTAATTAATTCTTTTTGCATTAACCCAATAATTAATCCCACAGCTAAAGCAGGAACAACTGGAGCACGCCATTTATATCTTTTAGCAATAAAAAACATCAAAATCATTCCTAAACCAAGTAGCGCATTACTTTTTAAAGAAGAGAAAACTTCCACCCCAAAGCGAAACAAAATTCCACCTAACATTGCCATCACTACTGGTCTTGGCACTAGCGCCATTAATTTGCCGAATAATCCGGTTAATCCCACCACTATTAAAGCAATGGAGGCAATTACATATGCACCTAAAACTTCAGGATAAGAATGCTCAGTTAAACCAGTAACTAATAACGCTGTGGTGGCCGCAGCCCATGCACCAATTACTGGCATGCCGTGTCTAAGTGTTAAAACTAAACCAAATAAACCTGAACCAATAAAAACTGTTAATAGCCAGGAAGAAAGTTGTTGATCAGTGAAATTTCCAGCAGTTGCAGCTTGAAATAAAATCGCGATAGGGCCAGTGGCTGAAATTAAAACAATTAAAAAACCTGAAAGTAGTGCCCCCCAAGTAAATGATTTGGGAAGATTCTTTAAGTTTTGTGATATAGCTTGAAAGATTGGAAGATCGGTAGTGCCACGTTCTAGTTGGATTGACATGAAAATACTTTAGTGTTTATGCCTTAAATCTTTTAACTAAACAGGCCTAAAACCTTCTTTAACTTCATGTTGGCCATGTTTAATCATGATGTGGTGAGTTGTCGTATATTCCAAGACAGATTCTTGGCTCATGTCTTTACCGAAACCGCTTCCTTTAACTCCTCCATGTGGACCTTCAGAAATTATTGGTAGATGATCATTAATCCAGGTAACACCTGCTTGAATCTTCTTTGAAATTTCTAAGGCTTTACCAACATCTTTGGTCCAGATAGATGAAGCTAATCCATATTCACTGTCATTTGCCAGACTGATTGCCTCTTCATCATCTTTGACAGAAGTTATGGTTATGACTGGCCCAAATACTTCAGTTTGTATTATTGAATTTTCCTGTTTAACATTTGAAAGCAAAGTTGGTGTGTAATAAAAACCAATACCATCGATTACTTTTCCACCTGTAATTAAAGTGGCACCATCATTAATAGCCTTTTGAACTTTTTGATGAACAAGATATCTATGTTTTTCAGATATCAGCGGACCAATATCTGAACTTTTATCTTTAGGATCCCCAACTTTAATTGATTCCATTTTTTGTTTCATTAACTTTTCTAAGTCTTTTACTACGGAATGATGTGCATAAATACGTGTCGCAGCTGTGCAATCTTGACCAGAGTTATAAGTACAAGCAAGAGAAATTGCTTGGGCTACTTGAGATAAATCTGCATCTTCTCTGACAATTACTGGAGCTTTACCACCAAGTTCTAAATGAACTCTTTTTGTAGTTTCACTTGCAGCTTGCATTACTTTTCTGCCAGAATCACTTGAACCAGTAATGCTGACCATAGAAATGCGATGATCTTTGACTAGTTGTTGAGCAACTTCTGCATCTCCCAGAATTATTTCAATTGTGCCTGGAGCAAATATTTGTTTTGATATCTCAATTAATTTAATTGTCGAAGATGGGGTTTGCGGCGCAGGTTTAATAACCACTGTGTTTCCCGCAGCTAATGCTGGACCAATTTTCCAAATGGCCATAATGAATGGGAAATTCCATGGAGAAATTGAACCAATTACTCCAATAGGTTTTCTAACCAAAAGAGATGTGTAACCATGATTAAACGAACCAGCACCTGTTCCATCTAAAGATCTAGCTGCGCCGGCAAAGAATCTGAGATTATCTAGCCCAAAAGGAAATTCTCCTTCTCGCATAGTCGACCATGGCTTTCCTGTTTCTGAAACCTCTAATTCACAAATTTCATCTGCATGTTTTTCAAGTAGATCGGCATAATCTAATATTTTCTTTGAACGTTCTCCCGGTGTTAATTCAGACCAAGGTGTAAACGCAGTTAACGCTCTACTAATTGCCTCATCGACTTGTTGTGTTGTTGAATCAGCAATTTCTCGAATTACTAAACCCGTTGCGGGGTTAATTATTGCTCTGTTCACTATTTAGCTAAAGCCTCAATTTTGGTGGCAGCTTCTTCAATTCCTTTACGGGATCTAACAGCCTCACCAATTTTATTTAATTTTGAAAGTAAGGCCGAATCATCAAGCAATTTATCAATTGCTCCAGTTAGCTCCTCATCTTTAAATGCATAAGTTGCCAGTCTGATGCCATGCCCTTTTTCGTGAACTCGTTGAGCATTGTCATATTGATCCCAAAACAGAGGTAGAACAATCATTGGTTTTCCAAAGTGAACAGACTCTGTGGTGGTGTTATTTCCACCATGAGTGATAACCAAATCAACTTTTGGAATAATTGATATTTGTGGCAAGAATTCGGCACCAACCATGTTGGAGGCTAATTCGAATTCATTAGCCTGTGGGCCTTTAGAGACAATAAATTTGTGCTTTGTTTTACCCAGAATACTTACCAGTCGCTTCATGAGTTCAACATCAGCTGAACCCAAAGAACCTAATGATAAGTAGATCAATTTAGATTCAGCTGGTCTATTTGTAACCTCTTGAGGTAATTCAAATGCTGCATCTGTTGAGCGAACACTTGAATCAATCCTGTGCCAGTTATTACCCAAAGGTCTTTTATCTGTGTAATCAAGTTCTGTTGGATAAACATACATATTTAATTCTTTTGAAGTGTGAATGAAATCCAAATCTGGCAAAGCAGGTGCTCCTTGGGAAACAACCCAAGCATTAAATTTTTCCCACATAGTTCTTTGGGTTTTTTCGTAAGCTTGATTATAAGAATTCCATGAAGATGGATCATTTTCTGCTAATCCAGAAAATGGTGGAGCAATTTTTTCACCTAAAATTTCTAAGGGATTACAAGAAACAATTCTCACAAAAGGAACACCTGCAGTTACTGTTGCGGGAAAACAAACAACGTTATCTTCGATGATTACATCTGGTTTATGTTTAGCAATTATTTCTTTAAGTCTTGGTTCGCAATAAATCGCACCATCAATTAGTGCCTGACGGGTGGGAGTAATAAAAGTTTCAAGTTGTTCAACTGTTGGTTTTCGAAATTCTGGGGAAGTATCTCTAATAAAATCTTTCCAAAATTGACCTGCACTTTGCGCGTCAGCATTCTCTGGTGGAGCTGATAAATCAACTAATTCTTCTTTAAATCCAAGTGGGGATAATCTTCCACCCCATGATGATTCAGCAGCAAAAATAACATTATGGCCACGATTTTTTAAAACGTTTCCTATTCCAATGCAATTATTGGTTGGTCCATATGCGGATTCTGGCCAGAACAGAATTGTTTTGCTACTCATTTCATATCTCCCTTTTTAGAAAACTCTGATGTCTTGTGGTCTAAATGATAGATTCACTTGATCACCAATTTCAAGACTGGCTGATTTATCTGCGTAAACCCTCACTATTTCGTTATTTTTTAATTTAATATTTATATTTTTCCGATAACCAGCAAATACGGAATCAACTATTTCACCCGATCCATCCAGGACTTTCACTAAAGAAATATTTTCTGGGCGTATCAAAAATGAGATTTGCTTTCCGCTTTCATAATTATGTGAAACAGTTATTTCACCAAGTGCTGGATGTTTAAAACCAGTTGTAGTTGAAGTTGCTTTCAATAGATTGCCATCTCCAATGAAATTAGCAACGAATTCATTTGTGGGATTTTCGTATAGTTCTTGTGGCGTAGAGATCTGTTTAATCTCACCTTTATCGAACACAGCAATCTTATTAGCTAGTGAAATAGCTTCATCTTGATCATGAGTGACGATAATAAATGTAATTCCAAATTCATGTTGAATTCTTTTTAGTTCAATTTGCATTTCTTGCCTAATTTTTTTATCAAGTGCACTTAAGGGTTCATCAAGTAAAAGGATTTTGGGTTTTCTGGCAATTGCTCTAGCTAAGGCAACTCTTTGTTGTTGACCTCCAGAAAGTTGATTTGGTTTCTTTTTGACATGATCTTGAAGTCCTATCTTTTCAATAATTTCAAAAGTTTGATTAGAAATATCTTCTTTCGATAAAGAAGTATTTGTTAATCCATAGGAAATATTTGAAAAAACATCCATATGAGGAAACAAAGCGTAAGACTGAAACATCAAATTCACTGGTCGTGTTCTAGTAGGAATTGCCAATAAATCACTTTGATTCATTAAAACTTGTCCGGAGTCAGGATATTCAAATCCTGCAATAATTCTTAACAAAGTAGTTTTGCCACATCCAGATGGACCTAGTAAGGCAAACATTTCATTAGTTTTAATATCTAAAGAAATATTGTTTAGAGCTGCAACCGATCCAAAATTCTTAGATAGGTTTCTAATTTCAAGTAAGTTTTCACTCATATCGAATCAGCAACCTTTCCAATTCTTTGCGCCAATATAACTCCAACAAAACTTATAACCAGAAGTAGCGTTCCCAAAACATTTATTTCCGGTGTTACTCCAAATCTAATCATGGAATAAATAACCATTGGAAGGGTCGGAGTTTCTGGACCGTTTGTGAAGAAAGCAATCACAAATTCATCCATAGAGAGAGTGAAGGAAAGAACGGCTCCAGCGATAAGTGAGGGCATTAATTGCGGAATAGTTATTTTGAAAAGCGTTTTCACAGCACTCGCCCCTAAATCAGTTGACGCTTCTTCAATAGCTGGATCAATTAAACCTATACGGGCTAACACAACTGCAACAACGAAAGCTGTACAAAAAACAGTGTGAGAAATAATAACTGTAGTAAGACTTAAAGACAGTGAAATTGTTGAAAAAGTTGTAAGTAGTCCAATTGCTAAAACTAAATCTGGCACAATGGCAGGGGCAGTAGAAAAAGTTCTTAAGAATCCTCCCGCTTTCATTTTGTTTAGTCCAATTGAAATTGTTGTTCCAATTATTAACGATAAAACGGTAGTTACAACAGCAACAAAAATAGTTCTTTGAAAACTGGACATAATTGGCTCGTTTGACCAAATAGTTTGATACCAATCTAAACCAAAGCCTTTCCAAATTAAGGAATTACTACTTTTATTAAACGAAAGACCAACCACTGCAGTTATTGGTAAATAAAGAAATATGATGACAAAAACTGCAACTATGGCAGATAAATTAATACGTCTATGCATTTATATTCACTCTTTTACTTACATAACTTTGTATCGAAATTAGCACAATTAAAATCAGAGCTAAAATAAGTGCAAAAGTTGCACCAAAAGGCCAATCTCTGGCTTTCAAAAATTGATCTCGGACCAGATTTCCAATCATTACAGTTTTTCCGCCACCAAGCAGTTCTGGAACCACAAAGTTACCCAAACTTGGAACAAATACGAAAATGAATCCGATAAGAATTCCAGGCATCGCTAATGGAATCGAAACAGTTCTTAATGATTTCCATGCACTAGAACCTAAATCAAATGCTGCTTCCGTTAAATTCTTATCAACTTTTTCTAAGGCTGCATAAATAGGTAAAATCATTAAAGGTAAATAAAGGTAAGTCATACCAACAATTACCGCGGCTGGGGTATAAAGCATTTCAATTGGTTTATCAATTAAACCGATATTTCTTAAAAATTTATTTATGATTCCTTCGTTATTCAATAAAACTAGCCAAGCATACGTTCTTACTAAAAAGTTAGTCCAGTAGGGCAAAATTATGGCCACGATCATTATTACTTGCCATTTGCGTGAGAGTCTTGAAATAAATAGCGCTGTAGGAAAGCCAATTAACAAAGACAAAAACGCAGTAGCACCTGCTATTAAAAGGGAATTGATTATTACTTGTACAAAGACAGGATCAGTGGCTCGAGCAAAATTATTAAAATTTATAGGTGTTGTTACTCCACCAAAGCGTCCTGCAGTAAGCACGGACATAAATAACATTGATAAAACAGGGATTGCGGCAAATAGTGTTAAGAAAACAAGACCAGGGGATGCCCAAGCCCAACCGAGATGGCGGGAGGTTTTACTCCCGCCATTTTTAACCAATCGGTTACCTAACTAATTAACTTGAAGTAACAGCTGTTGCTAGATCTGTGTACAACTTGGAGTCTGTACCCAAATCAAGAACTACTTCACCTTTTAGTAATTCAGCAGGTGTTAATCCCATATTTGGATATGAGGTTACAAGTGCTGGATCCAAAGTTTCTGTTGCTGCTTTGTTAGGAACTTTGTAGAGGATGTTATTAGCTACCCATGCATGCACATCTGCTTGCAGAATGTAGTTAATAAATGCGTGAGCTGCTTCTTTGTTTTTACTTGAAGACAAAATCACCATGGTGTCTGCCCAAAGATCGCTTCCTTCTTTAGGAATTACGAACTTAATTGCTGGGTTTTCAGCAGTACCGTAATTACACCAACCATCCCATGATTCAGACAAAACTGCTTCACCAGAAACTAGTTTTGTGAAATAAGCGGTGTCGTCATATGCAAGCAATGTTGGCTTGGTTTTGACTAATTGCTCTTTTGCTTTTGCAATTTCATCAGCATTGGTTGTGTTCATTGAGTAACCAAGTAATTTCATGGCAGGAAGCGCTAACCAGCGTTCGGTTGCAAGCATCGTGGTTTTGCCTTTAATTGAATCTTTTGGATTCAAAAGGTCATTCCATGAATCAGGAGTGAAGTCAACTAAGTCAGATCGGTAACAAATACCAGTTGTTCCCCATGCGTATGGAGCTGAGTAATTGTTTCCTTGATCGTAAGCAAGATCTGCTACTTCTGGATAAAGATTTGCCAAGTTTGGAATGGCTGCTTTATCGAAGTTAACAAGCTTTCCGCCAGATGCTAAAGCTTGTGCATACTGACCACTAACAAAAGCAATGTCAATTCCTGAATCATCAGAGGCAGTTAACTTACCCATGACTTCTTCGTTAGTCGCATGATTTGTAATTGTGATCTCAACACCAATTGCCTCT
>Ga0209444_10001384_pt1 | contig 13302 bp, 25 predicted proteins | sample LauGreFaBDMM15DN_2_FD_188215 | JGI IMG/M metagenome (GOLD analysis project Ga0209444, IMG submission 188215) | Freshwater lake microbial communities from Lake Michigan, USA - Fa13.BD.MM15.DN (SPAdes) (version 2) | ecosystem: Environmental > Aquatic > Freshwater > Lake | place: Lake Michigan...
AAGAACCTGGTTCTCGCTGCCAAGGTGATGGTAGGATGGCTTGAGCTTCACGATTACCCTGCCAAGACGAAAGCACTTGCGAAGGCGTTGCAGGACGCTATCGACGAAGCATGAGCACTTGGATACCACTCAAAATTGCTGACCTTGCCCTTGACGAAAAGGACAAAGAGATTGCTGCACTCAAGGCCGAGTTGACCGATTTAAAGTCTACGGCTGACCGATTTAAAGCCGAGGTGGAGCGCCTCAAGAACAACTGCGAATACCTGGACCACCAGCTCAACAAGTTCCTACCACCGGAGGAGACGCTGTGAAATGACCCGACGATACACTGGTTGGCGCGTCGTCAAGAACACGGTCCTGGAGTTTGTCCAGGACGGGGAGAACACAACCCACACGGCAGAGCAGATAGCACGCCTGTGCGACCTGAACCCTGCCTCTGTTAGGATTGCCGCCAACTACCTTGGGGTAAAGCTCAAGCCGGCCCTGCGAGGGGGGCGTAGATACCCCTGCAATCAGCATCAAAAAAGAAAGATTGAACAAAGTGTTGACAAGTGCTTGGGAAGGTGATTGGGTCAGTCAATCAACCAACCTACCACTATGGCCTTCAAGTTCTTCACCTTCTCTCAAAACAACAGCGGCGGATACTACGTCCAAGACGGCGTAGTTGACCAGGTCGTTGTCGTCGAAGCCGACCACGCCGACGATGCGGACTCCCGCGCTTCTGCCAAGGGCTTGTTCTCTTACCACTCCTGCGACTGTTGCGGCCCCCGCTTCTGCGGCCAGTATGATAAGGCGAAGGGCTTCCGCTCCGTCAAGGCAGCTGTCTCCTCCTCTTGGATGCAGTCCCCGAGCGTTGTCGTTCACTTCAAGGACGGCCGGGTCGAAAAGGCATGAACGACCCCCTGCTCAAGACAATCCTCGCCCTCCACCGTCAACAGGTGGCAGAGGCGAGGGCGGTCTTTAAGCGCCTACCAGCCGCGGAGCGTAAGCGTCGCATCGAAGCGAACGCCGGCCCCAAGGTGAAGTGCCTCAAGTGCAAGCACACCATCCGGTCTATGTATCGGCACGACTACCAGAAGTGCATCTGCGGAAACTTGTTCGTGGATGGCGGTAGTGAATACTTGCGTATGGGTGCAGAACCTGGCACATACAAAATCTATCCTAAAAAGAAATGAGCGAACCAACCAAACTTGTCCTGGTTAACTTCCAAGACGCATACGACGTCGGCATCTTGCATGACCGCATCCGGGAACTAGAAGCGGAAGTGGAGATGCTCAAGGCCCAACTCACGGACGGCCTCGAACAAATTAAAACCCTTGCCGATGAAGAGAATGTTGGCAAAATGAAGAACCTATGAACGAGAACAAGCAAATCCTCCTCATCGCCACGCTTGAGGCGAAGCTGAAGAAGACCGCCGACGAGATGTTGAAGCTTCGCAGCGAGAACGACTCGCTCAAGACGGAGAACGAAACCTTCCGCGCCCTCAACGATGTGCCGGAGCGTGGAACGCCGCCGCCTATTAAGATGAAGCACTTGACCACGCGCATCCGAAAGGACGGCACGCCCAAAGTCCAATGGGGAGTCGTGATGGATGTGGTGGTTCGCTCAAAGGGTCTGACCGCCAGGCAGTTGGTGAACCTTACCGGCTTTGACCGCTACGCTATTTACGCAGCAGCGAAGCGTGCGGGCATCAAGTTGCCGTCGCCCTATCACAAGAAGGCGTAGTAGTGGACAATTTCGCCATTACAAATGGCGACCACAAATTACACCATCACCGGGCAAAACTTCCTCATCAAGGAAACGGCGACTGGTCAATACTTCCAAGACGGGGGGATGGCACTAGTCCAATGGGAGCTTGGATACAACCCCAAGTATCATACTGTCCAGGAGTGGACATCGACGAACCTAACACAAGTGTCGTGGACGGCGTGGTATGTGAAGGACTATCAGGGCGTTGGCACTGGCGTATTCGGTTCCAACGGCACGTCGATTGACACGGCCGGTCCGCTCTACCTGTTCATCGACTTCAACAACGCCTCAAACTTTGCGCCGGCTATGGCGAACCAGGTGTGGATGGGTCAGATTACGGACATCCTAACGCTTCCTGGGGGCGATGTGGTCATCGACCTGAACTCGGCCAACATTCAGTCGGTTGTGGGGACTCGCATTGGCGATACCTTGGTTGCTACGGATTTGTCCGTTTGGCAGCCGACGGCTATCCCAGAGCCGAGCTCTTATGGCTTGGTGATGGGCGTGCTGTTCTTGGCTGTGGCGGTCTTCAGGCGCAAGAAGGCGGTATCTACCCCCACGCAGGCATGAAGCAGCTCCTATGGCTCATTCTGCCGGTCCTGGCCCGCGCCGGCCTGATTGATGGGACTATCACGGTCACAAAGGCCACAGGCACCGCAGAGCTGCTTGGTTCGCCTCCCAAGAGCATAAGTTTTGCAGCCCAATTCCCGCCTAACTCACGCATCGGCACCGGAGCGGACTCAACATACGAGGTGTTCATGTCTAATGGCACGAAACTAATCATAAACAAAGATGCCGTCGTGTTCTTCAAGACCCTAAAGCAGGAGGCTGGGAGCGCAATTCCCGTCCCTGCGGACGGAAACCCGGTCAAGGAAAGCGACGCATCGGTCACGGAAATTGAAGTAGAGAGGGGTAAGGTGGTCGGCGACGTCAAGAAGCTGGACAAGCAATCGGCGTTCACCCTCAAGACCCCCGTAGGCACAGTTCGCATCAAGGGAACGGTCTTTGCCGTGGAGATTGTGCCGAACAAGGACGGCACCTTCCAATTCAATGTGGCGTGCGCCAAGGGCTTAGTTCAGGTCGAGGTTCCTGGGATGAAGGGCGGTGCGGTGAGCATCAAGCCGGGTCAGCAGCTGTCGATGAAAGCGCCAGCGTTGCAGCCTATGGCGAACCAGCCTCCGCTTCCCCCGCCTGCCAAGAAGGAAGAAAAGGGCGAAGAGAAGAAAGAAGAGAAGAAAGAGGAAGGCGATAAGCCGAAGCCGGCCGATGCACCTCCTCCCCCGCCGCCTGAAATGAAGATTGAGCCGATGAAGGCTGGGCTGATACCGGTGAGCCTACCGGGGCATGTGCCAGGCGAGTTTTCCCCACCGCCGCCAGGACCGCCCCCGCCCCCTCCTGTGAAGGAAAGTCCCATCGACAAGGTCATCAACAACCTTCAGTCAGTTCTTCAGGAACAGCAGACGAACCCGTCACCGACGGGCGGTTGACACCCCGTAAAAAGACCGATGATTACTCCCGAGAAGTGCCCTAAGTGTGAAGTGGTGTTGGAGGGCGAAAAGCTCGGCCCACAGCAGGCAATCGCTGGCGGTAAGACCCGCTGGAGTCGTGCTTTGCTTATCACGCAGCATAACCGGGCGTTCAGCTTCAAGTGTCCCGACTGCGCCCACGAGTGGCCTGTGCCTTGGATGACCACAATTCCCAAGGCCGTAGACTTGGACTAGGCTCAGCATTGACACCCGCCCAAAGCCGTGGCTTCCTGGAATGACATTCCACCCTTCGAGAACCTTGGACATGGCGTCTTGCGCATGGACATTTCCCCGGATGATGGATGCACCTCCTGTGGGCATTGGAAGTGGGACTTTGCCGTAGTGAACACAGCCCAGCGTCATGACCTTTTGACGGACAAGCCTATCAAGACGTGGAGCGTAAGGTCTGATTGCCTTAAATGCGGCCTCACGACTATTTGGACTCTCGACCCCGACTTGGGATACCCCACAACCAAATGACCCCCTCACAGAGCAAGCGACTGGCAAACATCCTGAAAGTAGTTCAGGAGGTCCGGCGCAGCTTGGACAAGGAAGCTGCCGAGGGCATGAGTGGCATAGGCGCCCAGTTCGGCACGCAGTTTGATTTAGAAGACGCCGTATGGGGCGTGGTGTATGCGGAGAAGGCGCTCGCACGCATTTGGGAGCGCGAGAAGTTTGTGAGGGGTCTGCCCGACTCCACCAAGGACAAGATACGCATCAAGCCGGCGAGAGTGGTTAGCCGCTGACACCCTATGAGCCGCAAGAAGAAGCCACGCATCGTATACCGCAAGCTCGGAAACGAATGGGCATGGGGTCAGGCACACCAAGACCCTGCTGACCCCCTAATAGAACTGGACACCCGGCTGGGTGCCAAGCAGCACCTTGAAGTCCTGTGCCATGAAGCTCTCCATATTGCCCTGCCTGACCTTGTCGGCGACAAAGGGGAGAAGGAGATAGACCGGCTCGGCAAAGAGGTTAGCGACGTCCTCTGGAGGGACGGCTACCGCAAAGTCTTGCTCCCCAAACACTCTACACCCATCAAGATTACCAAACACAGACCGCAAGGTCGAAAAAGAAAACCAAAGAATGACTGCTGAAGAAATCATCGCAAACAATCCACGCGCACAAGTTCTGTTGCCGCGTGCCACCTACGACTCTGCAATCCTGGGCGTGACGTCGGACGGCCGGCTCATCTATTCAGAGAGCAAGCTGCTCATCGCGCTCCAAGACATTGAAGGAAAAAGTTATGAGGAAGCCCTTGACTATTATGCGACGAGCACAATAGCATCGTTGGCTAATGGAAACCGCTTCTCCCCGATTATTGCCACGGAAACTACATAAGCCGGTCTACCTCACGGCAGAACCGCTGCACTGCGAGTTCTTCGACTGCACGACACGCTTCCTGGTTCGCTCCGAGAGTCGGCGCGACATCGTGCATCTCGTGGACCTGGACTCCGATGACCGTAGTAGGTTTGAGTGCTCCTGCGAGGACTGGCACTTCCGTAATCCCGATTGGGTAGTTGCCCCTGTGCCTTACGAATGTAAGCACATCTTCCGAGCAAAGCAGTTTATCTTGGCCTTGGCAGACCGCATAAATGAGGACGAAAAAAAGCGGGAAAAATATAGAAATGCGCCTGACCTTTGATTTCGTTCTGTAAGTCGTTGATAGGCAGGGAGTAAAAAATGTCCTCTTTTTTATGTATTTTGTCCTTTACTTTCGGAAGGGCTTGGGTATCTTAATGGGACACAACTATGACTACTATGAAATCCGCTATCACCGCCCAGTCCTTCCTCGCCTCCAACCCGGAGTTTGCTGCCGCCCTTGAGGCGAACCAGTCGCTCCCGCAGTCGAACTTCCGTGACTCCATCTCGGAGCAGTTCGAGGTTCGCGGCTCTCTCTCCGAAAAGCAGGTCGCTGCCTTCGTGAACGCCGTCCGCAAGGACATCGCCTTCGCCGAGCGTCAAACCGCTTGGAAGGCCGAGCAGCAGGCCAAGACCGCCTCCCTCATCGAGGCCGGCGTGACCGCCCCTGTGGGTCGCACTCGCATCGAGGGTGTCGTGGCTGTCGTCAAGTTCGTTGAGAACGAGTTTGGCGGCACGAACAAGATGCTCGTCGAGCTCGCTTCGGGTGCCAAGGTTTGGCTCTCCGTCCCCTCCGAGGTCGTCGGCTGTGATTGCGTTGCCCGTGGCGCGGACACGGACTGCATCCGTCTCAACCTCGTGGGCAAGACCATCAGCGTGACCGCTACCTTCAAGCAGAAGGACGGCGACGCTACCTTCGCCTTCGGCTCCCGCCCGAACAAGGCAACGGTCCTGTAAGTTTCTTGGGGCAGGGTAAAGGGGGAGGGAGTGAATAAACTCCTTCCCCCTTTTTTCTTGTTGCACTCATTTGACAACAGAGGATGCTGGGTGGCCTATGACCACGATAAGAAAGGTATCACGCTACCCCGACCGCACGAAGTATGGCACGATGAAACAAGTCGTCCTGTTCGCGCAGATGAACAACATGCCCGCCTCCAATGTGGCGAAGCACTTCAACGTGCCGGTCAACAGCGTGTATCACGCCTGCTACCGCATGGGTGTTCGCCTCAAGGCGGTTCGCATCAACAAAGGAGAAGCCGTCTAATGGAAAGCGTGACCGTCCTACAAGTTATCTTGGCCGCCAATGTTGTTGTAAACGTCGCGGCAGTCATCACAGCAATCTACTACTACCGCTCCACCATCGAGCTGAAGCAGGCCGTCAAATCCGCAGCAGAGAGAGATGGTTCGCAATACGCTCAATCCTTCCAGGCGATGCTGTGGCAGGAGAAGAAGACGGAGATGGATAAATACAACACCGGCTTGCGAACGGCTGTGGAACGCCTCACGAAGCAATTTGCAGAGTCCCAGGAACGCTTTAGCGGCTTGGAGCAGGCATACGGCGAGCTCAAGGAAGCCTCGCGCCAATGGCAACTCGATAGCATCGAGATGGCGTCCAAGCGCCTGAAGAAGAAAAACCATAACGGTTGACAGCCCTCCAGCAGGACCTACCACGATGTCTCTTAAATACTTGTCTGTGTGCTCCGGGATGGAAGCGGCTTCAGTCGCTTGGGAGCATATGGGCTGGGAGCCGGTTGGCTTCTGCGAAATCGAACCTTTCCCCTCCGCAATCCTCAAACACCGCTACCCACACGTAAAAAACTATGGCGACCTCACCAAGTTCAAAGAATGGCCAATCGAACCAGGAACAGTCGATGTTCTCGTTGGAGGGACCCCATGCCAGGCCTTCAGCGTTGCCGGCCTACGAAAAGGACTTGAAGACCCCCGAGGAAATCTCGCACTCACCTTTTTGGCTTTGGCTGACCGCATCAAACCCAAATGGATACTCTGGGAAAACGTTCCGGGCGTCCTCACATCGTCTGGGGGAAGAGATTTCTACAGCTTCCTCTCTGCATTGGGGGAGCTCGGGTATGGGTTCGCATGGTCAGTGCTTGACGCTCAGTATTTCGGAGTCCCGCAACGACGGCGTAGGGTCTTCGTTGTCGCACATCTTGGAGCGTGGGAACCTTGCGCCGAAGTTCTATCTATCCCCGAAGGCATGCAGCGGTATTTTGAGGAGAGCTCAAAGAAGGGGAAAGGAGCTGCCTCCCGCACTAAAGGCCGCCCTAGAAGCGACGGCAGCGAAAGCCCCTCCGACCTCTTTGACGGAGGACGAGGAGACGGACAGCGAGACGGAGGACTAGTCCCTCCTGTGTCCCCGACGGTCTGCTCCAAGTGGTCGAAGGGTGCGGACGCTGGTAAGGCGTGCGACGGCTCTTCTGCCAACTTCATCGGGGCTTCCCATTGGGACGGGGGTCAGACGCACCCTACGCTCAATGCGGGGGAGCATAGTGGCTCTCCCGGCTACTCGAACCAGGAAATCTTCTCACAAAGGGGGGCCGGTCTGGTTCCTGGGCAGTTCTGGAACGGCAAAGAGGTGACGCCTACGCTTACGACGCGCTCGGTGGAGCAGCGTATGCCCGACAAGGACCAATTCATGGGCGTCATCGTCCCGGAGAAGGTTGGTTCGCTCGACTCGCAGTGCGGTGGCGCTAGCTTGACGCACCAATCGGCCATCCTTGGACACATCATTCCATCGGAGGGGAGTGGTTCGCCAACTGCTATTCCCTTTCAGGAAGAGCAAGAAGCCTAATAGCATAGAGGACTACGAGACTTGGATACCAGCCGAATACTCGAACACCCTCAACTGCTTTGACGTCGGCGACATTCGCTCCACCAACATAGTCATCACCGATGAGCCAAGAGACTCCTGAACCCATAGCCTTTACGCAGAACCAGCGTGAGGAGGTGCGCCTACTTGGGGACAAGGCATCGACGCTATCCTCGCAGCCTGGCACGCATCAGCAGACATACATCGCAGAGCCGGTGGTTCTCCTTGAGCGAGCTGCCTTTAATGCGGGCATAAATGCCCTCTACACGCCTTTCATCGGCGAGACATACACGACGCCCACCTTGGTGGCAAAAGGTCCCCATGCGGTCCTGACGCCTATTGCTTTTATGATGCGGGAGGATGCGGTGAACAACACCTTCCACGCCAAGGAGGTAGAAGTAGCCTTGTGCCTTCAGGCACTACGCCCTGCCGTGACCTCGCACCACGCACAGAACCTTGTGGCCCAGCCAACGGCATACATAATGGACAGCTTTACCTCGAACTCGATGCTCTCGGATAATCCTAACTCTGGCTGCCGGGAGGTCGATAAGACCAAGTGCCTGGATACCGCCTGCTTGAACCCCACGGCGAACCAAGGGGGCGTGATGGTGGTGCAGAAACTTTACGAAAACCACCCAAACGATAGCCGGGTCACTGGGCCGCACGAGATTGCGCCTACTGTGGTCAGTCGGTATGGCACCGGCGGCGGTAATGTCCCCCTTGTGAACTCTGAACCCTCTATGAACGACGAACTATTGCCCATTCCCATCCAAGACGGCCGCGAGCTTGAAAAGAACCAAAACGGCCTCGGCGTTGCCAAGCCGGGTGACCCAGCCTACACCTTGGACACGACCGGCGCTCAAGCCGTCGCTATGCGAGAAAGCGGGCAAGGTTTCTGGATGCAGGACGACAAAGCTGGCACACTTCGCGCCGAAGGAGAGAATAGGCCGTCGCGCCCTTCTCATGTAATCGGCGAACCAGCTTACACCTTAGACACGACTGGCGCTCAAGGGGTATTCCAGGTCCAAGCCTTCTACTCCAACGAGTCCCAAGCCCATCTCTGCCCTCCTAACATCTGTCCGCCGATTAAGGTGGGTTCGGCCGGCACTTGCGGTAACCCGCCGGCCGTCCTCGTCCAAGAACCCCTCGCCGTGGACACCTTCAATCAGACGCTGTCCCCGCTCAACCAAACGCTTCGTGCCGGCACAGATGTGGACCGTATGGGAGGAGTGCTTGAGTCAAGGGAAGTGATACCTACCCTCACGGCCAGGATGCAAGGTTCGTCAGGCTGGGCTCCATACAACGAGACGGCACACATTCTTCCGGTCATCGCTCCCACAGTCACGACCTGTAAGGGGTCGAAGGGCGGCAGCTCGTCTGAAGCCATCGACGAGATAGTGGCCCTCCACCAGGCAGAGCAGGCTAATAATCCTATCTGCTCGGATATAACAGGAACTCTTACTGTCGGGCATCACTCTTGCGCGGGACATCAGCATCGAATGGGCGACCATTCCTTCCTTGTTGGTGATGCGGTGGCTTTCCAGCCGGGCAACCTTCGCCGCAAGGCTGGCGCTGACCCATCGACGGAGACATTTCCTACGCTCAAGTGCGACTCTGGCGACCAATCGCCCCATGTGGCTACCTTCAAGTGGGGCAACTCTGCCCAAGCTCACACCATCGGGTATTCGGAGCAGAACTCCCCAACGCTTACCGCTGGTGGCGGTGGCAATATGATACCAGCTGTTATGCACCCAAACCAATCACAGGGGGTTGACCTATTCAACCAGACGCTGACCGGCGACGTCCATGTCCCGCTGCGAACTGCACAAGGTCATGGCGCTCCCGCAGCCATAGCCCCCACGCTAACCGCCGCCAACGACCCCTCACGCTCTCCGCAGAGCTCGGAGGTCACCCAACAGGTGAACGCCGTTCATCAGGTCACGATGGCAGTAAGACGCTTAACCCCTAGGGAGTGCGAACGGTTGCAGGGCTTCCCGGATGATTGGTCCCAAATCCCTTGGAAGGGCAAGCCTGCCTCCGAGTGCCCGGATGGTCCTCGCTACAAAGCGTGTGGCAATTCAATGGCGGTCCCTGTGATGCGGTGGATTGGTTCGCGCATCAACGCCAAGCACAAAGAGCTTTACGGCTGAACCTTGACAAGGTGCTAGGGGTGGACATACCACCAGCACAAATGGCAAGAGGCAATTCTAGAGCACAAAGCGAACTTCCTTCGGGAATTGAAGCGTCTCGAAACGACATTCAGGCGTATGAGGGACAAGCGTATGCGGCCGCATCGGCGGCGAAATACTCTTCCACTTGGGAAAAGACTGCTACTATGAAGGTTTCAGCAAAGGGCTTTAAGTTTGGAGACGGCGAGGTTGGCAACGGCATCATTAAAAATGGCGAGTTGCACCTAAGAGACGAGGACATCGCAGAAATTGTTGATGCCAATTTCGTTTACGACCAACTCAAAGAAACTATCCGAGAAGGTGGTGGTGGCGAAACCGAGTTCTTTGCTCCTTTCACGGGCAAAAACAACTTGGCTGACAAGGATGACTTGAAAGATTTGGTTGCTTTTAATGTTGAGATAACTTCCCAAGCCCATGATTACCCAGATGGCACCGACCTTGAAGTAACAGACTTTGAGCGGGGTGCGAGTAACACACAATACGAACCAGGTTACGACGCTAGTGGTTCGCTTGCTATCCCTGATGGCTCTTCGGCTTCAAATTGGGTGAAAGTAGACTACGATAATGTAATGGCTCGTGCCGCGGGCGCAGGGGAAAGACCTATCACTATGGAACGCAGTTCCGCCCAACGACTTTCTAAAGCAATTGAAGCCCGTATCAATCAGGCTGGAGCGGGTGTTGCAGAAAGCGCCGCCGAGGACTTTGACTTTGAAGAGCATGAACAAGACGCCCGTAATGACTACGAGTCTGAACGCGAACGAGACTACGACTAACACCTAACACTCACACTTTTATGGCAAGAGGAAACAGCAGAGCACAATCAGAAGCCAAGGTTTCTGACTATGACAGATTACCCGTCGTAGAAGAGCGAAGAAAGGAAAGGTTGGGCGCCCTTGTTTTGGGCAACTACATTACCAAAGAGGGAGCAGAAATCCTTAAAAAGGATGGCTCTATTGCTTCGGGTGAATACTACAATGACGGAGATTTGAAAAGGGAGTATGGCAAGAACTTCTTGAAGGAGGGATGGGTGTCTGAAAAAAGTGACATTTTACCAGGCGCCGTCATCAAGTGGAAAAATCTTGGCGGGCAGATGTTTTACAAGGTCGAAAAATACCAAAAGTTTGGTGGCATACCTCAAAAACGACTTGAAGATGGCTCGTATGAATCAACGACAAGCATCAAGCCGTTTAACGAAAAGCTTCTTGTTGAGAATGGAGGTAGATACAAGACACCTAAAGAGGCGATGGATGTTTTGACCTCAAACTATCTAATTCAAGATTTGGGTATTACTCAAGGGATGATGGAAGCTTACGAGCGAGCAGGGCGGCCTCCCGGCTTCTTTGAATAACCCTCCGTTGACACCCGCCCATATCATTATGGCAGAGAAACCTAACAACTTCGGCATCTGTGAGTGCGGCAACCCCTCTTGCAAGTGCCAGCCTGGGACCTGTGGCTGCATACAGCCCTCCGAGAAGTTCCTCCCCAAGGAGGACAAGGGCAACGTCAAGGACGGCCCCATCAACCTCCCGGTTGACCCTGCTACATACCTGAATACCTACGACGGCGAGTCGCTTTACAACGCCAACCCGAAGAAAGGTCCTTATCAAGCTCTTAAAACTATGGAAATCCCTTCTGACAACACATTCTTCAAGGACAAACAAGCCGCCATCAATGAGGCAGGCAAGGAGTCCTTCCCATTCTGGAAGCAGGCCCTAGAGCGTCTCCAGACGCAGCTTGCCGACAACGTTGACCGTATGGCGAACCAGCCCGGCACGAAGTTCTACTCCAAGGCGTGCTCTTGGAAGGTCGGTAAGGATGGTATGCGCGAGGTGTCTTACAACTTCATTGAGGAAGTGAAGGCATCCGTCGAAGTTTCGGGTTCTATGGCCTCTGCAGCCAAGCAGATGACCTCTGTGGCTACGTGGGACAAGAAGCTGGTTCTCTCGAAGCATATGGACGACCAGTCCGCTATGCTCGCTTGTCAGGCATACAACGAATACCTAGCCCTCAAGAAGTAAGATGGCACGCGGCGGCTCCAGAGCTGATAGCGAGTTCACCAAAGCGGACAGGGGGCCTGACAAGGCATACAACCCTGGCAACTTTCGTCGCACCGTTGAGGCAAATGCCGCCGATGAGGCTGTCCGCGCAGCTTCTTTAGAAGACTTCAAAAGCTCCCCCGCCTTTGATACAGGCATGCGAGAACTTCTTCGTAGAGGTTTACTAGCTACGCCAGGACCAGAGATTAGTAAGGTGGTTCGCAACATAGTCGGAGCGGACACCAATCAGGGCGCCGGCACAAAGTTCTTTAATGCTCAAAGGGCTTACGACTATATGACGCAGGACGCCAAAGAGGGCAAGCAAGTCAGCTTGACCGCTATGGCAGAGGCAGGCAACCTGATGAGACAATACAGGGATGAAGCCCTGGCCGCTCCTCCCGCCAAGGATGTGGTGGTTACCCCGAACAACCTATCATTGGGTTCCGGCGGCCCAGACACTTACATCAGCGGTTACGACAAGAGCGACTCGTCGGGTCAGTCTTACGACCAGCGCGTCGTTGCCGACAAGGGCAAGAAGAAGGAGCTGGCCATGGAAGCCGTCAAGATACTCGGCTCCGCGCCTGAAGCCTTTGCTGAAATGAAGGTTGCCGATGTCGAGAAGTTCGTCAATACCTATGTGAAGGCCAACTTAACCGGCGCCACCCAAAAGAACTTTACAGGCATCAAGTGGACGATGTATCCTTTCCCTTCATAATTTATGGCACGAGGAACAGGCACAAATCGAGCGATGTCCGAGCAGGACATAGCCAAGCTTATCCGGGGCGACAAGGAAGCATTGGCAAAGCAGGCTGCAACGGGTGGCAACACCAAGCCCGCTCCCGCGCCTGGAACGACGCCTACGCCAACACCAGCGGGCGCTACGCCGAACCCGGCTAACCCTGCTAATCCGACGCAACCCCCCACAGGGATGCCTCCGGTGCCGACTGCGGCTCAAGCTGCGGCTAATGCGGCCGCTTCAGCTGCGGGTGTGACCGCGCCGAACAACCCGAACGCTCCAACACCGACAACGCCTACGACGCCAGCAGCCCCTCCTGAAGAAGAAAAGAAGGAAGAGGAGAAGATTAAGCAATACGCCGACAAGGGCGGTTCAGGTCCCAAGTTCCTCTTTGGTATGGCCGGTCGTGGAGACATTAACGAGGGTGCAGACGCAGCTGTTGGAGCAGAGCAGCAGAAGAAGCTCCTAAAGAAGTTGGTGAAGAGAATGGTCGCTGGAACACCGCCTCCCGGCACTCCTCCTCCCACGAAGTAAGGTGGACAGTATCCCAGTGCTACTATGGCACGAGGTAGCTCAAGAGCGTTATCCGAGAAATTGGACGCACCGCGCGAAAAGATTATCAAGTCTTTGGTTAAGACAGGCCCTGCATTGGGCTTCTTTGCCAACGACGGCGGTGATGACACCCCTGTATTCCCTGTTGACCGACTGATTGGCAACCTACTTGAAGGCGGGTCGGCCTCAACCGGCAACGCCTTTGGCAGCGTGAAGGAGTTCATCCAGAACCTTGGTGAAGCCCAACAGAAGGAAGCGGCTGGCCTGGTCGCTGATATGACGGAGCTTGCCTATCTCAAGGGCGTGAAGGGCATCAGGCTTGAAG
>Ga0209444_10001385_pt1 | contig 13298 bp, 12 predicted proteins | sample LauGreFaBDMM15DN_2_FD_188215 | JGI IMG/M metagenome (GOLD analysis project Ga0209444, IMG submission 188215) | Freshwater lake microbial communities from Lake Michigan, USA - Fa13.BD.MM15.DN (SPAdes) (version 2) | ecosystem: Environmental > Aquatic > Freshwater > Lake | place: Lake Michigan...
TCCAAGCTTGATCATGGTTCGAACCGAACCTTCATCAGCGTTTTGACGCCAGATGTAGTTGATGGTCTTTAGAACCGAGAACAAACTAACTGGTGAAGCAAGAGCCACATTCTTCTTGAAGGCATACTCCAACAAAGCTGGATCTGCATCTAGGGCTGCCGACAACAATGACTCGGAAGGAACAAACGCGATGACAAAATCAGGTGATGCGTTGAGTCCCGTCCAATACTCTTTTCCAGAAAGTGCATCGATATGGACCTTCATCGCTTTTACGTGCGCAGCAATAAGTTCAGCTCTTCGTCTAGCGTCATCGCCTTCGGCCAGTTCCGAAATAGCCGAGGCTTCTTGGTAGGAATTGAAGGGAACCTTCGAATCAATCGCCAGCGATTTTCCACCAGGAAGATTGATAATCAAATCTGCTCGGCCAGATCCGCTGTCAGTGGAAAATGTTGCCTGTTCACTAAAGTCGGCATGTTTGATTAGCCCAGCAAGCTCAACTAACTTCCTAAGCTGGGTTTCTCCCCAAACGCCGCGAATGGAATTAGAAGACAAAGCCTGAGAAAGTGCCTGAGTAGTTTTTCTCAGCTGATCATCTGAGGCGATGGCGTTTTTTAGTTGTTCCTGAATGGTGCCGAACTGCTCGGTGCGCTCTTTCTCAAGGGCCTTCACCGAGATTTGCATTTGCTCCAATCGATCCTTCACGGGAGCTAGCTCGGCAATCAAACGGGACTCTTCGCGCTCTCTTGTTTCGCGCTGCTTCCTATCTTCTTCTGCTCGAAGCAAGGCGGCATTTAGCCCGGTGACTGTAGCTTCCGCACTAGCTAGTTGAATTGCCAAAGATGAGTCTGAGCTTTTGGAGCGAAAGCGAAGGGCAGCAACTAGTGCTCCAACAACGGCGCCAATAACTAGGCCTAAAGAAAGGTAAATGAGTTCCATGCTTAGAACTATGCCAGTAGCCAGCGACAAGATTGGACAAGGTCCCGGCTGGTTAGAGCTTCTTTAGCTTCAGCTTGGTGGCTACTAGCAGTTCCTCTAGATTCGTGGCCCCGTGGCGATCGGCGGCATGGATCACAATTCTCGAGCAGGCATCGCTGTCGGCCAGGGCGTTGTGATGATCAAACTCCTCGTGGCCGATGGCGTAGGCAACCTGGTTTAGACGATAACTGTCCAAGTTGTAGGTCTTCCGCGAGATTGACACCGAACAGCTGTAGCTAATTTCTGGAAGCGTTGCCGAAACAGCTTCTGCAGCAGCACGCAGAACACCCATGTCAAAAGATGCGTTGTGCGCAATCAGGACGTCTTCTCCAATGAATTGAAGCATCTGGTCCAAAATCCTGGAAAACTCTGGGGCAGATTCAATCATCTTTGGGGTTATGCCATGCACCGCTATGTTGCCCTCGCTAAACCAGTTGTGAGCAGCAGGTGGTTGGAATAGGGACTCGAAGCTATCGACAATCTCGCCGTTGCGCACTCGAACCAGCCCAACAGCACAGGGGCTGGCGGGGGAGCCATTGGCTGTTTCGAAGTCGATAGCAGTGAAATCTAGAGACATGCTTAACAGTCTGCCAGTAGCTAGCGACGAGTAGGCTTGTATCCCGTGGCTCTAACAATCGGAATCGTGGGACTACCAAATGTTGGTAAGTCGACCCTCTTTAATGCACTGACCAAGAACAACGTTCTGGCAGCGAACTATCCGTTCGCAACCATTGAGCCAAATGTTGGTGTGGTGAATCTTCCCGATGCTCGCCTGGATAAGCTCGCAGAGCTTTTTGGAAGCGAAAAGATCCTGGCCGCACCGGTTTCCTTTGTTGACATCGCCGGAATCGTTAAGGGCGCCTCGGTTGGCGAAGGACTTGGAAACCAGTTCCTTGCAACCATCCGCGAAGCCGATGCCATTGCTCAAGTAGTGCGTGGGTTCAGCGATTCTGATGTGGTTCACGTCGACGGCAAGGTCGAGCCTTCATCCGATATCGAAACAATCAACACCGAGTTGATTCTGGCTGATATGCAGACCCTTGAAAAAGCCAAGCCTCGCATTGAAAAGGAAGTTAAGAGTAAGAAAGCAGAACCCGAGGCTTTGGTAGCTGTTGATGAGGCGCTCGCGATTCTAAATTCAGGCCAGCCGTTATCCTCGAGCAAGATTGACCTGGATTCAATCAAGGAACTTGGGCTACTTACTGCAAAACCAATCATTTACGTCTTCAATGTTGACGAGGGTATCTTGACAGACCCAGCCAAGAAAAAGGCATTGGCCGACTTAGTTGCTCCCGCCGAAGCGGTCTTTCTAGATGCCAAGGTTGAATCAGAACTTATTGACCTCAGTAAGGAAGAAGCAGCGGAGCTTCTTTCCTCACTGGGACAAGACGAATCTGGTTTGGATCAGCTAGCCCGAATTGGGTTTAGAACTCTAGGACTGCAGACCTATCTGACTGCCGGACCTAAAGAAGCCAGAGCTTGGACCATCAAGCAAGGCTGGAGCGCACCGCAGGCAGCTGGCGTTATCCATACCGACTTTCAGCGGGGCTTTATTAAAGCAGAAATTGTTTCCTTCGACGATCTTGTTGCAACTGGCTCGATGGCAGAGGCCAAGGCTAAAGGCAAGGTTCGCATGGAGGGTAAGGACTACGTCATGCAAGATGGCGACGTAGTGGAGTTTAGATTTAACGTTTAACTATGCAGCCACTGTACTTTGTAGAACGCACGTTCAAATTTCCCGTCGAAAGACTGTGGAGCGCTTGGACGAAATCCGCTGAACTCGAAAAGTGGTATTGCCCAGTGTTTCTAAAAGTCATTCCAGGATCTGCCACCAGCGAAGCAGAAGTTGGAGGAAGGTGGGCAATTGCCGTTGATGTTTCCGAAAACGGTTTTAACGCCTACTTTTGGGGCACCTATTCGGAAGTGAATCTTCACCAAAAGCTGGTACACGATTTGAACTATTCACAGGATGAACTCGAGTTTGCACTCAGAGAACCAGCCGCAGAAGCTCATCGAATTGAAATTGATTTCAGCAATACGGATGCTGGCACTGTGGTGCGCTTTTCACAGTTCGGTGAAATGGAACAGGAGCAAGCCGAGGCCTCTAGAGAGGGCATGGAGAGCTACTTCGATAACCTAAATAGCTACTTGCAAGACCATGAGTAGCAAAGAAGTAGACCGGCACTTAGCGAAGATTCCTGAGCCTCACCGATCCACGCTTCAGTCTTTGAGAAAAACAATTCTTGAAGTTATCCCTGAGGCCGAAGAGGTAATCTCGTATGGATTTCCCGGCTACAAGCTTGACGGAAAGATTATTTGTGGCTTTGATGCCTTCAAGAATCACTGCAGTTATTTCCCTCATTCATCTTTAGTTATTCCTGAGCTTGAGAAAGAGCTCGTGAATTACAAAACATCTAAAGGGACTCTGCAATTCGGAATCGATAAACCACTTCCAAAAACTCTCGTTCGGAAACTAATCAGAACCCGAATTCGTCTTCTAAGGCAAGTAAATCGCTAGTTGAGCTGAAACTTCAACCGATGCTTTCCTGGACCGAAGTAATCTTCCAAGAGTCCGACCTGGACAAAACCATAACTCTCCAATAGACCCTGCATGGCGTGGTTGCTCGGGGAGGTCATGCAGGAAACTGCGACCATGTAGGGGCTTTGTGAAAGCTCAAGGAAAAACCTTTCCATCAATGCTTGACCCACGCCTTGGTTTCTATGCGAACCAGTGATGGCCAGAGTTAGCAGCTCCCACTCATTTGAACTGACCTTGTCCAGCTGTAGCATTCCGACAACTTTGCTGTCGGCAGTAGCAACAAAGACCCCACCATCTTCAACACCCGCTTCAATTTCACCAGCCGGTGCTGGTTCTAAGTCTGTGTTGCCCTTGGGGAAGCATTCCGCATCAAGTGCAATCAATTCGGGCAGATCCGAAGACAGTGCGAATCTGACGTTCAACTCCATGGCAATACAGTAGCAAGGGCTGAGAGCATTGCTTGAAGTCAATTGGCCGCAGGACTCGGTAGGGTTCTTGTATGACCGCTCCAGAAAGTGCCGTAGAGCATCCGGATCGAAATCTAGCTCTGGAGTTAGTAAGGGCAACTGAAGCCGCTGCCATTCGTGCCCACCCTTTCATCGGTAAAGGCCACAAAAACGACGCCGACAAGGCCGCGGTCGATGCGATGAGGGCCTTTCTTGGAACTGTGAATTTCGAGGGGCTTGTTGTTATCGGCGAGGGTGAGAAAGATAACGCACCGATGTTGTTCAATGGCGAACTAGTGGGAACCGGAATTGGGCCAAAGTGCGACATCGCAGTTGATCCAATCGATGGAACATCCCTCACTGCGGCAGGGCGTCAGAACGCAATCTCTGTGATCGCAGTTGCCGATCGCGGAACCATGCTTGATGCCTCATCCATTTTTTATATGAACAAACTCGTTACAGGCCCAGAAGGCGTTGGGGTTTGTGACATAAGAAAGCCTGTGGGAGAAAATATCAGGGCACTGGCAAAGGCTAAGAACAAATCCGTTTCTGAAATCGTTGTTGCCGTGCTAGATCGCCCAAGACATGAAGATTTGATACGCGAAATTCGTGAGGCCGGAGCAGGAACACGCTTGCTATTAGATGGTGATGTGGCGGCTTCTATTCATGCCTCTAGCCGTGATTCAAGAATAGACATGTGCCTTGGGGTTGGAGGCTCACCCGAGGGAGTTGTCACGGCCTGTGCCGTGACTGCGCTCGGCGGGTTGATTCAAGGAATTCTTATGCCACGAGACGAGCAAGAAAAACAAAAGGGAATTGTCTCCGGTTTAAAAATGGATTACGTCTATGAAGCCCATGAACTGGTTCGAAGCGACAACACATTCTTTATTGCAACCGGTGTCACAGACGGACAGCTGCTCGAGGGAGTCCGAAGAAAAGGGCCAATGATAAGAACTGAAAGCGTGATTATCCGCGGGCGAAGTGGAACCATTCGCCGAATCATCGCCGAGCATCAAGCCTCTCGCTGGAGCTAACTCAGTTCAGGCTTAACGTTCTAGAAAATCAATCACGCTTTTGTGCAGCACCTTGTTTGTGGCCAATACGCTCGAAGTTGATTCGGAAAATCCACCATCGAAGTCAGTCAGCATCCCACCGGCTTGCTCGATAATCGGCACCAGAGCTGCAATATCGTAAATCTTGAGATCGTGCTCGGCCACAACATCAACCGAACCCTCGGCAAGCAACATGTAGCTCCAGAAATCCCCATACGCTCTAGTCCGCCAAACTTCCTCAGAGAGTTTGAGTAGTTGCGGCAGGTAGTGACTTGATTGCCAATGTTTAAGGTTGTTGTAACTCAGTGAGGAATTCTCGAGTTTGGAAACTTTAGATACGGCAAGCCTTCTGGCGCCACCCGAAATTGATTTGGTGTGAGCGCCGGTGCCAGGAGCGGCCCACCATCTTGCGCCAAGAGCTGGTGCGGAGACAACCGAAACCATTGGCTTATCGTCAATGCTTAGGGCAATCAGTGTTGCCCAGACCGGAACCCCGCGAACAAAGTTAGCAGTGCCATCGATTGGGTCGATGATCCACTTTCTTGTGCTCTGGCCGCTGGAGCCAAACTCCTCGCCGATGATTGCATCGCCGGGTCTTTTCGAGGCCAGTTGGGTGATTAGGGCCTGCTCGACAGACTTATCCGCATCCGTCACAGGAGACATATCCGGTTTCGTTTCAATGTCTAAATCAAGTGCGCGAAAGCGAGGAAGCGAGATTGCATCGGCGGCGTCGGCTAGCTCCAGAGCGAGAGCGAGATCTTGATCGAAGGTGAACACTCTTACTAACTTAGCGAAGTCATAAGTCGGCGCAGAGAATCCACTCTAGATTCAGCTTGGGGTCCCAGTGCTCCACTGGCAACTGCTTCATCTAATGCGCAGTCCGGAGAGTCGGCCAGGTGAGTACAACCCCTCGGGCAGGAACGGATTGTTTCCCAGAGGTCTTCGAATGAGCGCAGCAGGTTCTTAGGGTCAATATGCCCTAGCCCGAAGGAGCGAATACCTGGGGTGTCGATTATCCACCCATTCGCTAACTTGATTGCTCGAACTGAAGTGGTGGTCTGTCTTCCTCGACCTGTCACATCGTTAACTACTCCAACGGCCCTATTGGCAGAAGGTGAGATGGCATTAACCAGCGTAGATTTTCCAACTCCTGAGTGACCCACAAAAACAGTCACCTCGCCGGCCAAAAGCTCATTCAGTTTTCCAAGATCAAACTCGTCAGAACGAGTTTGAACCACAGGAATACTCAATCCGGCAAAGCTAGCCAGAAACTCGGCTGGGTCCCGAAGATCGGTCTTCGTCACACAAATGATTGGCTTTAGTCCTGCATCGAATGCAGCTGCCAAGTATCGATCGACAAGACGAGTTCTCGGTTCTGGGTTAGCCGCAGCGATCACAATCAAAAGCTGAGTGGCATTTGCCACAATAACCCGTTCAACCTGGTCGCTGTCATCAGCACTTCTTCGAAGGAGGGTCTTTCTTGGTTCAATGCGCACGATTCTTGCCAAGCCACCATCTTCCCCGGTGGTGTCTCCTGTTAGTGCAACTACATCCCCAACTACTGGTCCATCGCTACGCAACTCTTTGGCGAGAGTGGCATTTAGCTGAATCTGAGAATCCAGCAAAAGAACTTGATAGCGGTTTTTATCTACGCCAACTAGGAGGCCAAGAGCTGCACCGTCATGATCGGGTCTTATCTTGGTTCGCGGTTTATTTCCCTTGGGATTGGGTCTTACTCGAACATCGGTCTCATCAAGATCGTGCTCGCCAGGTTCGGGCTCGTAGAGCCAGCTCAAGAGCTACCCTTTAGCATTTGCTCCCAAAGCGAAACAAACTCAGGAATGGTCTTTGCTGTCACTGAGATATTCTCAATTTCAACACCCGGGACTGCAAGCCCGATGATTGCACCGGCGGTGGCCATTCTGTGATCTTCGTAAGTTTTCCAAGTACCGCCGTGAAGCTTTGCTGGCTTGATGATCATTCCATCTTCGGTTTCGGTGGCATCGCCACCGAGGGAATTGACTTCGCTAACGAGAGCCTTCAAGCGATCTGTTTCGTGTCCTCGAAGATGGGCAACGCCGCGAATCTGGGATGGTGACTGCGCTAACGCAGCTAATGCTGCGATAACTGGCGTGAGTTCACCACCGGTTGATAGGTCAAGATCTACGCCTTGAATTGTTCCAGTTCCAGCTACCACTAGGTCGTTGCCAATTCTTTCAACGCTTGCGCCCATTTGCTGCAGTATGCCGTCGAAGTCATTTCCGACTTGGGTAGTTTTCTTGGGCCAGTTTGAAATTGTCACCGAACCGCCAGCCACCATTGCAGCCGCTAGAAACGGACCAGCGTTTGATAGATCGGGTTCGATGGCCACTTCGCCGCCAGAAATTTCACCTGGTTCGACCCTCCAGCTTGCAGGCCCGGTTTGAGATGCGTCAACGCCTCTTTTTCTAAGGCAGTCAATTGTCATCTCGATATGCGGCATCGAAGGCAAGTGGTTGCCAACGTGTGAAACGGTAAGCCCATTTTTGAATTTGGCACCAACTAGCAATAGACCTGAAACAAATTGTGAGGATGCCGAGGCATCAATCTCGATTGCGCCGCCCTCAACTTCACCTTGACCCTGGATAGAAAACGGTAGAGATTCCCCAGAGACTAAAACCCCAAGAGAGCGAAGCGAGTCGATGGTGGTTTTCATTGGACGCTTGCGCGCGGCTAAATCGCCATCGAAATCAATTTGCCCGTTGGCTAGTGACGCCAGTGCTGGAACAAATCGCATGACTGTTCCGGCCAATCCACAATCAATTGCGGCAGGTCCCAAAAGAGGTTTAGGAGTGACAACAACCGTGGTTCCAGAAACCTCAATTTGCGTGCCCAGTTTGCGAAGAGCTTCTATCATCAGGGTTGAGTCTCGAGACACCAGAGTGTCCCGAAGGATGGTTGGGCTTGCCGCAAGGGCTGAAAGAACTAACTCTCGATTGTTCAGGGACTTAGATCCTGGGAGGCTTACGGTTGCCGCCAGTTGATTTTGGGTGCTGGGAGCGGCCCAGCGGCGGGAATAGCTTTCATCGGTCATTGGTTTTAAAAGTAGCAGTAATGCAAAAACATTAGGAGTCCGCGGTGTCAGTAGTGCTAGAGCAAGGCTTAGCAGGCCGGTTGTTAGACTCTGAACCTATGACAATCCAGCCCAACAAGGCCTCCGAAGACAAGATTCGGGACTTTGAGCAGCAGGCGATCCCACTTATGCCCCAGCTTTACGGAGCCGCGCTTCGCTGGACCAGAAACCCCTCAGACGCCGAAGATCTAGTTCAAGAGGCCATGGCCAAAGCTTTTGTTGCCTGGTCTCAGTACCAGCAGGGGACAAACCTAAAGGCTTGGCTCTACCGAATCATGACCAACACCCACATCAACAGCTATAACAAAAAAGCCAAAGACCCTTCTAAAGGTGGACTTGATGACCTAGAAGACTGGCAGCTGGGGGATGCAAAATCACTAACTGCAACCACCTCGCGATCAGCTGAGCTTGAAGCCTTAGATAATCTCCCATCAGAAGTAATCCGAAAGTCACTTCTTGAAATTCCAGAGGAGTTTCGAATGGTGGTCTACTACGCGGTTGTGGATGGTTTGCCATATGCGGAGATTGCGGAAATCATGGGAACCCCGGTTGGAACGGTTATGAGCCGACTTCATCGAGGCAAGAAATTACTTCGAGTCCTACTTGCGGAATATGCCAGAGAACAAGGATATTTGTCCTCGGAGACAAAAACGGAGAAAAGCTAATGGCAGAGTTTGACTGCGAAGAAACCAAGTCCTTGGTTCACGAGTACCTTCACAATGAACTGGGTCTTGAGCACCAGGAGGGGATCACTACACACTTAGCGCTTTGTGATTCTTGTGAAGAGGAATACGACCTAGAGGTAAATCTGAACAAGGCAATCACTAGATCTTGCGATGAGGATCCGCCACAGCAGCTAGCCGAAAGAGTCTTGGACTTTATTAGAAAGTCCGAATCCAACTAACTCTGTACTTCTTCCAGGCCAAGCCATGGATACCAACCTCGGTTTAGAACCAACCAAGCCATTAATCCATAGCCAGTTTGCGCCGGCATGTTTCGTGCGGAAACTTCTAGTTCTGCGTTGAACCCCTCGTGATCCACTAACGGGTGATAGAAATCCACAAACGGAACACTTCGTCTTCGGCAAACATCCTCATACCCGGTAGCCAAGTGCTCGATCTCGTAGTTGAGGGCTTTATCGAAACTCGGTGGAGGGCCAACCACAAAAACTGAAATTTCATTGCGACGTGCTTCATCAATGATGGTTGCGATGTTAAGTCTTGATCGAGAAACCGAAACTCCCTCACGTGCATCGGAATTTCCAAGTGCTAGCACTAGTCGATTGTCAGTTTCTGGTCGGAATCTTCTCTGGACTTCTGCCCCCCAGCGCTCCAGCAAGCTTGCGCTGGTCTCACCAGGAGAGGGCACGTTGTAAATGTCGATGATTGGATCTTCGATCGGGGTTCTGGCGATAACTCGTCCGACCCAACCAAGGGCCTTTACATCACCGATAGCGGTAGTTGTCTCGTCGCCAAGAATGACGATGCGAGTTTCCGCTTTTTCGGCTTGCTCCATTTAGCTACAGCGCCAGAGCTCTTGTAATAAGGTCGGCTTGTTCTACCGCGTGACGCTTGGCAGAACCGGTCGCTGGCGAAGCGCTTGCTGGTCTTGAAACCAGAGTTGCAACTTGACCGTTCATGTACTTAGGCAAGAACAGACCGATGTAGGTCCAAGGTCCTTGGTTCGCAGGTTCATCCTGAACCCAGTAGAGCTCGGCATTTGGATAGGAAGCGTAGGCTTGCTTGATTTCGTCTACCGGAGTTGGGTAGAGCTGCTCGATACGAACAACCGCAATGTTTCTCTCATTTCGCTTTTCAAGTTCAGCCATCAAATCCCAGTAGATTTTTCCTGAGCAAAGAATCAGGCGCTTAACACTTGCTTTGTCCAAACCTTGCACATCGTCAATAACCGGCTGGAATGACCCGGAAGTGAAATCAGCAACCGACGAAGAAGCTGACTTTAACCTAAGCATCGATTTAGGAGTGAAAACCACAAGCGGTCTTCTTGGTCTGGTGAATGCTTGTCTGCGCAGCAGGTGGAAGTGCGAAGCTGGAGTGCTTGGCTGAGCAACAGTCATATTGTTCTCAGCACAAAGCTGCAAGAATCTTTCGATTCGCGCCGATGAATGGTCGGGTCCTTGACCCTCGTAACCGTGAGGAAGCAGAAGAACCAAGCTTGAGTGCTGGTTCCATTTCTGCTCGGCCGAAGTGATGAACTCATCCACGATGGTCTGGGCGCCGTTTACGAAATCACCAAACTGCGCTTCCCACAAAACAAGCGCTTCCTTGTTCTCGATTGAGTAACCGTATTCGAATCCCATGGTTGCGTACTCACTCAACAGCGAGTCGTAAATCCAGAACTTAGCCTGAGTCTCGCTCAAGTTTCTAAGGGGCATCCACTCTTGGCCGTTGACTCGGTCGTGGAAGACAGCGTGGCGCTGAACGAAAGTTCCGCGCCTGGAATCTTGACCTGCAAGACGAACTGGAACACCTTCCATTAGAAGTGATCCAAAAGACAGCAATTCGCCAAAGCCCCAGTCGATGCCACCTTCGCGGCTCATTTCTAGTCGCTTGGCCAGAAGCTGCTGAAGCTTCGGGTGAACGCTGAATCCTGGAGGAGTGTTGGCGTGAGCGTCACCGATGAGCTCAATTACCTCTTTTGCCACAGCGGTTGGTCGGGAAATTTCAGGCTCATCGCTGGCAGTGGTTCCGATGCCTACTCGGCGAGGAATCAGCTCAATCGGGGCAGCCATTGCCTCATGCACTTCGACGAAGGCGTTTTCGAGCTTGGCCTGGAAATCAGAGTTGGCAGCTTCGAACTCAGCCTGAGTGATGTCTCCTCGTCCAACCAGGGATTCGAGGTAGAGGGTTCTCACCGAGCGCTTTGCTTCAATGAGGTTATACATCAGTGGCTGGGTCATCGAAGGGTCATCACCCTCGTTGTGACCGCGGCGGCGGTAGCAAATCAAGTCAATTACCGCATCGTTTTTAAATTCCTGACGATACGCAAATGCTAGGTGCGCGACTCTAACAACGGCCTCTGGGTCATCGCCGTTCACGTGGAAGATTGGAGCCTGAATTGATTTGGCAACATCGGTTGAGTAAACGGTCGAGCGTGACTCGGATGGCGGAGTTGTGAAACCAACCTGGTTATTGATCACCAGGTGGATGGTTCCGCCGGTTTTGTAACCGCGAAGAGAAGCCATGTTCAAAGTTTCAGGAACTACTCCCTGGCCTGCGAAAGCTGCGTCGCCGTGAATTAGAACTGGCACAACCGGGAATTCATTTCGGGGAATAGCATTTAGGCGATCAAGTTTGGCGCGCACGATTCCCTCAAGTACAGGGTTAACCGCTTCCAAGTGAGATGGATTTGCAGCCAGTGAAACGTTTACTTTGTTTCCCTGCAGGCTCTCAAAGATTCCTTCGGTTCCTAGGTGGTATTTCACATCGCCTGAGCCTTGTACGGATTTGGTATCGGTGTTTCCTTCGAACTCTTTGAACACCTGACCATAAGTCTTACCGGCGATATTGGTCAGCACATTTAGTCGACCGCGGTGGGCCATTCCGATGCAAACTTCCTGGATACCTGCGTTGGCAGCGGACTGAAGTAGCTCGTCCATGGCAGCAATGGCACCCTCGCCACCTTCAAGACTGAAGCGCTTTTGTCCAACAAACTTGGTCTGAAGGAAAGTCTCGAAAGCTTCCGCTTCGTTGAGCTTGTTCAGAATACGCAGCTGCTCTTCGCGGGTTGGCTTGGCGTAGGGCTTTTCTAACCGGTCCTGGAACCACTTGCGCTGAATTGGATCCTGAATGTGCATGTACTCAACGCCAACGGTGCGGCAGTAGGAATCTCGAAGAGTTTTCAGGATGTCGCGGAACGGGGCCTTGGTCGTTCCGCCAAAACCTGCAGTTCTAAAGGTTCTATCTAGATCCCAGAGGCTTAGCCCGTGATTCAACACGTCTAGATCAGGGTGAGTGCGCTGCCTGTACTCGAGTGGATCGGTATCAGCCATCAAATGTCCGCGGACTCGGTAGGCGTTTATCAGCTCTTGAATTCTGGTGGACTTATCGCGGTCATCCGCACCTTCGCGGTCGAAGTCAGCAACCCAGCGAACTGGCTCATATGGAATTCGTAGCGCCGCAAAGATTTGGTCGTAGAAGCCATCTTCACCAAGAAGTAGTCCGTGAACGATCTTTAGAAACTCTCCGCTACCGGCACCTTGAATAACTCTGTGGTCATAAGTGGAAGTCAGTGTAATTACTTTGCTGATTCCAAGTTTTGCCAGATGAGCATCGCTCATTCCCTGGAACTCGGCTGGGTAGTCCAGCGCTCCGGCTCCAACGATGCAACCTTGGTTTTTTGTCAAGCGCGGAACCGAGTGAACAGTTCCAATTCCACCCGGATTGGTAAGCGAAATGGTTGTTCCTTGGAAATCGCTCGCTGTCAAAGTGTTTGCTCGAGCCTTTGCCACAAGCTCTTCGTAGGCGGTAAGGTACTCAGCAAAGTTCAGGCGCTGAGCCCGTTTGATGTTAGGAACCAAAAGCGCTCTTGAGCCATCAGGTTTTGGAATATCGATTGCAAGACCGAAGTTGATGTTGACAGGTTGCACCACAACCGGCTTCTCATCAACAATGTCGTAGTAAACGTTTTGACTCGGGAACTTTTTTAGCGCCTGAATAATCGCAAAGCCAATCAAGTGCGTGAAAGAGATTTTTCCACCACGAGTTCGAGAAAGATGAGAGTTGATAACCAGACGATTATCAATCATGAGTTTTGCTGGCAGCGCGCGAACACTTGTCGCGGTTGGGATCTGCAACGACTGGTCCATATTGGTTGCCAGAGTCTTAGCCATTCCCTTTAGGGCGGTTACCTGGTCTTGAGCGTCTTCATCGGATGACTCGGGCACTATGGCGATTGATTCAGTGATCGGAGCCTGGGCTGGAATTGGCGCGGGCTTTGCCTCAACGCGAGTGGTCTTGGCAACCACCGGAATCGATGAAGTCATATCTGAAACTACGGGGGCTTGAATAGTTGGAGCTGGGGTTACCGCTCCCTGCGTGGATTGGTAGTTTTCGAGGATTGGCCACCAGGCCTTATCGACGGAGTCAGGGTTTTGCTTGTACTTTTCGTACATCTCTTCTACCAGCCAAGAGTTGGCTCCGTAGTCGTCTTGC
>Ga0209444_10001387_pt1 | contig 13295 bp, 9 predicted proteins | sample LauGreFaBDMM15DN_2_FD_188215 | JGI IMG/M metagenome (GOLD analysis project Ga0209444, IMG submission 188215) | Freshwater lake microbial communities from Lake Michigan, USA - Fa13.BD.MM15.DN (SPAdes) (version 2) | ecosystem: Environmental > Aquatic > Freshwater > Lake | place: Lake Michigan, USA...
GAGCGCAATCTCGCCGGGGCGGGTTTTGCTTCGCTCACGGTCGTGCGGCCTTCGTTGATCGGCGGCGAACGTGACGAGCGTCGCTGGGGTGAGGCGCTGGGTTTGCAGTTGTTTACGGCGCTGGGGCCGGTGCTGCCGCGCCGTTACCGGATTGTGCCGGCGGAGCGGATCGCGGCGAGGTTGCTCGCAAGCGTGATTTCAGCGCAGCCGGGTGTGCGCATCGTTGAATCGGAGGCGATCTGAGCCCGAAAGCGGCGAAGTGTTTCGCTTTCGGGCAAACGCGCGGTTCTGGTGGTGGCCGCCTCTTTGCATTCATGAAAATAAAATCCGCCGTCTTTGAAGTCAGCTCGCCCGACCTGAAGTCGTGTCCCAATTGGAACCGGCCCGAGTTCGCGTTCATCGGCCGGTCGAATGTAGGCAAATCGTCGCTCATCAACCTGCTCGCGGAGCAGAAGGGGTTGGCGATGGTTTCGGACAAGCCGGGCAAGACGAAGCTGATCAATTTTTTCATCATGAACGGCTCGTGGTGTCTCGTGGATTTGCCGGGCTACGGCTACGCGAGCGCATCGAAGCTGGACCGGCACGGGTTCAACGTGGCGGTGGCCGATTACATCGAGCACCGCGAGACCTTGCGCACGGTGTTTGTGCTGATCGACTCGCGGCTGGAGCCGCAAAAAATCGATTTGGACTTCCTGCGCTGGCTGGGCACATGTCGCACGCCGTTTGTCCTGATCTTCACCAAGGCCGACAAACAGTCGGAGACCAAAACTGCCGCGAACGTGCAGGTCTTTTTGGCGCGACTCACCGAGTGGCGTGCGGAACCGCCGACTTACTATATCAGCTCGTCCGTCGAGAAGACGGGTCGCGGCGATGTGCTGAATCATATCGATCGGCTGTTGGCCAAGCGGACCGAGGCGTGAGATTTCGCCGGGGGGCGGAGGAGAATCAGCTCGCATCACCGGCTGGCGGTTTCGCAGTTTGTGTTCCTCTTATCCCATGCGTTTCCCCCTTGCGTTCGTCCTGCGGCCGATAGTCGCGGTGCTTCTCGGATCAGTCCTGAGCCCGTTCTGCGCGGCCCAAAGCCCGGCTGAAAAACCGGCGCTCATCCTTCAAAAATGGTCGGGTGCGCTCAACGTCCCCGATCCCGTCGCATGCGCGGTTGATCCTCAGGGCCGCGTCTATGTGGCGGCGACGACGCGGCGCAAGGTGGCCGACCTCGACATCCGGGAGCACCGGATGTGGATCGCGCGCGATGTCGGTCTGACGAGCGTCGCGGATAAAACCGCGTTTTTCCGCGAAGAACTGGCGCCGGGCAAACTGCGCGCACCGCGCGGTGGGCTCAAGGACCACAACGGCGACGGCTCCATCGACTGGAAGGATCTCACGTCTTTCTCCGAGCGCATTTATCAGCTCCGCGACACCGACGGCGATGGCACGGCGGACAAAATGACCGTCTTTGCTGAGGGGTTTAACACCGAAGCCACCGGCATCGCCGCCGGCGTGATGTATCACGATGGCTGGATTTACGCCACGATCGCGCCCGATCTTTGGCGGTTTAAGGACACCGACGATGACGGCGTCGCCGACATCCGCGAAGTGGTCGCGCATGGGTTCGGAGTTCACCTCGCCTACGCGGGACACGATATGCACGGCCTGAGTGTGGGGCCTGACGGGCGGATTTATTGGAGCATCGGCGACAAGGGCTCCAACGTGACCTCAAAGGAGGGGAAGAACTTTTACTATCCCAACGAAGGCGCGATCTTCCGGGTCGAACCCGATGGTACGAACTTCGAAGTCTACGCTCGCGGGGTGCGCAATCCGCAGGAGCCGGTGTTCGATGATTTCGGCGATCTCATCGTGGTGGACAACGACGCCGACATGAAGGGTGAGCGCGAGCGTTTCGCCTATATCGTCGAGGGCAGCGACACCGGTTGGCGCTGCAATTACCAATACATGGCCGAGGCGAGCCCGTGGATGCGCGAAGGATTGTGGAAGCCGCTCTTTCCGGGTCAGGCAGCGTATTTGTTGCCGGCGATTTCGAATTATTCCGACGGACCGGCGGGCTTCCGCTATGACCCGGGCACGGCGCTGGGTGCGGCGCAGCGCGGGATGTTTTTTCTCAACGAATTTCCTTCCGGAAAACTGCGCGGCTTCCGCGCCGAGCGCGATGGGGCGACGTTTAAGATGGTCGATGCGAGCGTCGTCCATGAAGGCGTGATGGGCATCGGTCTCGCCTGGCATCCCGACGGGTCGTTGTTTCTTGCGGATTGGATCGGAGGTTATCCGCTCGACGGCCTCGGGGCGATTTGGCGCGTCGATTCGCCTGCCGGAGCCGCGGACCCGGTGCGCCTCGAAACGCATCGCCTGTTACGCGCGGGCTTTGCCGCCACGACCGATGACGCGCTCGTGCCGCTGCTTGGCCACCGCGATCAACGCGTGCGCCAAGGGGCGCAGCTCGAACTCGCCAAGCGCGGTCGGGGCGAGCGGTTGCTCGCTGTGGCCAAGGATGCCTCGGCCCCGCGACTCGCCCGCGTGCACGCGGTCTGGGGCGTGGGACAATTGCTGCGGCGCCAGGCCGCGACGGTCGCGGCTGTCGTGCCGTTGCTTTCGGATGCAGACGGCGAGATTCGCGCGCAGGCCGCAAAAATTCTGGGTGATGTCGCGAGCGCGAAGTCCGAGGCCAAGCGCCTGATTCCGCTGCTGACCGACGCGGAGCCGCGGGTGCGGCTGCAGTCGGCGATCGCGCTGGGGAAATTGGGCGAACCCGCGGCGGCCGAGGCGCTGTTCGCGTTTGCGGCCAAAGAGGCGGACGTGCCCGTGCTGCGCCATGCGGCGGTGATGGGTCTGGTGGGATGCGCGACCACGGAGCAGTTGGTGGCGAAGCGCTCGGACCCTTCGGTCAACGTGCGCCTGGTGAGTGTGGTGGCGTTGCGCCGATTGGTCGCGCCGCAGTTGGCGGAGTTTTTGGAAGACGCCGACGGGCGGGTGGTCGAAGAGGCGGCCCGTGCGATTCATGATGATCTCGGCGTGCCGGCGGCGCTGCCCGCACTGGCGGCGATGGTGGTGAAGCGTTCGCCGAGCGAGATTCTCACGCGGCGGGCGATCAACGCCAACCTGCGGCTCGGGACGCCCGGCAGCGCGGCGTTGCTCACGGCGTTTGCGCTCGACGAAGCGGCCTCGCTGGAAATGCGGCGCGAGGCGCTGGAAACGCTCAAAGTCTGGCTCGCGCCGGCCCCGCTCGACCGGGTTGACGGCTACGCGCGGACGTTCAAACCCCAGCCGATCGCGGCCGGATTGGAGCTGAAACTCGGGGCGTTACTCGCGCTGAAGGACCCGACGTTGAAGACCCTTGGCATCGAGATCATGATCGCCCATGCGCTGAAAGCCGCGCCGGAGTTGATTGCGGCCATCGTCGGGGAAACGAGCGCGACGGGTGACTTGCGCGCCCAAGCGCTGCGGCTGATGGCGGGCGGAGCGGAAGCTAATCCAGCGGCCCAAGCGGCGTTCGCGCTGGCGCTGGCGGCCGACTCGCCGGCACCGCTGCACCGGGCGGCGTTGTCGTTGTTCTTGCCTGGTCAGCCCGAGCGATTGGTGCGGGAAACCAAGGCGGTCTTCGAGCGCCGCAGTTTGCCCGAGCAACAGCACGCGCTCGCCCTGTTGGCCAAGGGGGCGCACCCGACGACCGATGCGGCGCTGGTCGCTTGGGCCGATGCGCTCGTCGCGGGCACGGTCGCCGATGATTTGAAGCTCGATGTGCTCGAAGCGGCGCAGGCCCGCAGCGCGGCGAACGCGGCGTTGGCGGCAAAAGTAAAAGCCTACTTGGCGACGCCAGAAGCGGCGAAGCAGGGTGCGCTGCTTCTCGGCGGGGATAGTCTGGCCGGGCGCGACCTGGTCCAAAATCACCTCAACGCAAACTGCTTGGCCTGCCACGGCGTCGAAGCGAAATCGGGGAGCGAAGTCGGGCCAAATCTGAGTGCGATCGGCGCCGAGCGCGATGTGGCGTATCTATTGGAATCGATGCTGAAGCCCGGTGCGAGTATCGCGCAGGGCTACGGGTTGGTGAGTGTGACGCTGAAGGATGGTTCGACCGTGGGCGGCACGCTCGCCCGAGAGACGCCGTCGACGGTGGCCGTGCGCCAGTTTGACGGCGCGACGAAGACCATTTCTCGGTCGGACATCGCCAGCCAGACGCCGGCGATTTCGATCATGCCGCCCATGCTCGGGATTTTGCAGCCGCGGGAGATCCGCGATGTGGTGGCGTATTTGGCGAGTTTGAAGCCAAAGCCGCGGGGTAAAAACGCACCGAAGGCGGCCGACGGCGAGTAGGGCGCTGGGGCGGGAAGCGGTGTTACCGGACCGACTGTAGAACCGACCGTTGGTCGGTTGTGCTGAAAAACCGTCCGACCAGCGGTCGGGCCTACAGCCGGAACACCTCTTGCCTAGAATGCTGGCGGGCGCGGGGCGGGATCAGCGCCGGACTTGGCAAGCGAGCAAGCGTGCGCACCCTTTCGATGATGCATTCTCGCCTGCGTTTTGTTTTCCGGTTTCTCGCGGGGGCGTGCCTGGCGGTGAGTGCCGTGGGCGCCGAGCCGGTCGTGAGGTTTTTTTTGCCGCCGCCTCCGGTCGCGCCGGAACTGGTGGTGGAGGAGCCTGCGCCCGAGCCGGTGGTGGAAATTTTGGCACCGACCGCAGAACCTTTGACCGACGCGCAGCCGGTGACGAATTGGTTGGAAGCGCAGGTCGAGCTGGCGCGGCGGGGATTTTCCAGCGGCTCGATCGACGGCGTGGGCGGCGCGCAATCGGCGGCGGCGCTGAAGGCGTTTCAGGAGAAGCACGGGCTTGCGCCGAGCGGGACGCTCGACCGGGCGACCCGCGGAGTGCTGGTGATGACGTTGCCTCCGCTGGGGGAGTTGACGTTGAGCCCGGGCGATGTGGCGCGGCTTCAGGTTTTGAAAGACACCTGGGTGGGCAAATCGGAGCAGACGGCGCTGGACTATGAGACGGCGCTCGAGCTCATCGCCGAGCGGGTGCACGCGAGTCCGAAGCTGATTCAGCGGCTCAATCCGGCGGTGGACTGGACGCAGCCGTGGTTGGCGGGCGCCGTGATCAAGGTCCCGGCGGTCGGCAAGGTCGTGATCAAGGGCGAAGCGGCGAAGATCCATGTGCGGCTCGCGGAACGGGTGCTGCAAGTGCGGGACGCCGGGGATACGTTGCTCGCGCATTTCCCGGTGAGCATTGCGCGCAAGGTGGAGAAGCGGCCCGTGGGCGAGCTACGCGTGATCATCGCCATCGCGAAGCCCGACTACACGTTCGACCCCGCGAATTTTCCGGAATCGGACGAGGCGAAAAAACTCGGACGAAAACTAATTTTGCCGCCAGGACCGAACAATCCGGTGGGCGTGGCGTGGATCGGTTTGGACCGACCGGGCTACGGGATTCACGGCACGCCGAAGCCGGAGGAAGTGGGCCGCACGGAGTCGCACGGGTGCTTCCGCCTGGCGAATTGGGATGCGGAAACGCTGCTGCCGCTCGCGTGGGTGGGGCTGACGGTGGTGGTGGATCCGTAGGCCGCCATTGGTCGGGTGTAGCCCGAGGTTTATATCCTGCTCTGCATGTTGCAGCGGTCGTGCTCCCGCCGGGGCCGCCGAGCTGGAGGGCGGCTTTGGCGGCCGCCGAGATGATGTCGGGCGTGAGCCGTCGCACCACCGCCGCGGTGGGCTGGTCGGGGGTGATGCCGCCCTCTGCGGTGCCGGGCTCGGTGAGTTCGAAGGGCGGGAGCGGGATTTTGATCGCCGCGGCGCTCAGACCGACGCTGACCGCGGCTTTTCTCTTGTCACGCCGAGCGTCGCCCGGACGCTGGGCGCTCGTTTCAACTTCCTCCCATGGCGTCCAACTACACCGAAGCCAGCATCAAGACCCTCTCCTCGCTCGAGCATATCCGCCTGCGTCCCGGTATGTATATCGGCCGGCTCGGCAACGGCATGCACGCCGAGGACGGCATTTATGTTCTGCTCAAGGAGACGATCGATAATTCCATCGACGAGTTCATGATGGGGCAGGGCAAAAAAATCGAAATTGAACTCAATGACCGCACCGTGCGCGTGCGCGACTATGGCCGTGGCATCCCGCTCGGCAAACTCATCGACTGCGTCTCCATCATCAACACGGGCGCGAAATACGACAGCGAGACCTTCCAAAAAGCAGTCGGCCTCAACGGCGTAGGCCAAAAAGCCGTCAATGCCCTCGCGCTCGAATACCGCGCCACCGCCGTGCGCGAGGGCGAGTCGAAGCTCGTGGAATTTGCTCAGGGCAAACTCAAGAAGGACCACAAGGTCATCAAGTCCGCCGAGCGTAACGGCACGATCATCGAGTTCATCCCCGACGCGGCGCTCTTCGGCGCGGACTTCAAGTTCCGCCCGGAATTCGTCGAGGACATGCTTTGGAACTACGCGTTCCTGAACCGTGGTCTGACGCTCACGTTCAACGGCAAGGCGTTTAAATCCGAGAAAGGTCTTGAGGACCTGCTCGCAAAGAACCTGACCGGCGAGACGCTTTACCCGATCATCCACCTCGAGGGTGACGACATCGAGTTCGCGATGACGCACGGCAGTCATTACGGCGAAGAGTATTTTTCGTTCGTCAACGGCCAGCACACCACGATGGGCGGCACGCACCAACAGGCGTTCCGCGAGGCGGTCGTCGAAACCGTGCGGAATTTTTTCAAGAAGGACTTCGAGGCGGCCGACGTGCGCCAGTCCATCGTCGCGGCGATCGCCGTGCGCGTGCAGGAGCCGGTCTTCGAGTCGCAGACCAAGACGAAACTTGGCTCGGCCGACATGGGCCCCGGCGGCCCGAGCGTGAAGGACTTCATCGGCAAGTTCGTCCAGCAGACGCTCGACGTTTATCTCCACAAAAACCCGGTCGCCGCCGAGGCCATCCTGCGAAAAATCCAAGCCAGCGAACACGAGCGCAAGGAACTCGCAGGCATCCGCAACCTCGCCCGCGAGCGCGCGAAGAAAGCTTCGCTGCACAACAAAAAACTCCGCGACTGCCGCCTCCACCTCGGCGATAAGAACGAGCGCGCCGAGGGCTCCAGCCTCTTCATCGTCGAGGGCGACAGCGCCGCCGGTTCGCTCACCGCCTGCCGCGATGTGCAGACGCAGGCGGTCTTCGCGCTGAAGGGCAAACCGCTCAACACCTACGGGCTCTCGAAGAAGGTCATTTATGAGAACGAGGAATTTCACCTCCTCCAGTCGGCGCTCAACATTGAGGACGGCCTCGACGGTCTGCGTTACGGCAAAGTCATCATTGCGACGGATGCCGACGTGGACGGGATGCACATCCGCCTGCTCCTACTCTCGTTTTTCCTGCAATTTTTTCCCGACCTGATTGCGCGCGGCCATCTCTCGATTCTCGAAACCCCGCTGTTCCGGGTGCGGAATAAAAAGAAGACGATCTATTGCTACGACGAGAAAGAGAAACAGGCCGCCATTGCGCAACTCGGCGCCACGCACGAGATCACGCGGTTTAAAGGTCTCGGCGAAATCTCGGCGCATGAGTTCAAAGATTTCATCGGCGAAAACATCCGCCTCGATCCGGTCTCGCTACACCACCTACACAACACCGACGAGTTGCTCTCGTTCTACATGGGCAAGAACACGCCCGAGCGGCAGGACTTCATCATCAGTAATCTGAAGGTGGAAAAAGATTTGGTGAAGGCTTAATTTTATCTGTGCAAAATAGCGAGCAATACTAAGAGTTTCTGTGACTCAATCGCTGCTCAAATAGCGCGAATCAATGGTAGTTGTAGGTGCTATTTAACTGTGCGTAATAAGCGGTGAAATGCCTCGTCCACGCCAAGTCGAACCCGCCGCTATCGCCCTGCGTTTTCAGGTAGGCGGGCCGCAGCCGGCGCAGGCGTTGGCCACGGCGTTGCGGGTGGATCGCTCGTCGATCTCGCGGGCGTTGGCGCTGCCGGCGTTGGCGCCGCAGGTCGTGCGGCTCGGGACGACTCGGGGCGCGACCTATGCGCTGCGTCGGCCGGTGCGGGGCTTGGGCGACTCCTTTCCGATTCGTTGCGTCGATGCCGAAGGCCGGGTGCGCGATTGGGCGGAACTCGTCACGTTGCATGGCGGATGGCAGCTGAATTGGGCGGAGCCGGATCGTGCCCCGGCTTGGGCGGCGGAGTGGTTGGGCCTTGGCGGCTTCACCGACGGATTTCCGTTTTTCCTCGGGGAGGCGCGGCCGCAGGGCTACCTCGGGCGGGCGGTGGGACGCGCGCTGAGTCCCACGCTCAACCTGCCTGCCGATCTGCGGAACTGGAGCGATGACGATACGCTCGTCTATCTTCAAGCGGAGGGTGACGATCTGCCGAGCGACTTGATCGTGGGTGATGCGCCTTTGCGCCGCGCGCAGGAGCGTGCGCTCAATCCGCCGCGGCCGTTGTCTGAGGCGGAGCGGACCGAGCGGTATCCGGCGCTCGCCGCCGCTTCGATAGGGTCCGGCACGCCGGGATCCTCCGTCGAGGGCGAGCAGCCGAAGTTCCTCGTCACGCTGGGGGCCGGCGCCGCGGTCACGCCGGTGATCGTCAAGTTCACCGATGTTATTTCGACGCCCACGGGTCGCCGTTGGGCTGATCTGCTCGCGGCGGAGTCGCAGGCGTTGGCGCTGCTGCACGCCCACGGCGAAGCGCACGCGGCGCCGCGCCTGCTTGATGCGGCGGGGCGCCGGTTTTTGGAAACGTCGCGCTATGATCGCATGGGGGCGCGTGGGCGGCGGGGCGTCGTTTCCCTGCGCGCGTTGCACGAGGCGTTCGGCGGGCCCGACCCCAACACCTGGCCCGTCGCGGTCGCGAATCTCCACGCACGCGGGTTGATCGATGCGGCAACGTTGCGTTCGGTCCGGCTGCGACATGCGTTTGGGACGCTGATCGGTAACAGCGATATGCATTTCGGAAACTTGGCTTTTTTCCTCGGCGACACACTGCCGCTGCGATTGGCGCCGGGCTACGATATGTTGCCGATGCAGTGGGCCCCGACTCCGGGTCAAGCGACGCCGGCCCCGACGTTCGCTCCGGCGCCGCCGTTGCCGGTGGAGTTTTCTGAGTGGAACGAGGCGGCGGCGTGGGCGACGGAGTTTTGGGCGAGGGTGTCGGGTGACGTGCGGGTGTCGGCGGAGTTCGCCGGGCACGCCCGGGCGGCGGGAGCACAGGTGGCGCGGATGCGCGAGGTATTCGGATGATGGCGCGACGCATGATTTCTGCGGGGCTGGCCGGGGTGGGGTTGTTTCTCGCCGGTTGCGCGACGATTCCGACCGAGTATCGCGAACCGGCGGCGCTGGCGGCAGAGGCGCGGGCGACGCTCAACCTGCGCGTGTATGATCGGGCGTGGGAGCTGGTGAACGAAAAGTATTTCGACCGAGCGTTTCTCGGGGTGGATTGGGCGGCGATGCGCGGAAGATATCGGACTGAGGGGCAGGCGGCGCCGGATGACGCGGCATTGTATCGGGTGCTGCAAAAACTGTGCGCCGAGTTGCCGCAGTCGCATCTCTCGCCGTTGGCGCCGAGAGACGTCCACGAAATGAGCAGCGATCACCAGGCAGCGGTGGGTCTGCGTTGGGCGCGGATTGAAGGACAATTTGTGGTGACCGATGTGTTGCCCGACGGCGCGGCGGCGATGGCGGGCGTGCAGGTGGGCTGGATCGTGCGCTCGCGTGACGGTCGGCCGATCAATCCCCAGGAGCGCAGCATCAGTCGGCTCGGTCAGCCGGTGACGTTTGAGTTCCTCGATCAGCAGGACCGGCTCGTGACCATGGCGCTGGAGCCCCGGCTGCTCGATTTCGACCGGCAGGTCGCGCGGGAGCTGCCCGGGGGCTTTCGTTACCTGCGTTTCGACAGTTTTAGTTTCGCGAACCTGCGTTGGTTGAGCGCGGAGTTGAAGGCCCACCGCGCCGCGCCGGGCGTGGTGGTAGACCTGCGGCAGAATCCGGGGGGAATGGTGGCCGCGAACTCGATGGCGGTACAGGAATTCTTCGACCGGCGTGAACCCGTGCCGATGGGACGGTTTGTGCGGCGAGATGGCAAAGAGCGCGAATCGAGCGGCTTCGCGCTGCTTTCGGCGCGCTATGCCGGCCGCGTGGCGGTGTTGATCGGACCGGGCTCGGCCAGTGCGTCGGAGATTTTCGCGCACGTCATGAAGCACGAGAAACGCGCGACGTTGATCGGCCGGCGCACGGCGGGGGCGGTGATCGTTTCGCGGTTTTACGGTCTGCCGGGCGGCGGGCGGCTGCAGATTCCGATTCAGGACTACATCGGCGTGGACGGCGAACGGCTCGAAGGGCGCGGCGTCGAGCCGGATGTCGCGGTCTCGGCGGCGACGTTGGCGGATTGGCGGGCGGGCCGTGATTCGGAGTTGGCGGCAGCGTTGGCAGAGTTGGGGAGGCTCTGACACGACGTGGCATAACCCCCGCTCAGGATGCCCTTGACCTCAACTTGGAGATGAACATCAACATCAACATCAACATCAACTCATGAGAACCATTTCAGCCGTCGATTTGCGCAACAATTTGGAGGGCATCGTGAAATCTCTTCGACGGGGTGAACGCATGGAGCTTACCTATCGGGGTGAAAAAGTTGCTGATTTGATTCCGCCCGCACCGAAAGCCGTCAACAAAACGGCGCTCGCGGCCCTGCGGCGGGCGCAAGAAATCACGGCGCGCGATCCAGAGTACGCCCAAAAGGCCGAGATCTATTTGAAGGAATTGCGCGAAGACCAAAAGGCCTGGGGTGAACGGTCGCCGTGATCCACCTCGACACGAATTACTTGATTCTCGGTAACCAAGCGGGCTCTGCCGAAGACGCCGACTTGCAGCGTTGGCTAGGCGCGGGCGAGCGGTTGGCCACCTCGTCGATCGCGTGGATGGAGTTCGTTAGCGGACCGGTCTCGGCGCCGGCGGTCGAGTCTATCCGACACGCGCTCGATGAGCGCATCGTGGCATTCACGCCGAATGAAGCCGAGCTGGCGGCTCGCCTTTACAACGCGGTGGGTCGCCGGCGCGCGCTGCGTTTCGACTGCATGATCGCCGCGGCGGCGATTTCCGCCGGTGCCGAACTCGCCTCGCGCAATGTTGCCGATTTCCAGCTTTTCGTGCCGCACGGTCTCGTCCTCGCTACCTGATTCCCTCTCGCAATGCCCAAGAAGAAAACACCTAAGCCTTCCGATCAATCCGAGTTGCCGCTGGCCAGCGAGCCCACCGTTGCGCCTGCCGCGCCCGCCTCGGCTGCTCCCGTGGAGCCGGCCCCCGTGGCCGCAGAACCGGCGCCGGCCGCACTCGAAGTGGCCAAGGTGCCCGAGAAAAACTCGCCCGATGCGCCGCTCGTGAAGCACTACCGCTCGTGGTTTCTCGAGTACGCGAGCTACGTGATCCTCGACCGCGCCGTGCCGCACATCGACGACGGGTTGAAGCCCGTGCAGCGCCGAATCCTCCACACGCTCTGGAACATGGACGACGGGCGTTTTCATAAGGTCGCCAACGTCGTCGGCCGCGCGATGTCGCTCCACCCGCACGGCGACGCCTCCATCGGCGCCGCGCTCGTAGGCATCGCGCAACGTGCCTTCCTGATCGAGCCGCAGGGTAATTTTGGCAATACGCTCACGGGCGACGATGCGGCGGCGCCGCGCTACATCGAGGCGCGCCTCACGAATTTTGCGAAGGACGTACTCTTCAATCCCAAGACCACCACCTGGCAGCTCAGTTATGACGGCCGCGCGCAGGAGCCGGTGTCGTTGCCCGCAAAGTTTCCCATCGTCCTGCTCGAGGGCGCCGAGGGCATTGCGGTCGGTCTCGCGACGAAGATTCTCCCGCACAATTTCAACGACCTCTGCCGCGCTGCGATCAACCATCTGCAGGGAAAAACATTTCGCATTTATCCGGATTTCCCCACGGGAGGTATCGCCGACTTCGCCGACTACAACGACGGCGAGCGCGGCGGAAAGGTGAAAGTCCGCGCCAACATCGAGGCGCGCTCCAAGTATCTGCTCGCGATCACCGAACTGCCCTACGGCGCGACGACCGAGTCGCTCATTGAGTCGATCCTCGCCGCCAACGCGAAGGGCAAGATCAAGATCAAGCACGTGGACGATAACACGGCCGACGCCGTGGAAATCCTCGTGCACCTGCCCGCCGGCGCCGACGCGGAGAAGATCATCCAACAGCTCTACGTGTTCACGAACTGCCAGCTGGCGCTCTCGCCGGCGGCCTGCGTGATCGAGGACGATAAGCCGCAGTTCCTCGGCGTGAAAGAAATCCTACGCCGCAGCGTGGACCAGACCAAGGCGCTGCTGAAGCGCGAGCTGGAGATCCGTCTCGGCGAACTCGAGCAGCAGTGGCATTGGGACTCGCTGGAGCGGATTTTCATCGAGGAGCGCATCTACCGCCGCATCGAGAAATCGAAGACGTGGGAAGAAGTGATCTCCGAGATTCGCGAGGGGCTGAAGCCGTTTCTGAAGCAACTGCGCCGCGCCGTGATCGACGACGACATCGCGCGCCTCACCGAAATCCGGATCAAGCGCATCTCGGCCTACAACCGCTTCCAGGCCGACGAGGCCATGAAGAAGACCGAGGCCGAAATGAAAGAGGTGAAGCACCACCTCAAGCACCTCACCGATTACGCCGTGAAGTGGTTCGAGACGCTCCAGGAAAAATACGGCAAGGGCCACAAGCGCCGCACGACCTACGATGAAATCGAGCAGATCAACGCCGCGCAGGTCGTCTCCGTGAACCAGCGGCTCTACGTCAACCGCGAGGAAGGATTCATCGGCCTCAACTGGCGGCAACACGAGTTTGTCCAGGAATGCTCCGTGCTCGACAGCGCGCTCTGCCTCATGGGCGACGGCTCGCTCAAGGTTACTAAGGTGGCCGACAAGGTTTTCATGGGCCGCAACATCATTCATTGCGCCGTCTTCCCGGCCGACGGGGACAAGAGTTTTTACACGATGGTCTATCAGGACGGCGCGTCGGGCAAAGCGTTCGCGAAACGCTTCCAAATCGGCGGCCTCTCGCGCGACAAACTTTACCCGCTGGTGCCGAGCGAAGGCTCGAAAGTACTCTACCTCGACGTGAGCCTCACGGAAAAGGCGATGCCGCAAAAGCTGCACATTTCTCTCGACGGCCGCGGTGGCGCGCGCGTGCGCGAGCTCGACTTCGACCTCGCGGCGGTGCCCGTCAGCAGCCGCAGCGCGAAGGGCCTCACGATCACCAAGTGGAATGTGAAAGGCGTGAAGAGGGTGGGATGAGTG
>Ga0209444_10001389_pt1 | contig 13284 bp, 10 predicted proteins | sample LauGreFaBDMM15DN_2_FD_188215 | JGI IMG/M metagenome (GOLD analysis project Ga0209444, IMG submission 188215) | Freshwater lake microbial communities from Lake Michigan, USA - Fa13.BD.MM15.DN (SPAdes) (version 2) | ecosystem: Environmental > Aquatic > Freshwater > Lake | place: Lake Michigan...
GCGCCAAGCCCGGCTAGATAAACCCAACCCAACCGGGGCTAGCGCCAAGCCCGGCTAGATAAACCCAACCCAACCGGGGCTAGCGCCAAGCCCGGCTAGGTAAATCCAAAACTGAAAGTCCCTCGGACAACATATGACAACATATCACGGCTCGTCGCGTTTGAGACGCCAGTCCCAGCCGGCCAGTCCTTCGAGATCTTCGTGGCGTGTGAGGTCGAATTTCAGGGGCGTCACGGTGATATAGCTGTTCGTCAGCTCGGTCACATCGGTTTCCGGCCCGTCCAGGTTATACGGGGGCTTGTAAGTCATCCAATAATATGTTCGCCCGCGCGGATCTTTCCGCTTCTCAAATCCCTCTCCATACCGGCCCATGCCCATCGGGACCACTTTAATTCCCTTGTGCTCTCCACGAACGTGGCTGGGTAGATTCACATTGAAAAGGCTGCCTTTAGCGGGCCTGTTGGAGACGATCTTCTCAATCACGTCCACAGCCGTCCGGGCGGCCCTTGGGAAGTCGAAATGCTCGGCAAGCTCAAGGCTTACGGCGATGGAGGTGATCCCGAAGAACGAGCCTTCGATGGCTGCTGCCACCGTGCCGGAGTAAAGCACGTTGATTCCTGTATTGGCACCGGCGTTGATGCCTGAGACGATCAGGTCGGGCGGCTGTTCGAGGAGCTCATAGACGGCCAGTTTCACGCAGTCCGCCGGGCTGCCTTCGACGGCCCAGCCGATCGACGATCCATCGGCGTCGTCTTCCATCCTGACGACCAGTGGATCGAGGATCGAAATCGAATGGCCCACGCCTGACTGCTCCTGCATGGGGGCCACCACAGTGACCTTGCCGAGCTTTTGGAGCTCCTGACGAAGGGCACGCAGGCCGGGTGCGAAAATGCCGTCGTCGTTGGCTAAAAGAATGTTCACGGGGCTGGCCTTTGGTAAGAACAGAATCGGTGGATCATGTGTTCAGTGGTTGCTCTGAATCCTATCCATCATGGCGAATGCGAGTCAAGTCACACTACGGAATCGGTCTCTGCAACAACAAAAAAAGCACGCCGGTAAGGGCGTGCTTTGGCGTAACCAATCTGGGGAGAGATTGTTTACTTGGCTTTTTTCTTGGCGTCAAACGATCCGCCTTCTTCGTTGCGAACTTGCTCGTCCTGCTTCTTGGCTTCGGCCTTTTGGGCGTCGGTCAATGGGGTGAGCTTGCTTGGATCTGTGGTCGGAGCTTCGCCCGAGCCACAGCCTGCCAGAACCGAGCTGATCAGAGCGATTTTCAACGTGTTGCGCATCTGCATGGAAGGATTTCCCGTTGCTTAAGGTTCAGAGGATCAATAGGAGTCGGCGCTGATTGGTTCGCCATCGTCGATCGTACAAAGCTTGCGGTGCGTTGAAGCGTCGATGGAGAACTTCAGGAACTTCACGGAGCCGTCACCGAACACGGCGTTGTATCCGCCTGGGTGAGAGCTGCCGAAGAATCGGCGCCAGAGGTTTCCACCGGTATCAGGATTTGAAGGATCAGCACAAACGCCGTTCAGTTTGGCGGTTTGGAAGTCGCTCATCGGGCTGAAGTGGAAACGGATCACGCATTCATCCCAACCCGCGTTATTCCAACGCTCGTTGTCTCCACCATCAGCACCCCAGCGGCTTGGTGGGAGGCACTTTTCGCCGACCAGAATCGAGTTGGACGTGCCGTCGGTGAAGTCCGACAGACGACGCTTGGCACCTTGGCCGCTCCATACGATCGAGCCTTTACGGCCACCGGTATTGCCCAGATTCACTGGTGTGCGTTCGTCGGCAACCGGGTAAGCACCGTTCGGGGCGGCTGGCACAAAGCGAGGGTCTGTGAAATTGCTTGATGTGCACTCGTACCATTGGCCCTGGAAGAATCCAGCGTTGCCGGCGTAGTCATTACGATAGGTGATCAAGCTGGAGCCATAGCCTTGGACGGCGCGGCGGGAAGGGCAATAGAATGAAGCGATGCCGACACGGGCCACATTGTCTTCACCATTGAAGTTGGCTGGGCGGCCAGTGTGGATGGCAGGCACATCAAAGTTGGCCAGATTGTAGACGTTCTGCTGTTCCATGAACGGCATGATCTTGAAGAAGTGGTTCCAGCCGTTTGGGTGGGCCGAGTTACAGCACGTGGTGGTACCATATTGTGTACCAAGTGTTTCCGTGTAGTTGTATGCACCAGGATCAGGAGCACCTGAGGTGGTCACGGCTTTCGGGTCTCCATCATATGGACCCTGTGGCAAGTGGGCGTTGGTGCTTTCAAAGTTCATGAAGCCCAGGCCGATTTGCTTGAGATTGTTCACGCACTGGGCGCGACGGGCGGCTTCACGAGCCGATTGCACGGCTGGCAGCAATAATGAAATGAGAACGGCGATGATGGCAATCACCACCAGCAATTCGATCAGTGTGAAACCCGAGCGACGGGCACGGGCGATTGAGATTTTCATATCCGCATAGCTCCAATATTGGATTATCGATCGGTGAATGCGTACCTGAATTCATCAGGAGATGAAGTTATCGTTTATCTATGTAAATAAATGATGATGAGGTGGTTTGAGTTTGATGAAGTGCGTAACATTCATCTTAACCCACCTGAACCATCATGGAATCATCATGATAACTACGCCTGGGATTTAAACAATCTTCATCTGAAATTCATGCATGGTAGCCATAGTGATTTGTTGTTCGAGCAGACATCGCCCCAGCCCATTTGATGGAAAGCCGGATCATGTATCAAACCTTAGTCGCACGAATCGCAATGATAAGCCTGATGATGATATCGGGTACAGTTGTATTTGGTGAGGAAGTCGAGAATCCGAGCTACACCAACTGGGCCCGGTTCCCAGTGGGTACCAAGGTGGTCACTAAGGCTGTTACCACCCAGAATGGTCAATCGGTTCAGTCCATCACCACCACGACTTTGGTCCGGAAAGATCAAAAAAGCCTTTTGTTGACATGGTTTGTCAGCAGTGATGGCACAGGTAAATTGATTCAAAATGATGTGAACGAATTGAAAGTGAACAGGATGTTTCCACTTTTTCCAGGCGTTGACAAAACCAAAATTGGCCGTCCTCAGGGCGTAAAATCACAAGGTTTTGAAACGATTGAAGTTCTGGGCAAGAAATACAATGCAGAATGGTATGAAACCAATGCAAGCACTGAGGCTGGCCCATCGGTCACGAAGACCTGGATCAGCATGGACATGCCTGGCCAGGTGATCCGATCGGTGACGGAAGTGAAAGCCGCCAGTAAAAAAGTCTTTCTGGAAGTGACAGAATTCGTGACTGGCGACCAGAAGTAAGCTGTCAGACGTTTCATTGTCGCTTTTGCCGGCTTAAAAACTCCCATGCGAGGGTGATCATATCCAGATCTCTGGATTGATTACCCGTGCGTGGGAAATAAATTTGTTTATTTAATGCAGGCCAGCGATGGCCACCTTCCTCGATCTGAATCATCACCGTTTCAGCCAGAGCAGGCGGGGCAGGCCAATCATGTCGCACGATGTGGGTACGATCACCAGGCCGATCATAAATTGTTGTAATCGGTTCATTCGCACTGCCATTAATCGTGCGCCACTGGGCGAGTGTCGAGTTTACATCCTGAAAATGGATGAACTTTGGAGTGCGAGGACTTGGGCCAGTCCACGGAGTGATCGGATCTTTCGTTCCGTGCACCATCATCACAGGAGTGGGCACAGTTCCAGAGGCCAGAGGTCTCGCGGGGGTCCCGGAGACAGTCACGATACCCGCCAGAACGCCTGGCAATTGCTGGGCCAGAGCATGGGTGAGCATTCCTCCATTGGACATGCCGATGGAGTAAATGCGGGACTGGTCGAAGGCGATGCGGCTGGAGAGGTTGTTGATCATGGAGGCTGTAAACAGGACATCGTCAGGATCGTTCGCGTCGTCTCTCAATCCGGCATTGAAGCTGCGGAACATGCTCCAGCCTTCGCCTTGAGGCATGGCCAGAACGAACCCGAAGCGATCGGCGGCAGCCTTCAGGCCAATGTAGCGTTCCCAACTTCGATTCGGCTGCAAAAACGGGTGAAAACCGAGCAGGAGAGGCAAAGAAGTTCCCGGTTGATATTGTGGAGGCAGGTAATAAAAGTAGGATCGAATCCGATTCTCAACATGAATTTGAGTGTGATAAGTGATACCTGTGCCATTACTTCTGGCTAGGGCGCGAGATGTCCGGCTGAGCCAGAAACCGAGACAGAGGCGGGCCCAGTGGCGGCGGTGAGTGGCTCTCACTTTTTTCGATCCATGATGTGAAAAGTGGTTGAAGCCATACGGTCAAACGTCGATGGTCAATTTTTCATCGTTTAGAGATAGATCCGATATTGATCGCGTTTGCGACAAACTTTCAAGCGCCTTTGGATTATCTGGGATAATCAGGAAATTCCGTGTCGGCGATTCGGACGACGCGGCACTAACCCTGAACCAGTGATCTTTTGGGCTCCGGAGGAGACAGCTATTAATAGGCATGTCCTCAGGACATCCACAACCCCTGGACCAGTAATCTTTTGGGCTCCGGAGGAGACAGCTATTAATAGACATGTCCTCAGGACATCCATAACCTGAACCAAAGATCTTTTGGGCTCCGGAGGAGACAGCTATTAATAGACATGTCCTCTGGACATCCACAACCCCTGAACCAGTAATCTTTTGGGCTCCGGAGGAGACAGCTATTAATAGACATGTCCTCAGGACATCCACAACCTCTGAACCAGTGATCTTTTGGGCTCCGGAGGCATGCGAACACTCTCAATGCCATTCCCCCCTGGAATCCGGTATGACCCTCAATCAAAACAAGTCATACAGTGGGAAGGTGTTTTTCTACCTCCAGAATGATTCTAAAAATCCTACATTCCAAACATTTAAGAAAAAATAAAATAAATCGTAGATCGCACTGGTAACTCAACGACTTCTGGATATATTTATCTGGTACAAAACAACAAGTTGTGAAAAGGATACCTGGATGTTCACACAAACCGTCGAATACGCCTTGAGGGCGATCGTTCACCTGGCGCAGCAATCGCCCGCAGCCAGCACGACGGAAGACGTTGCTGATGCAACACATGTGCCTCGTGCTTATCTGGCAAAAATTCTCAGCGGCTTGCGCCGGTCAGGGCTTGTGAAGAGCCAGAGGGGGCTTGGTGGAGGAATTTCGCTCTCCAGACGGCCTGAAGAACTGACCATTCTGGATGTGGTCAATGCCGTGGAACCAATCGAACGGATCAAAATCTGCCCCTTGGGTTTGTCCGAGCATGGCTCAAACCTCTGCCCTCTGCACGCACGCATGGATATGGCACTGGCATTGGTCGAGTCTTCATTTTGTTCGACGACCATCGCCGATGTTCTCAAAGAACCGACCAACAGCATTCCATTGTGCCCGTTCCCACCCACCGAAAACCCGACTGTTCCCAATCGGGCCTGGGCCTTGAATCGGTCTCTGGAAATTGAGAGAACCAAAGAAGCCGCAAAGAACAAGCGTGCTTTGAAGGCAAAGCCTATCGAAAAGCTGAAGGCCAAGTTAAAGACCAGATCAAAGCCCAAGTCCTGATCAGATATCTCCGGATCTCTGGAACCTGCGGATGATCAAAAGACCTGAGCAGCCGATGATCAGGCTTGTCAAAGAGATCGGTTCAGGCACCACAGTGATGGTGTTTATGGTGAGTTTCGGGCTCTCGACTGAAGAACTCCCGAGACGGACCAAATTGCCCATCGACTCTGCCAGTGATAACGAGATGGTGAGATATCGCGCTGAACCTGATCTGGCCTGATTGAATGCAGCCACGAATCCCAATGGCATCGTGGCCGTATACCAGTTGATCGGGCCAGGAGCGCCGGGCCAGTTAGGTGCGATGTTAATCTCGATTGTGCCTAGACTTACACCGCTGAGATCGTTGTAAATTGCCTGGCTGGCCGGGTCCAGGAAATCCGTATGGCTGGCTGCAATCTGCTCGGCTGTGAATTGGGTGGGAAGGCCGAGATTCAGGTGGACCACGGAACCAGGTTCCGGGATCGAGCCGATCATGGTGGTCCATGAAACCACGCCTATCTCAAGAGTTGCGCCGACGATCGAAGCGTCTGCCTCAAGCGTATCAAAAATCAAAAACGAACGCATTTCATGAGGAGCAAGCAAGCCCTGATTGTTGCCCACCTCGGTCGTATGCAATCCGTTCAGCCCATTGGTGTTATTGACAGGGCTACTCGAGTGATCGCTTGTGTAATCACCGGACGTGTTCGGAAACAGAGTGATCTGGCTGGCAGAAACGCTGCACAAACTCTCTGCCAGAATGATGCAAGTCATTATTTTAAAGAGAGTTGTGAATGAAAGATCGGATTGGCACAATCTGGCTTTTCCGGATATGACGGGCAGGTTGATCATGGTTTTATCCTCCTTGGTGTGGGGCAGCAGGACTGGCGAAAGCCGTCTTGCCAGATGAACAAAGATACGTACTCATCGATTCGTTCGATTCCTCCAGCATACGCTTTCGTTCAGATTGCCGCAAGCGACAGTTAATTCAGGACTTATGGTGCATCATTGCAGAATCGGGTTGGTCATCGGACGTGAATTCGTCTATAGTGAATCAGGTGTCGGAAGCGGGGCTTAACCTCTTGAAAATTGGCCACAATGCAACCCAATACGCGGTCCACTCCAAATCTGGGTGATCAGAAATCCGGCACTTCCGGGCGACGTTTTATCGTGCTTTTTACGATCACCGTACTGATTTTCTGGGCCTCTCTCTGGGTCAGCTTCAGATTCTGGAAGTCAGGATACGATCAGAAGGCGCAAGTGGGACGCGAAACAGCCCGCCATATTCGCAAGTTGGTTGAGGCCCGACCGGACGGAGTTTCGGCCTCTGTTTGGGAAGATACCGTGGATCATGCCGAGGCCATGCTGATCGCTGTGACTGGATCAAACCTGCTTAACATACAGCAGATTCAGGCTTTAACCGTCGAGATTGATGAGCGGGTCGCCGCAGCCACTCGCCAGCCGAACCAGGGCCCTGCGATTTTGAAGGAACTGTGGGACGAGTTGGCAAAGCGGGCTGGCCCTGTTGCAAATATTTATGGTCGGCCAAAGCTGGTGGAAGCTGTACCTGTAAAATAGGATGGTTGGGGAAGATGGGCGTCAGTCAGCAAATGAGTGACGAATCCCTGAGTTGAGAACCCGCTTCGTAAAAAGTTGTTCGGATAAGAAGTCTGGCTTGTTTGCGTAGTTCGTCCGGTTTGATCCGAAAGCGCCCGTTCAGCGATTGGGAATTCTGCTTGATGAATCAGACTTTCTTCGAATTGAGGGGTATATTATAAGTGACGAGTAGATGTGAGCCGCGTTTTGAAGACAAAGACTTGATGACGACCATCAGACCTTCAATCCCGAGTGGCTCTCTCTCGTTAACTCTCCTGTGCTTGCAACTTGCGGTTTGCTTCTGACGAGACGAAAACCCTGAGATGTCGCAAGACGCCTCAGGGTTTTTCGTTGGCAGTCAGACTAACCCGCAGCGCGAGCAAGGGCCGAGCGTCCCAAAAGTCATTGTATTTATTATAAATATATACTATGTAAGAATTTAACATAGACTAGATATTCGCTAATGCGTCCCTTGCTGGCGCGTCGGGTTAGTTTGGCCGGCAACGTAACGTCCTGAATGCGCCCTCCTGCGTGGTTCATATAGATGCCATCTTCCAACGCCCGGATTCGAACGAACTACATTCGCACCCTCCACAGTCTCCTCCCCAAACCTCAGATTTCAGAATGAGAGAGCTAAAAATCGAAACGAATCCTAAAAAATCTTCAAAACTGGCCTTGCTCAATTCTCGATTCGTGGCAAAATCTCGCAAAAGTGCGGAATTGTTCGCATGCGTTCGCTTTAATGTCCGATTCTATCCGATAAGGGTAGAGAAGGTTCTGGAAAGTGGGCGTGACTTTTAACGCTGCAGGAATGATGTCAGGAAGGGAATCCGGACACCCTGCGACGGGTCAAACACAGTCATTAAGTTGGACACAAACGCATACGATTCCCGGACATCGGGGTTCAGTGGTGGTCTTGTAGTCGAACGCTCTCAAAAATGGGCGAAAGTCTTCAGGAACGTACCTAAACCCGGTCGTACAGAGGAATCAGCAAGGAGGCGTAGCTTGCGTAACCCAAGATGGACATGGACGGCCGCACTGGCCGCAATGGGCCTCGCGGCATCGTCGCCCTGGATCGATGCACAAACCAATCGCGGGCTCGAACCGGGCGCTAACCCGAATGTTTCGCCAATGGATCCTGCCAGCGTTCAAATCGCTCCGGCTGGAAACTCGTCTGCCACGGCCCGTAAACCGGCCGTTCCTGCGATGGAACCTGGCGATGCTGCCATGCTTCGCAGCCGTAGTGCCAGAACCGTACTTCGTAACGGCATCGACTACATTAAATATCAGCAGTATGAAAAAGCTCTGATCTATCTTCGGGAAGCAGAGCGCCGCAAGGACCAGCTCAACCCCGCTGAAGTGACCAGCATGAGACAAGGCATTGAGGCGGCCCAGGAAGGACTTAGGGCACCGACGTCGATGGCCGGTTATGCCAAAACTCGTCGCCCTCAGGCCGGTTCCATTGCGGTTGCCGCCAAGTTGTCGGCACCTGTCGCTTTGGCCGATCCAGCCATGATTCCAGCCTCAGTCGAGATTCCCATTCAAGAGTCTCAGCCTGTCGTTCGGACCGCTCTTGAGCCGATTCCGCCTGAGGCACTCGCCAAGGCATTGCCGACAGCCTCCGAACTGGCCCGGTCAAAGTCAGCGGCTTCCGCTCGCAGACAATATGAATCCGCCGGTAATTCGGGCGGTTCTGAGACATTGCCTCCACTTTCGGCTCCAGCCTCGTTGACTCAGCCACTCAAGGCAAGAGAGACGGAAGCTGTTGCTGTATCAGAACCTGTGGCACTTGAACAAGCTCCTGTTATGGAACCTGTTGCGGTCAAGTTGCCTGAGAAGGCTGTCAACGCTCCAGAGCCTCTGCCAGGCAGCCCATCTGCCCGTTCCAGTGTGGCTCAGCAATCGTCTGCCACGTTTGATGAATCGGTGGCACCGGTCACCGATCAGTCCAAACCTGTTCATCAAGACACCCCATCGCTGCCTGCTCTGAGCGTCCCACCGGGTGCTGTTGAAGAGTCCGAAAGTGCTGCACCAACAACACTTCCGCTATTACCTGTGGCAAGCAGCCAGCCAGCTCCGAAGCTGGAGAGCGTCACTCCTGACGTGAAACCAGCTGCTCCTGTTGTCGAAACACCGGCCCTTCCGGCCGTGAATTCCGACGACGAGCCGATCGACAACCAGCCGCCCAAGATCGAGACCTCTCTCCCAACACTCCCACCATTGGAAGTGTCTGAAGTGAAGTCGAAAGTCGAAGAAAAGCTGGAATCTGAGCCAAGCCTGCCGGCTATTCCAGTCGTGGAAGTGGCGCCTGTGGAATCGAAGGTCATGGCCAAGCTCGAATCCGAGCCAAGCCTGCCGGCATTGCCAGTGGCGAATTCGATTGAGAATGCTCCTGAAGCTCCCAAAGCGGTGGAGCTGGAAGTTAAGCCTGCTACGGTTCAGCTGCCCACAGAACTGCCTCCTGCTGGCGATAAGCCACTCCAGGAAGCGGCCGGAATCCCTGTTCTGACGCCTCTGGCTGATGACGAAGAGCCTGCTGCTGCAACGACTTCCAATACAGTTCAGGCTGAACGGATCGCTCCCAGGTTGGTGGAAGAAGATTCAAAACCAGTGGCCACCGACAGCCTCCCTCCATTGCCTTCAGCTCCGGCGAATGACCTGCCTCCACTCCCTCCGATTCCGTCTTTGGATCAACCTCCATTGAAGTCGGAAGAGCCTGCCAAGGCAGCAGATAAGCCAGTTTCTGAACCGGCACCATTGGCTCCTGAAGCCGCAGTTCCAGCCAAACCTGAATTGGCTGGCGACCTGCCACCTCTCCCAGTGGGAACATCCAGCACGCCTGATACACCGCCGGTTCCTCCGGTTGTTCCAACTCAGGCTGAAGCGATGCCGGAACGAGTGGCTCGTGCTGAGGCAAACCCAGTTCCAGCTGTGACTTCCGACAATCTTCCAGCATTGCCTGCGGAAGAAGTCGCTAAAACGGTGACCCCATCGCCGAGCTCTCCAGATGGCGATCCGGAGATTGGCAAGATTACTGATAAGTACTTAGGTGGTCTATCGTTTGAGCGACGTCGCGAGATCGAACAGATGGCCCGGATTCAAGGTGGCCGGACAGGTTCCACGCCTGGCCTATCGCCTCTGGGGGCTCAGCCTCCGGAAGAGGCAGGTGCTGCCGCTATGACCCGTCCGGGTGTCCCAGGTTCGAGCATGAATATGAGTGCAACGGACGATCCTCTTGTTCGCCTTGAACTGCCCAGAGCCCCAAGTCCTGCGGAAGCTCGCCCGATCCGGGCCATCCTTCTGCCAGAGCAGTTTGATAACCTCAAACCACGTCAGTTTGACCCTCGTCGCAAGATGTGGGCCTCTGCCGCAGTGGCTCACTATCCTCTCTACTTCCAAGATCCAAGTCTTGAGCGGTACGGAGTTTCTGTTGAACAAAGGCTCGGTCGTGCAGGTCGTAAACTGACCTATCCGATTGACGATCCGAAGCAGAGCAAGCTGAGGAATCAGATTGCCACTCCGATGATTTCAAGTGGCCTGTTCGCCCTCCAGATTGCCACCTTCCCGTTCCGGGCCATTGCCGATCCCCCTTGGGAATCCGAATATGACCTCGGCTACTATCGCCCCGGCGATGTGGTGCCGGAAGATACCGTGGTGCTGCCCTGGAAGGGTGTCGGGCCACTCTTCAAAGGCAACAAATATTGATCCCGATCTGTCACGAATCCTGATCTGATCGAACAAAAAGATAGGACAGCTCCAAGGAATTGGGGCTGTCTGTTTTTTTAAAACTTCATTCTTCAAATCGTCGTAAAGCATGACGTGGCAGACCGATATCGACGATCTCCACGCGTCCTGTCCATTCGCTGGCATAGCGTTCGTAGAAGCCGACTTTAGGGGCTACAAATGTGGCTGTAAGGCGGGCCTTGATGGCAACGCCCAAGACTTCGCCGGTGTTTGCGTCCATCCCCGACGGGATATCTAAAGCCATGACAGGCTTACCACTTTCGTTGATAATCCCGACAATGTCGCCCGCCAGGTCGCCGGGTATCAAGGGTCTGGTCAGGCCAGTTCCAAACAGTCCATCGACCACCCAATCCGCCGGTTTCAGGATCGACTCCAGCTCCATGGGTTCAAAAACCCGTGACTGCTCGATGCCTGCCGCCTGGAGAATTCTGTACTGGGCGAGGGCATCGCCTTTAAGTTCGCCGGGCGGAGTGGTCCAGACCACGCGCACCTTGGCCACGCCTGAGGCTTCCAAATGGCGTGCCAGAACGGCTCCATCGCCACCGTTATTGCCTTGTCCACAGATCACAACTACTGTTGCAGGCTGACTTTCAGAACTGATTAATCCGGTTTCAAACATAGCCCACGAGAGGACTCGGGCGGCACCTCGGCCAGCGTTTTCCATCAGGACCATCGTCGGCATATTCAGCTCGGCGACAGCATAGTCGTCGAGGGCTCGCACTTCTTCGCAAGTCAGTGGCCGCAGTCGATACCGCGAAACTTCGAGAGTTTCACGCCGTTCTGAACGATCATCAAAAATCATCGCTATCAGCTCCTTCCCAGCCACCATCAGCCGAGCTTTTCGGATCCAGCCTTGATGATTATATTTTCCATTGTCCCAGTCAGGAAAACCATCTATTCCTGAGAAATCTCTGCGATCTCTGTAGATTCCAATTGGTAAAGGCCTTGGAATTGCTTTATTTTAGTGGGATCAGTGGATCATAAAAGACGAAAAAACGGCTGGAACCGGAGTCGAGATTCCTCATGGAAAAGTTGTTCCCCAGATCACCAAATCGGTTTAAATTACGGGCTTATCTGGTTATGGCCACAATGTTTGGATCCTTTACGGGGTTCGCTCAGGACCAAGCCTCGCCGAAAGCTCCATTGCCGGTCTCCAATTCTGCGACCCCTGTGAAAAAGCGTCCGAATATCGTGCTGATCATTGCCGATGACCAGGCCTGGACCGACTTCGGATTCATGGGCCATAAGGTGGTGCAAACACCTTTCATTGATGCACTTGCAGCCAGATCAGCCAGCTTCGTGAATGGTTATGTCCCAACCTCTCTGTGCCGGGCCAGTCTGGCCACTTTGCTGACCGGCCAATATGCCCACCAGCACTGCATCTGCTTCAACGATCCCCCCAAGGGCATGCAGCGAGATGAAGCTCATCCGTTCATCGCCCGATCTCCCGCCTTGCCCAGAATTCTGGCCACTCAAGGCTATCGCAGCTTCCAGACCGGTAAATTTTGGGAAGGCCACTATGCCAACGCCGGATTCACCCATGGGATGACCGTCAAGGGGCGTCATGGCGATACCGGGCTCAAGATTGGTCGCGATACGATGGCCCCGATTGCAGAATTTCTCGATCAATCAGCAGGCACTCCGTTCTTCCTTTGGTATGCCCCGATGCTGCCTCATACGCCACACAACCCGCCGGCTGATTATGTGAAAGCCTTTGCAGGTAAAGGACTTGATCCAAAAACGCAAGCCTATTATGCCACCATTCGCTGGTTCGACGATTCCGTGGGAGCTTTGATGAAGCTCCTGAGTGACCGCCATCTGACCGACAACACGGCGGTTCTGTTTCTGGTGGACAATGGCTGGGCAGTCCCGTTGGCTGGAGAGCGGATGCCGTACGCCGTGAAGTCGAAAAACTCGCCCTTCGACGGTGGTTTACGGACACCTTTACTACTGAGCTGGCCTGGACATACAAAGCCTGGAACGCGTCAGGATCTGGTCTCGTCGATCGACGTGGTCCCAACCCTTCTGGACATCGCCGGTCTGGGCTATTCCAGCGCGGGCCTGCCCGGCTTGAGCCTTCTGAAAGCGGCTGGCGAAAAGGCTGAAAAGGTTCCAAGAGACACGCTTTATGGAGAGCTTTTTCTGCATACGGCTTCGCAGTTGGGTCAGCCCAAGGTGGATATGACTTACCGATGGGTTCGCCGTGGGGACTGGAAATTGATCCTGCCGACGCCTGTGGCTGAGGCTTCGACAAAGGTGGTGCCTGGCGGCGATACACAGAACCTGATCATCAACCGAACCGACGGCCCGTTTCTCTATAACCTCAAGAATGATCCAACCGAACTTCATAACCTTGGAGGAGATCCAGCACAGGTCGGCCGGATCAGAGAGTTG
>Ga0209444_10001390_pt1 | contig 13278 bp, 5 predicted proteins | sample LauGreFaBDMM15DN_2_FD_188215 | JGI IMG/M metagenome (GOLD analysis project Ga0209444, IMG submission 188215) | Freshwater lake microbial communities from Lake Michigan, USA - Fa13.BD.MM15.DN (SPAdes) (version 2) | ecosystem: Environmental > Aquatic > Freshwater > Lake | place: Lake Michigan, USA...
CCTCGTGAGAATGATTATCGAGATGACCGAACCCAACGCGGAAGAAATCGAAGCCTCAGTGCACGAGGATAACAGGGGGAAGGACAAGACCCTCGAGCAGTTAACCTTTTCCGAGTACAAGTCCTTGATACTTAACCCAGCAGTAAGGGCACGGTTGCTAAAGAACTACGGAGTTAGCGAGCAACTTGTCAGGCAGATTGCCAACGAGCACATCGAACATACGCGGATTATCCGCAACAAGGTACTGCATTTCCATCCTGACGAGAACAACGAGCAGGCTAAGATGCTGCTATCGAACTCTCGTGACTACCTTCGTCGAATCGCTGAGCTGATGGACAATAGCTAACTCTTAATGATATAGACAACTGAACGCTTCGTCAGTGTTCGTTGAAGGCCTGTCGTTTTTACATCAGTTACCCTTATCCTACTACCTGCCTCTATCAAACCAAGGGCAGGCTGGTACTCTATAAACTCTGGGAAGACTCGAATCGTCCTGCCTAGCGACAAGGGTCGCGACTTAACAAGCATTCCCCCGTTCCCTAGGCGCAAAAATGAATCCACGACGAACTCTACATCGTCAGGCCATTCTTCGTTCAATTCTTTCCGCGCATTCCAGTATGCGGGACACGCCACACGTGCAGGACAAAACCTGCAAGCATCCTGCGATGGCTGCGCCAGATACAGAAGTTGGCCCACCGAAGGCGTTAATTGAATTTTCTTGTTCAGGGCAGTCAGCCACCGACTCGCTACGGTCATAGCATCCAACACCTCCTGAAACTCAAAACGGATATCAGTCTCACGGTCATCACGATCAACAAGCACTAATCTATCTGCAACCTTCCCCATGTCTTCATATACCAAGCCTGCATATAGAAGAAGCTGCATGCGATATTCGTCCTTAACGTATCCCTCATCATCAAGAACATGGCACGTTTTCTTGTCGTAAATCGTCAAGCCGTGTGGGCCATCAACTAGCTTATCAATCTCGCCATAAACAAGACCGTCCTTAGACATCAAACCTTCTTCATACATGAAAAGGGTTTTCCCAGAAGAATAATTAGGTTTATCAGACCTTTTCTGTTTAGGTCCTCTTACAGAAGCCTTGATAGCGGAATGCCTCTTCTCAGGAAAACGGGAATCGGTGACCGACAACGGGACTAGCCTACGGTTAACCGGGTGAGCAGCCAGCTTAGCTTCTGCAGCAGCCAAAAGTTCATCGAACTTAGCTTCAGCTTGGCCCGAAGTTATCTCGTTATCGTTCGATTTTCCTGACCACTCAATAAGTCGATGAATAACCGTGCCAACAATAGCCGCTGCGGTTGCAGGGTTAAATTGCCATATGTTCGACTTAGAGGCAATAAAGCTGAGCGGACAGCGCTTAGCAGCCAGATACTTACTAGGGGACACAGAGCGAATCACCTCCACAGGTGCTTCCTCAATCGTAATCACTGAATCAAAAGGCAATGTCATAGCTTATACGCACCAGTGCGGGCGACGAATCAGGTTGAACGTGTCTGCCAACGTAATCTGGCACCCTGGATACGCAGAGAGCACCCGGTCTTTGACACTAAGTACCGCAGAGACGTTGGACTTCCATAAAGGATGAACAACAATGACTATCTTTCCGAGCTCGTGGTTGATAGCGCACGGGTGATCTACCTCCTCAAGTCGATCATAACCAAGACCAGAGTGGCAAAGGGAACTTCGTGCATTTTCTGCAATGCCTCCAACCCAATCTTGGTAATAGTCACCGGTCCCGTCAGCACCTAGATTCTCGTGCGGGCTTTCAAGGACTCTTACGAAATCAGCGCCAAGACGCCAATCAAGTATCGGGTGATAAGGATGGTTCGAGTGGTTAGCTATGCACTTCGGGCATGCAGTTAAACAAACTGAAGACCCCTTGCCGTGTGGCTTCTCATTGAAGATATTCCAAAGCACCCCTCGTGTGATCTCGTTAAAATACCGCCCAGGGTTAGCTGCAATTTTTGCACTGAAACCTGCCCCATTGTTCAATGTGTCAAAAAGAAGCATGCTAGGAGCAGCGCCAGGAAGCTGCTCAACGTTACACACCCCCAGTTCGCCCTCAAGTAGTTGCATAACATATTCTCCAGATTTCTTCAGCAGATATGATGCTGAAAAGACGGCACCCTTAGCTGCAGCGCTATCCACGTTTCGACGCATTCCTGCAGCTTCAGTCCACCCTTCCTTAACTATGATTGAAAGTGATAACTCTGCCGGAATGGTAGCGGGCGTAAACCCAACAACGTCAGTGTGAGTCTCCGCCTTTAACACAATTTTTTCAATGGCGGCAGCACCGACAGCTTTCTTCGCAGCCTTAGATTTTTTCGATTTTCTTGGCGAAAATGAAAAGCCGCTGGCAAGCCATTGGTTTTCCAATCCATTGACCGAGTCATAAGTCCGTTTCCCCTGGAATCCGTCACCGTCTGGCCCAAAATTAAAGGTGGCAACAGACCCAGTATGAGAGCTCGTTGTACTATTAAGTGAAACCTTCTGAATTCGCTCTGCCGAGATCAACGCGACAGTCACTGGGTTCCCGGTTCTAACAGAACCGCCATCCTTAGCATCCGCAGGAGGACCGTAATTGGTACGATACGCCGCAGGGGTAGCTGCCTTGAAAACCTTGAATTTACCAGAGTCACAGTCAGTGCCACACTGGTCACACGTTTTAGTTTCCTCAGGCTTTGAAGTTAGGATAGCAGAATATGAACAGTTGTCGCAATAGCACATGTCCTTTGGCTCATTCGACCATAAGCTACCGATGGGGTCTAAGCGGTGCTCATCCCTAAGCTGTCTGACCCTTAGCTGAGGGGTAAAACCAATCGAGGTATACACCCTCTTATCTTTTGTCTTCTGCGAACCTGGGGCAAACTCGACGATTGAACGCTCCATTGAGCTCGAAATAGAAGGCAATTCATTTCTCCTGTATACTTCGGTTGATTGAATCAAATCACGCGAACCAGTGGGCATCCCAAACAGGGGGAGAATACCACGCTGAGCCAAGACCTCAGAAAGGAAATCTGGCTGGTTATGCCAGGAGATAGCTATCTCATCGAGACGCGCACAAAGCTCTGCATGGATGAAATTATCTATCTTCAATTTTGCCTCTGTACCCACTTTCTCGTCCTGTCCTAGCCAATCCGAGAAGCGCGCAAAGAGAGGTTCAAGTTTATAACTGCGGATACGTTGCTTAACGATCTCAACGTTGTCTCGATTTTCTTCACTCATCCATTCCTGGACAGTTCCAAATTCTCCATTAGTCTGACGTCCGTTATATGCCTTGGCGTAACTATCGCGGAACGCGTCCTCTAGGACGCTCTTCGTAATCAGGCGCTTTAGTACGGGCAAATTAATCGTGATGAACGGGGAAGGCGGAGCCTCCGTAAGCATATATTTAGGCGATTCAAAATGGAACATCTCGTGGCTCTTTGAACGGCAAATGGTCAAGGCGATGGAAAATGCCTGCCCCCTCCGTCCAGCCCGACCTACGCGCTGCTGATAGTTATATCTTTGCGGCGGCATGTTAGCCAAAAGGACTGCAGTAAGATCACCAATGTCGACGCCCACCTCCAAGGTCGTTGTGACGCTCAAGAGGTCAATCTTCTTGAAAATAAACTCGTCCGGAGTCTTGCCCTTGAAGCACGCTCCCTTGAATAAACGCTGTCTTTCGAACTGATCGTCAGTCTGTCCAGTGAGCTCTTCTGCATGCAACCTGAAGACACCGTCACCGTTAAGGTATTGACTGCTATATACATTATTTTCCCGAAGACTTTTTACCGTAATCTTGTCGGAGGGTGAAACTACTCCTCCGCAATTAGCGCGACTACAAATAGTGGTCGACGAGTGCAGATGCTTCCTTCCGCAGATGTTACAAATGGCAACAGCTTCTTCGCCAGCCGACACCCTGATACCCAAAGACCACCCAGAAAGAATGAAGTTATCGAAGATCTCCCTAGACTTATCGAACACGACTTCCTGCTCCAGGCCATTAAGCTGAGAAAACGCCTCGATGTAATTTCTGCAACACAAGCGAAGCTTTTTCCATTCGGTCGCAGGATCACGCCTTTGATCTTCGTCTTCAAATTGCCATGATTCCGCGAGCAGCCTGGTAAGAGAAATCGCAAGCGACATGGCATCTTGAGGGGTGACGCCCAAGGACTGGGCATACTTCCTCATGAGAGCGTCATCCACTTGAATATCACGTGCTGCACCGTCCCCCTTGATTAAAGCAATCGGCATCACCAGGCCGACACCAGACGTCTCCGATGAGTATGCCAAAGATGACAGGAAAGAAGTGACAATAAGACCGCCAAGTCGCCTGCATACTCTTAGTGCCACGTCTCCCTCTGGGGATCCGATTAAAAACCGAAAATAGGAAACTTTCTTTAGTTTCGAAAGTTCAAGCGTTTCCTCAAAATACGTGGACCAGAATTTGTCATTAATCGTGGCGAATTCCACAGACGAACCCAACGGATTAACTCCCATCGAGATGAATCGCCGAACCAGCTCGGGTATAAGCGCACCAATGGATACGAATTCCGCATTCTCGTTGGGGAACTTTGCCAAGTAGGCCTCCAGCTCAGCTTGAGCCTCGGACTTTAACTTCTCGCCCTTAGAGTGCGCCAAAACCACTTTGATACGATCGAGGTCTTCGAAGTCGTCAAGAGCAAGCGATTCTTTTTCATGAAGAAGACACAACGCGTTTTTAAGAGGTTCGAGGGCAGATTCGTTTCCTTTTAGCACATAGGATTTCGCATACGCAGCAACATCACGACCAGCCAGCCGACTCCGGGCCAACTGAATCAAGACTGCACGGAAAAGATCCTGATGGTGGACACGTTCAATCTCATTAGAGATACGAGCGGCCTCTTCCTTGCTATCAGAAAATACAACTAACGAGGATTTAGGGATTTCAGACTTCGAAGTGTTCAAAATGTTGAACAGTTTTCTCGCCTGCATAAGTGAGGCCCTTCCTGCCGTGGCCCTGAAAGTACGAAGTGGAGACTTACGCATCTTGAAAGTGTAGTCTGCCCGACATGATAGACACTCAGATGGAAGCGAGTAGTAATCGTCGCCTCCTCCTTCATAAAAGTGCCCCATCACCTCCAAGGTATCGGCGCTCGGCAGTTGAGAGAATACGCCCGTACGGGGATCTAAGTACTGCCTACTCCAGGTTTTACCAACCTGCCCCTTTGCGCCTTTCTTATCAGTTTTTACAAAGCGATGCGGAATATCTACACTGGCGCCGAGATTACCGACATAGAGTATGGTAAGTTGGTCATTGCACATCTCTTCTATATCCGCGGTGCTCTTCCTTGAAGGTACCTTGGCAAGGTCGGGGAAAGTAGAGCAAAAACGGTTCTCGTTAACATAGCCGGCAAGGTATGTCTCTCCGCAACATTCACAGTAAAGTACCTGATATGCGGGATGGCTGGACGAACAGACATGCTGCTCCCGAGCGCTGATCTCTCCAAGTGGACGCCCCTCGGCTGCCGCCTCGGCTTGGCTGTGTTCGGGGATGCAATCCTTACATGCACACGCCCATAAGCCAGAAGGCAAAGAAAGCAGCCCGTGCAGCCTAAAGGAGGCCACCTGGCGGACAGGGTCAGACGGTGGCAAGTCGAGATTGTCAATTACGTCATCAAGCATAGCCCTTGAATCAATGAGCCCGACCAAAGCGGACATGGATTCATTCTTCGTATTGGTGTCGTTGAAGACTCGCTTAGCAATCGTTGCGACATCAAAGGCCTCAAGCCCTGAATCACCGACAAGAGCGCTGACCAAGGAATCAGCCAAAGCTGCCCCACCCTGCTCAACCGGAAGAAAGAGAGCACGGTACCCCTCCCCTTCGTTGAAAGAAAGCCCTAGTTCGCGGGCGAGGTGATCTAAAGACTTCACCGGCTCTGTTTTATCAAGCTTAGCGAACTCAATAAAAACACTGTGGTCAAGTTGACGGATACCTGGAGAAGGTAAAACACGTTGACCAGAAACAATAGACCGCGAATCAAAGTCTCTGCCGAAGAAATCCTTCAAGAAAGACTGAGCGGCATCTACAGCACCAAATGACGCGGAAGAGCAAAGAACTCTTAGCTGCTTAGATTCCGGAGAAAGCCCAAGTTGCTCCAGCAAGAGCCGAACCAGACCTGAAACTTCGGCCCCTGCGGTTCCGCGATACATGTGCAGTTCATCAAGTATCAGGTGGAAGACGTTATCCTGACTGCTCTCAAGCCATTTCCTCGTTTCTGAAATAATCCTACGTTCATTGTCGCGCATGAGCATGATGCTCAGCATCGAGAAGTTTGTGATAAGGATATCCGGGGGGGCATCTTGCATATCCCACCTGGATCGCATTTCCGCAGTTTCAACACCTGGAAACATCGGGATGAGTTTCAACAACTCACGCTTTGGCACTTTTTCCTGCTCGTCATCCACTTGCTTCTTCAGACTACGCATGGAATCAGCAATCTCTCTCATTTCAGCGGCAAGTTCATCCACCTTGCGCTTTTCAGGCTTAAGCGGATCTGCACGCCATCCGCCTGGGGTAGAACCGTTATAACGTCCGAAGTAAATTCTATTCCCCTTACGGTTAGCGTCCAGCCAAGCACGAGACTCCGCCGAGTCTAAAGCCTTTCGCATTCTGGCAAGCTGATCTTCTACAAGGGCATTCAATGGGTACATGATCAGAGCACGAACTGCTGCTGGCCGAGTCTCCCCGTTACGCTGCCCAACGTACTGCGGCTTGTCTTTCTGATTCCACCAGACGTTACTGCCATCAGGAACGCCCCTCTCCCAGTTCTTTGACTCCTTAAGCAACTGAGCAAAGAGAGGCAGCAAAAACGACTCGGTCTTACCAGAGCCGGTCCCTGATGTCACAATCCCGTCGGAGCCTTCGCCAGCCAGTGCGAGCATGTCGCGCTGATGGGTATAGACATAAAAATCATTACTTAAAAAACCTGAGGATTTGCAGAAGGAATCAAGGTCCTGGACGATATCATCAGACCATCCAAGGCTGCCCGAAGGAAGATCGATGAGCTTCTTGCCGATATTCTGATAACGAGGCAGAGCTTCCAACCAAGGCAACCGATGGAAGGACTGAGAGTTGGCGTCAAAAGGGGCGTCGAAGAGGGCACGACGCTCCGCCTCTACGCTGTCATATTTCGTACCGTAGGCGGTACGCATGTAGAGTGCGAAATCCTGATGGATTTGCTCGAATGACTTTATAGGGTTATTCATTAGTAGAAAAGGTATCGAAGTGGGTGCTTGGCGCTGAAACCGAGAAGTTGATGGACACGCTCGGCCAGTTCGTGCGGGACCTCGGGATAGAGGACACAAGGCTTCAATCGAGGATGATCTACGTCCTGCAGCTCCCGTTGGCTCATGCTTGAACTAAAACAGCAGGACCCGAGCAGTGACGAAATCTCCTTGGGCAACCAGTTGTCGAGCGTCCCCCTGGAATTAGGCAGCAGAAAGACACCGAAGGAGCTCGTGTTGGGATTGTAAAAGAAGGGGCTAAGACTACCCCAGAACTCAGAAAGTGCCCAGACATATAACCATCGCCAATCTGCGAAGCGATATGCCTCGTTACTCCGGTTTACCGCAATGTAAACGAAATGATTAAACTTTGGATTGGGGTTCGTGCATATAAAAAAACCTGAGGTCACAGCCAAGTTGTTTTCATTGCGCTCTGAAACAAGGAAGTCATCAGGTGAAATGCGCCAGCGCCGGTATTGATACAACCACGCACGGCGATCCATCTCACCTATGTTTTCTTTCAGGAAATCCGAGATTCCAGGACAAAGCTTTAACCTTACACGCCATGCCGGCGTACTGACATCTCCAATCACATCGGCACCAGCCTCGACGATGGACGCTATGTTTGAACTTGAAATGGGATCGGCACTCCTGGTTTTAAAAAAACGCTTAGGCGGAGCATGAGGAGGGATGTAAGGAGGCCTGTCTTGATCAAGAAACTTTCCGATAACGAGTTCGGCGCTCGTTGATTTAGCACCAGTAAGAACCCACCTGCCCTCACGAACCATCGACAAAGTTGGCCGACAAAGCACGAATTTTTCTTCAGCAATATTTGCCTCTATGAAACCTTCGGACAGCCACCTTGAGACAATCACCCGGGGACTCATTGATTCGTCCGCATAGGACTGACCGCTTGCCCGTAAGACGTCGTGTACGATATGGTACAGCTCACCGAATGGCACTTTGCCCGAACGAGCAGTTAGCACCGCATGAAGATTATCCCTGAAGTTATTCATGAATTGAACTTCATAGCGTTGAGCGCATTCTGCATAGCTTCCCATGATTTCCTGACGTCGGAACTTTTGAAAATCACCGGATGCAGCTTAGATTCCCTGAATGTCTTCATCCAAAACAGCTCTTCCGGACGACTCACAGGCCTGCCATTGACCTGGAACTTATATTTAATGAGTTGCCTGATGCCGACATCACATGCGAGCAGGTTTGCACATGGAATGGCATAGTTCCCGCTGTTAGGCTGGGGATGGATTGACCATGTAAAATTTATCCCGTGAGACTTTTCGAATGGAAGAAGCTGGCCGGTCCGACAACCGATTAGCATCTCGCCCTGACTGGTCTTTAAAATTTCTGCCGCGTCTGATGACCACTTTCCTTCCCCCTCAGGGGTCCACTCTGAATGCTCATGTAAACTTAGAGACAGTTCAGCCGTCTCAGGCACGAGCTCAGCTGGCGCAAGTTCAACCACAGAAATCTGGTTGGCCCCCAGCGCGAGCTTATCGCCCAACTCGAAAGCAAACGAAGAATCTGGAATGTCGAAGGTAGTGGACCCTATTGTGAGCCGCACAGGGTGAATAGTGTCAAAAACAACCCTTGGCGGAAGTGATTTTAAATACTTATTTCCAGAGCCAAAAAAGCGGAGACCACCATCAAGTTTTGCGATTCTTTTACGTTCAAATTTGAGCTGGTCAATTCCACCCACCTCTATTTCACGTACGTTATCCGCAAGACTTATGAACTTCCATTTCGTCTGGTCTAGAAAGGTTGGCCTATACCTATCAGCCTCAGACTGTGAGCCAGGGAAACGCCTGGCCCACGCCTCAATCCGGTCAAGAGATGGGTGATTACAACTGACGAGAAGAATATGCTTAATATTTCGACGGAGGTTAGTCACTTCGACGTAATCAGTGAGGCTAACGGCAGGCACTTTAGCTAGTAGCCTGATTTCTCCCCGCAGCGGTTCGTAAGAGTCTCCCGCACCCTGCCGAGATGTCGTAAGCTTAGACGAAAGGAAGTGAGAAAGTGCGGTTGCTGACCTAATGTGGTACACTTCATCTGCCCTCTGCGCACTAACTCCGTCGTTGATGAATATCTGCCTTAAAGGCATCGATAAGGCTGCGCCATTTGAGGGTGCTTTCAGATTAATGGGGGGCTTGTCTTTTCCAAACGGCAACTCCAGGAAATCCGGCTCCCCGGCACGCGAAGATAGATCGACACGTACCGTGAAGGATGGCTCTGGTTTGTCGACTAGACACAGAAAAGCGTGTCTAATTAAATTCCGCATTCTTCCACCGAGATCCCCCGCATCGGCCGGCTCACCATCCCACATCTCAAATTCCTGCCTAAGTCTTTCGAGGAATAGATCACGATTGCCATCGGAATCAAAGGCAGCCTGAGCCCGAGGGGAAAAGTTATCTGTCTTTTTGTGTTTCTCAAACCATGCCAAAAAAGAAGCGTCCGGATAGTCGAATTCACGTTCGGCCCCCTCCTTATAAAACATGGTCCTAAGCTTCATCTCATCAGTCGGACGAAGGAGGCTCTGCGCGATGATTATTCCAACATTCTTAAAAGCGGGAGCCAAGGTGCGCACCTTGAAAACTCCGGAACTACCTTCATTGGATTGAGTCCATTCCTGTAAAGCATTCCATGCGTTCATTACTTCAGGAATATCAGGAATCATGGACTCTTTTCCAACGTCACCCATCATGTCCCAATACCGACCATAGTACTTATTTGCCGGATAAATCGCTCCGCCCCAAGATGACGCTAAAACCAATAGTGCAAGAAGACCAATCATGTTGGGCGGTTGAGCCATATCAAAGCCCGACACCTTCCAGCTCTTTGCCATAGAAGATATACGCTTAGCCACAGTATCAGGCCTTCCAGAAAGAAAAGCCTTACAAGCGACAGTAAACATAACCGACCCCTGGTCGCCTGACTGCTTACCTGCACCGAGTTCCTCGGCCCAGTCATTGAGCAACTGGCCGTCAACAAAGATTGAGACGGGCCTTCCAGCGTTCTCTTCGTTGAAGATCTTCTTAAAAATCAGTTCGTTCCACTCAAGATAGGAGGGAGCCATTGGGTACAACGCAAGAAGTTGCGGCGAAGTGATAGGTTAAGGGGGGAAGCCACCAAGCATAAGCAAAGTGGCGGGGTTAGCGACAGTCTCCCTAGGTGATCAAGTTTGTAAAGGGCTGAGGGGTTCTTTTTTATTATTCTTTACGATCTTGCTGGCCATGGCCGTTCCATGCTTAGAATACCTCCCTGATGAAAAAGAAGTCTGCCCCACCCCTCAAGGTCATCGAGCTTTTCGCCGGCGTCGGCGGCTTCCGGGAGGCCATGTCTACCAAGAAAACAGAGGATTTCTATAGGGTTATTTGGTCAAATCAATGGGAACCCAAGGAAAGCAACAAGGACGACAGCAAACAGACCGCTAACAGCGTCTACATGGCTAAGTTCGGGGAGGACGGCCACTGCCCACGAGATATCGAGAAGGTAACTAGCGAGGAAGATATGCCGGAAATCCCGGCAACCTTCGACTTGCTGGTTGGTGGCTTCCCCTGCCAGGACTACTCCGTAGCCAAACCCAGGAACACGTCAAAGGGGATGAAAGGACCCAAAGGGGTACTCTGGTGGAGAATATGCGAGATCCTCGAAGCCCGAACCCCCCGCTACGTGCTTCTCGAAAATGTCGATCTACTAGTAAAATCACCTTCGGAATGTAGAGGCCGAGATTTCGCGATCATACTCAAGTGCCTAGAAGAGATGGGCTATTTCGTGGAATGGAGAGTCATCAATGCCGGAGACTATGGTTACATCCAACGCCGACGCAGGACCTACATCTTTGCGTACAAGCCCGATGAACAGGCCAAAAGGCAGTTCAAGGAACTTAGTGAAACGACCCTCAAAGATGGCGGTCTGTTAAACAACGTCTTCGCAGTCTCGGACCTTTCTGGGCCCTGTTTCTATAGTTTACCGCCCGGTGTAAGCGGCCAAGAACTTGGCAAAAATTACCAACCCAATCGAAATATATCTCCCTTTAAAGCAGCCGGAATCATGGCTAACGGCAAGTGCATTAGCGCTAACCACAAAGTGGCAAGAGGAAGGAAACCTAAGCAGATCCTACGGCATGCTCTACTCAAGAAATCGGAGATTAGAGACGAATCAGAACTGGAGCCCTTGAGGATTCATAGACAAGAACGCATCAGGGCCTGGGCTTACGTAAAAGGTAAAAAAGATGAAATCCGAAGAAAGTTACAGCCTCTCGAGAAATACGTAAGGGCTAAAGCTGCAGGTAAAATATCCATGAATGCAGCAGAGGTCAGGGATTTGGCCAAGATACTGCCTGGTCAGCTGAAACTGGATGTGTTGATTAAGCTGCCAGGAAAAAAAACGAAGTTACTTACACGTGAAGATATCAATGATTCCGTTCGGGCAGCATTAGCACATGACAAAAAAACCCTTCCTAATGACACAGTAATATCTCACGACGTCATCAGCAAGGCCCTAGAGTCGAAAATAGTTTCTGAGCGGGTTGAACAAAACATCCTTCTGACTCTTAAAAATAGGAGTCTGCCCTCACGTGTACTAAGCCAAATGACTTGCAAGACCGTGAGCACGATCAGGCAGGCTATTAAATGTCTTTCAGGCAAAAACATCGAATGTAGCCACCCGCCTAAAGACCCAAGAGTCACGTTCGATCGAGACTCAGCTGCGCACATTAGCATAGCCTATCGCTACCAAGAAGGTGCCATGGCCTTCCCTGATCCACTTAATAAACCAAGCCGAACAATCATCACATCCGAGGGCGGCTCATCGGTCTCCAGATTCAAGCACGTCATTTGCGAACTCTGCGCCCGTAGAGAAGGTGGCCATAAATCAGAAAAAAACTGCAAGGACTCAGGTCAACTTAGACGCCTTCACCCAACCGAGATCGAAAGGCTAAACTGCTTCCCCCAAAGCCATTCAGATGCTTGCGCAGATATCAGCCCCAACAAGAGGATTATGCTCATGGGTAACGCAGTCGTAGTCAATCTCCTGGAAGATATATTTGTCGGGCTAGCTAAGCGACATATTAGACCTTAATGGACCTAAAATGCCAAGTTGGCATGCCTTAGGAAAATCTCCGGCCTGGACTTATATCATTAATATAAGAGACTGCGTTGTATGATCCCGAAACGCAGCTGGGCAACCCTAGTAACCGAAACGATTTATGAGCGTTTAACGGACACTCCTAATGCTCCAACGATTGAAATCCCCATAATCGATTGGGCGGGAAATGCACCTTCCGCAGGAGACACGATTTACCTCATAAAGCCGAAGACTTCTGATAAATTCAGAGACGCCGGCATCTTCTGCGCCGCCATTATTGATAGCAATAAGGCAGGAACCATAAGCCTAAGCTTGAAAAAAGAGGCAATCCTTACCCAGAAAAACACCAGCTACGTCCGCTTTGATTCGCTCAATCTTAAAGATCACTTTCTCCGCAGAGTGCATTCAAACGCCAACAAGATTGGTGCTGCGCACTTTCTGGACAGCTCGACCAGCGTTAGACTCGAAACTCTTTTCTGCAAAACTGACGTCAACTTCACTCCACTTGACGCCAAAATTTCACTTTTGGCTTACGAGGAAAGTTATGCTGCTGGCGTCAGCCCCGAAAGTAGCGACTTTACCGTCAAAGCAGCCATCGAATGCGGCAGATTGGTTAGCAGCATATCCACTAAGATGTCCAATTACAAATTCCTGGATGAACGCGTCGAAGGAGGCCTAGAAAACGGGGCTAAAATAGATAAAATTACCTGGAATGAGTACTACCTGCCCGCGCAACGAATCGTCGATGTACAAAGACTGAGACTCGATATTGCCAACGAGTCTAGAGATTACGAATTCACATTTGTCGTCGAGGATGCATCAGAACCTGCCATCGAGGAAAACATCCCTAATGACGACGACAGTCGCCAAGCCTACGCACGTCGCGTCCGCAAGGGCCAATCT
>Ga0209444_10001393_pt1 | contig 13274 bp, 10 predicted proteins | sample LauGreFaBDMM15DN_2_FD_188215 | JGI IMG/M metagenome (GOLD analysis project Ga0209444, IMG submission 188215) | Freshwater lake microbial communities from Lake Michigan, USA - Fa13.BD.MM15.DN (SPAdes) (version 2) | ecosystem: Environmental > Aquatic > Freshwater > Lake | place: Lake Michigan...
GCTTTCCAAAGTGCCCAGTCAGCATGAAATCTTTTTGCGCCATCTTCGGTGTACTCAAACCGATGTCCAGGCTTTAGTGCATCTAATCGGTTACCACTAATTGCGCCGTAACCGGCAAAAGATTGGGCAGAAAAATAAACACAATTATCTGTTCCAAGGTAGGCATGATCTGTATCAATTAATTTTTGAATCAAATCTTGCATTAAATTTATACACTCACTTGCCTTTGGATAAGAATCTGCAGTGGTTATATTTAATTTACTTAAATCTTCATGAAATCTTTTTTCATATATCCGGGCAATCTCAAATGGATCCTTAGATTCAGCTTTTGCTTGAGCTAGCATCTTGTCTTCGACAAAATCTTCTGACATATGACCAACATCGGTAATATTTTGAATAAATTCAACTTTGTATCCGACAAACTTTGCCAATCGAGTAATTAGATCACCAAGCAGGAATGTGCGCATATTTCCAACATGAGCATCCCGATAAACGGTAGGGCCGCAGCTATAGATTCTTAATTTTTCGCCATCACTACTTTCAAGTGGTTGTAGCTGGCGTGATTTTGTATCAAATAACTCAATCTTATTTTTTATCATTTACTAGGAACTACTTTCCACACTGCAATCTTTGCTGGATCAAAGGTTATTACGGTTCCATCCTTTTTGAGCACTGTGTTTTCACTCTCTAAAGTGCCTAATAGATCCCGATAGCCACCAGATGGATCATGCAGGCGAATGCTGACCCGCAGCCCAATTTGTGCCGCTGATGGCTGCATGTGCCTCCCTCTATTAAACTTAGGTCGTAATCAACAGGAGTTGATGGCAGTATTCTCCACCTAAGTTGGTGGAATAACTGTAAGGAGAAGCGTGACCTACATAATTGCTCAACCCTGTGTTGATGTTAAAGATAAATCTTGCATTGAAGAGTGCCCAGTGGATTGTATTTACGAGGGCGATCGCATGCTTTACATCCAGCCTGATGAGTGTGTTGATTGCGGTGCATGTGAGCCAGTTTGTCCGGTTGAGGCTATTTACTATGAAGATGATGTGCCATCTCAGTGGAAAGAATATAGCGAGATCAATACTAAGTTCTTTGTGGAAATTGGTTCTCCTGGTGGGGCAGCAAAACTTGGCCCAGTTGGCAAAGACCACCAAGTAGTTTCTGCACTGCCACCACAAGAGAAATAGTTTTTTGCAAAAGCTGCCAGATTTTCCTTGGGATTTATTGGCACCTTACGGAGATAAAGCCAAAAAACATCCGGATGGTTTTATAGATCTATCTCAAGGTACACCAGTTGATGCAACTCCAAAATTTATTCAAGAGGCACTTAGCAAGGCAAGTAACTCACCAAGCTACCCGTTAACTGCTGGAAGTGAAGAGCTAAAATCTGCAATAAAAGATTTTGCAATTAAAACCTTAGGAGTAAATGGTGAATTCGATGTCCTACCAACAATTGGCTCCAAAGAATTAATTGCTTTCCTACCAACTTTTCTACAATCCAAAACAGTTTTATATCCAGCAGTTGCATACCCAACCTACCTAGTTGGCGCACTTATGGCATCAGCTCAAGCAACACCGGTAGAGATTGATGCGACAACTTGGCCGCATGCGGATTTAGCCTGGGTTAACTCACCATCTAATCCAACTGGGCAAGTACAAACTGAAGAGCAGTTGCTAGCAGCAATCAACTGGGCTCGGAAAAATAATTCAATTCTGGCAAGTGATGAGTGTTATTTAAGTTTTACCACCGCCGGTAAATCTATTTTGGCACTTTCTGGTGGCAATAACTCAGGCCTGCTTGCCGTTCATTCGCTATCAAAGCGATCAAATTTAGCTGGCTACCGAGCAGCATTTTTAATTGGGGACGCAAAGTTAATTGATCAGATCAGGCAGATTAGAAAACATGCTGGCCTAATGGTTTCACTACCAGTTCAACAAGCAATGATTGCTGCTCTTTCAGATAATAAACATGCACAGGAACAAACCCAGCGATATCTAGCACGTGGGGTGAAACTAAAGAGTGCTTTGGTAAATGCTGGATTTACTATTGAACACAGTGAGGCTGGCTTATATATCTGGTGCACAAAAGGTGAGGATGGCTTTAAAACAGTTGATTATTTCGCTGCGATGGGGATTTTAGTAACCCCAGGTAGTTTTTATGGCAGCAATAACTTTGTCCGGATTGCACTTACCGCCACCGATGAAAATATTGATAAGGCGATTGCAAGAATTAATTCATGAAAACTAGCGCAATTTTATTAGTAGGTGGCATGGGAACTCGGTTAATGCCCTTAACATCAAAGACTCCAAAGCCGATGTTGCAAGTAGCAGGTGTGCCATTTACCGAACATCAAATTAGAAAAGCAGCGCAAGCTGGAATCTCTGAAATTGTCTTAGCAACCTCATATAAGGCAGAGCTATTTGAGCCATATTTTGGCGATGGTAGAAAATTTGGCATAAAAATTAAATACGCAGTTGAGGAAAGCGCACTTGGCACTGGCGGTGGAATAAGAAATGCGGCCGCACTCCTTGAAAATTGCGATCAGGTAGTAATTTTCAACGGGGATGTATTAAGTGGCCATGATCTATCTGCCCAAATTCAATTCCATATTAATAATAAGGCAGATGTAACGCTGTATTTAACTAAGGTTGAAGATGCCCGGGCTTATGGTTGTGTTGAATTATTAGCAGATAATCAGGTTAAATCATTTTTGGAAAAGATGGAAAATCCAGTCAGCAATATGATTAATGCCGGCTGCTATATTTTTAATCGCAAAGTTATTGATCAAATTCCAGCCAATCAGGTTGTAAGTGTTGAGCGCGATACTTTTCCAAGCTTTCTTAACTCAGGCGTAAAGGTTTATGGCTACTTAGATAACTCTTATTGGTTAGATATTGGAAGCCCGCAGGCATTAGTTAAAGCCTCTGCTGATTTAATTACTGGCGTGATCACATCTGTTGCAACCCCCAAGCACAGTAGAGATCACTTAATTGCAGCGAATACCCAGGTTTCACCATCTGCAATTATTAATCTCGGCACTGTTATTGAACCTGAAGTAGTAGTTGAGAGTAATTGCCAGATAAGTGGATCAATAATCGCAAAGGGTGCAAAAATTGGTGCAAATTGCAAAATAATTAACTCAATAATTGCTCCAGATACCCAAATTGAGGCTGGAATGGTCGTAATTTCTAATTATTTAGGTTTTAATTCACCAAATTAACCCAAATATGATTTGACTTAATCGAGTTACAAGCGTGTAATTATCCCAGTAGCGGGCACCCCCAGCCCTTAGGTAGTTGGAGTCACCAACTAAGTCATAAGGAGAGATATGTCAGACCAACGCGCAGAGCTTGCAGCACTTGTAGTTTCATCGGAACAACTTTCATGGCAGGAGCGAGCCCTTTGCGCTCAAACTGATCCAGAGGCTTTCTTTCCTGAGAAGGGTGGCTCAACTCGTGAGGCAAAACGCGTATGCCTTTCCTGTGAGGTGCGCTCAGAGTGTCTTGAGTACGCCCTCGCTCATGATGAGCGGTTTGGAATTTGGGGCGGTTTATCAGAACGTGAACGTCGCCGCTTAAAGCGCCGCAGCGCATAAAATAACGGGTGGCTGAAAAGCAGAGCACCGGGGCGCAAGCCCAACTTGAAGATCAGTATGTAACAGCAATTGTTGTTACCCATGATGGTGTGACTTGGTTAAGTGAAGTCGTTGCATCATTATCTTCACAAAAACTACAACCTAATCGAATTATTGCTGTCGATAATGGATCGAAGGATGGCTCAGTTAAGTTTTTAACTAATGCTGGTGTTGAAGTAATTAAAAAATCTCGAAGTACCGGGTTTGGTGAGGCAGTTGCCGCCGCAGTTTCAAAATTACCACCAACTGCAGTTGATAGCAACGAACAAGAGTGGCTTTGGATATTGCATGATGATTGTGCACCTGATCGATATGCGCTCGCTAAATTACTTGAGGCAGTAATTAGTCGCCCACAAGTCGGTATTGCAGGTCCTAAAATTTTAGGTTGGTATGACCGTAAACATATTTTAGAAGTTGGCATAAGCATAACTGAAAATGGCACCCGCTGGACTGGGCTTGAAGATCGTGAGCAGGATCAAGGTCAACATGATGAAATTAAAAATGTTTTAGCAGTGAGCACCGCTGGCATGCTTATCAAACGTTCTTTATTTGAAGAGTTAGGTGGATTTGATCCCAGCCTTGAATTATTTAGAGATGATATTGATTTAGGTTGGCGTGCACATATTGCTGGTTACTCTGTGATTTGTGTTGGCGAAGCAATTCTCTACCATGCTGAAGCCTCATCATCTGAGCGAAGATCGATTGATGTCAGAGATGCAATTCTGCACAGGCCTTTGCTTCTAGACCGTCGTAACGCAGCATTTGTACTTCTTGCTAATTCAAGTTGGTGGATTTTACCGTGGGTTGCAGTTCAGCTTTTAGTTACATCAATCGGTAGATCGATTATTTACTTATTAGCGAAGCTACCAGGCTACGCAGCAGATGAAATTGCTGCTATTGGCTTACTTATATTTAAGCCTGCTGATTTAATTAAATCAAGAAGGTATCGAAAATCTTCCAGAGTTTTAACGGCTCGAGTTATTAAACCATTTATCCCAGCACGCAGTGCTCAGATTAGATCAATAATTGAGAAAATTTCATCTGCATTGCTAAATGCATTTAAACCAAACCGACAAGAAGTAGAAGTAAATCGCGCAAAGAATTACTCCGATATTGGTGTAATTGATGAAAGCTTTGATGAAATCGATTTTAAGTCAGAAAAAAGATTCACTAAATTTAGAGCCTTAGTTAAGCAGCCATTTTTATTTGGTATTTTGGTAATTCTGATTATTTCTACTATTTACTCAAGAAATCGCTTTGGCTTACTCTCTGGTGGAGCGCTACCGATTTCAACAAGCAGTGCTAAAGACTTAATTACTTCATACGTAAATTCATGGCATCTAATTGGACTTGGCAGCAGCAATGCTGCTCCATCCTGGATGCCACTTATTGGATTTGCTTCACTTATAACAGCCGGCAACCCTCAATTATTAATTACAATAACTTATTTTTTAATTCCAATTTTATTATTTATATTATTCTATAGAACAGCAAGGAAATATACTTTAACCAATTACTCTGCAGTTTTCGCGGCCATCATTTACTCACTATCACCTGTTGTATTGACCGCTATAAACCAGGGGCGGATCGGAACAATTGCGACTGCAATTTTATTACCTCCTATTTTCACCTTACTTGAGAAAAATAAGAAGCTAATAAATCTTACGTGGCGTAAAATTTATTCAATAACTTTGCTTGCCGGCATAGCAGCTGCATTTTCGCCACTATTTCTCTCCGGCTGGGTACTTTTTCAAACCTTAGTTTTGGCACACCTATATATGACAACTTCTAACTGGCGGGCTTATAAATGGCAGGAAATTGTTAACAACTTAAATAACGATGAGTTTAAAAAGAGATTTGCGCTGCTAATTACTCCAATATTAATTAATATTCCAAACTCATTAAACCTAATTCTTCACCCGATTACATCTTTGCGTGAGCCTGGACTTTCAATTCCATCGGATGATTGGTCATCTGTTATTTTGTTTAATCCAGGTGGGATTAGCTCTCCGGCGCTTTACGTATTTGCCCCATTTTTGCTTTACTTAGTCATAAGTTTAATTTCATTCGATCAACGTAAATCAGCGAAAGTTTCAATAGTTGCAATTGCAATCGCTGCGACATTGAGTTCTTACTATGTAGATGGAAATGGCAGCAGCTCTCAAAGAGTTTGGAGCGGATCACTAATAATTTTCGCCCAAATGCTCTCCTTATTATCAATCTTTGCCATTGGAGAGAGAATTCTGCCGCAGCTTAGAAGCTCAAATTTTGGTTTCAAACATATCGCATCAGCCGCAACCGTAGTTGCAACTATCATTTCGATAGTTTTGATTAGTGCCTGGACAACTACTGTTGGGGCAAATTCATTGGTAAAAGCAAATCAAGAAGAAGTTATCCCAGCATTTATAACCGATTTAGCTAGTACAAATGAAAAGCCAAAGACACTGGTGATCAGAAAAAGCCCAACACAATTGCAATACTTTGTTACTAGGGGAGAGGATTTGAAGCTAGGGGATCCAGATATTGCGAGCAAAACCCCGGTACAAGTTCACGATTCAATTGTAGATTTAATAAATGGCATTGGTGCGAATAGTGGCCGAGTATTAGGTTTCTATGGAATCCAATATATATTTATGAAAGATCCTGCTGATGCTGGGTTAGTCCGGACAATAGACGGTATTGGTGGATTTACAAGAAGTTCTGCAACTAAAGATGGTGTTGTCTGGAAAGTTAATAACTCGCTTGCACGGGTAACTTATGTAAATACTAAAGGAAAGTATTTTCCAATAAATCTTAATGATTCATCCGTTGCCTATGTACCTGGCGATGGGATAATAATTTTGGCTGAAAAGTATGATAGGCATTGGGAACTGTTATTAGAGGGAAAGTTAATTAAAGCCAGTGAGAATCAATATGGTTTACCAGAATTTAAGATTCCGAATAAAGGAAACATCTCATTGGTGCATAATGGAACAAGCCGACGTGCATGGGTTTCTTTACAACTAATAGTAATAATTACTGTAATTATCTTAGCTTTGCCATCTGGGCGTAAGCGACGAGAGGTTCCACTTGAGGAACTAACATGAAGAAAAATCTTTTAAATTTGGGTAAGGGTAAATTTAGCCAACAAATAGTACTTTTCCCGATAGTACTTATACTTCTAGCTTCACTTTCATATTATGCACCTACTCAAAGTGAGCAAGTTAAAGCTGTTTCAACCTATCCAGCTACTGTCTGCCCAGCAGTTGGGAACAAGGTTCCTTCTGTTGCATCTTTAACCAACTCAAAAATCCAGCGAAGAGTAATTAATGGAATCAGTAAAACATTAAGCGCTGGGAAAAATAGCCTTATCGCTTTGAATAATGACGCACTATTGGTGGAGGGCAACCCTGGTACTGCTTTAACTTTTGTAAATAGTGGCTGGAAATCAGTAGTGCCATGTTCAGTTAGCAATGGCGAGCAGTGGTTTGCAGGTGGTTCTGGTGCACTAACAAGTAAATCTTTTCTTCATATAGTAAACAGTGGCTTTAGTGACTCATCTGTTGAACTTCAGATTTATACTCCAAACGGATTAATTGAACCTAAGACTGTTTTAATTACTCAGAATTCTACAAAAAAGATTTCTGTCGATACTCTCGTACCAGGTGAGGATTCGATTGTAATTGGCGTAAAAACATTATCTGGTCGAGTTAGTTCATACTTACTAGATGAACGAAAAAAGGGACTTAAATCCTTAGGTGCAGATTTTGTAGCACCAGTTGCAACTGCAAATAAGAAGGTGACAATCGCTGGGATATCTGGTCTTGCCGGCAAACAAATTTCTAATGATAATTCTGTTTTTCATACTTTACGTTTGCTCATACCGGGCACGATTGATGCAAATATAGATGTAACTATAAATTCAAATGATGGAAATTTTATTCCTGAGGGTTTAGCTCAATTTAACATTAGAAATCAAAAGGTTTTAGATATTCCATTAACTTTTGCACCAGTCAATCAACCATTTTCGTTAATTATTGATTCAGATCAACCAGTCTTGGCCTCTGTTCTTTCAGAATTTACCTTTGGCAAAAGTAAGGAAATTGCATGGGCTACTGGTGCTGATGAATTAAGTAGGTGGAGTGTTAACTTGAGTGGATCAAAACCAGTACTAAGTTTTTCTGGCAATAAAATAAATGTACAGATATCGGCTACTACTATAAATGGCAAAAAAATTGATAAAAAAATTACTGGTACTGATTTTCTAGTATGGAATGCACCCAGTGGATTAAATCGATTACAGATAACGGCTAATGGAAAAGGTATTACTGGTGGAGTTATTTTCTTCCCAGAGGTTGGGTCAATCGGCAGTAGCTACATTCCGATGAATAATGGTGCTAATTTGGAAACAGCATCCGAACCAATTTCCGATGCCAGCGTGATTAGTCGGGGCTAAATCCCAACATTTATAGGCAGAGAGCATTAATCTGTTCATATGAAGAAGTTGGCTGGTCGCAGGTGTTCAAGAGCAAGCTGTGTGAGTGCTGCTATAAAAACTCTTACTTATATTTACTCTGACTCAACTGCCGTGCTTGGTCCACTTTCAACTTATGCAGAGCCGCACAATTATGATCTCTGCGCGGTTCATAGTGAACGATTAACTGTTCCAGTTGGCTGGAATGTAATTAAAGAAGAGGTAATTGATTACAACACAGGTCCAACAGATGAGGATTTAATGGCAATTGCAAACGCCGTTAGAGAAGTAGCAAATTCTGATTTAAATAATAAATCGATACAGCCTGAACTGGGTCGCCGCGGTCATTTACGCGTACTACCTTCAAACTAATTTTAAAATTTAAAAAACTTCAAAGTTAAGAGTCGTATGTTAGAGAAAATCATCAAGGCGTATGACATCAGAGGCTTAGTTAAGGATGAGATCACCCCTGATTTTTCATTTTCACTAGGAATCGCATTCGCCAAATTTTTAGAGTATGAACGCGAACCAGCAACGATTGTGGTTGGCGAAGATATGCGACCATCATCGCCATTGCTCGCAGATGCTTTTTCTGACGGAGTTATAAGCCAAGGTATGGATGTAATCAGAATTGGCTTAGCATCAACAGATATGTTGTATTTTGCCTCTGGAAAATTAAACCTACCAGGCATAATGTTTACTGCAAGCCATAATCCAGCAAAATACAATGGCATGAAACTATGCAAAAGTGGTGCCCGACCTATTGGTCAAGAAACTGGCTTACTTAAAATTCGTGAATTGATTGAACAGGGCGTACCAATCTCAAATCGCCCAATTGGATCTATCCGTAACCAAGACTTATTAAAAGAATATGTGGATTATTTACTCTCACTTTTCCCAGACAAAGCATTTGAGAAGCGAAAGCTAAAAGTAGTTATTGATGCAGGTAATGGCATGGCTGGTTTTACTGCGCCAGCAGTAATGGAGCGATTAAATATTGATTTAATCCCAATGTACTTTGAGTTAGATGGAAATTTTCCGAATCATGAGGCAAACCCAATTGAAGCAAAAAATCTTAAAGATCTTCAAAAACGAGTTAAAAAAGAGAAAGCAGATATTGGTTTGGCTTTTGATGGAGATGCAGATCGGTGTTTTTTAATTAACGAAAAAGGTGAATTAGTAAACCCATCAGCACTAACATCACTAATCGCTGTTCACCAGCTAAAAACAAAGCCTGGCTCAACTATTATCTATAATTTAATTTCATCAAAAGCAGTTTCAGAGGTTATAGCTGAAAATGGTGGTATCGGCGTTCGAAGCCGGGTAGGTCACTCATATATAAAAAGCCTTATGGCTGAGTCTGGTGCAATATTTGGTGGCGAACACTCAGGCCATTTTTACTTCAGTAATTTTTGGTGCGCAGATTCTGGGATGTTGGCAGCACTTTATGCACTTACTGAACTAATGGCCACAAAAAATACACTCTCAGAGTTGCTTAGGCCATTTAATAGATATGTAGCAAGTGGTGAGATTAATAATAAAGTTAAAAATGTTGAGAAATCAATTGAGCTAATCCGCAAGAAGTACTGTGATAAATATCTAGTTGATGAGTTAGATGGTTTAACAATTACGGCAGATAGCTGGTGGTTTAACCTTCGACCATCAAATACCGAGCCTTTACTTAGACTAAATGTCGAGGCAGATACAGAAAAAGAGATGGTAAAGATTAGGGACACCGTACTGTCCTTGATTTAAAGGTGATAAATGGTCGCAACTCAGGGTATCTTTATCCTCTAAAACTGTTCAATGGCCAATGATTAGAACTAAATAATAGGAGAGTAAATGAGCACCACGACCGCGATTAAAAATGATATTACAAATCCATCACTAGCCAGTGAAGGAAAAAAGCGGATTGAGTGGGCTGCTCGTAATATGCCAGTTTTGACACAAATTAAAGAGCGCTTTGCAAAAGAAAAACCATTTACCGGAATTCGAATTGCAGCTTGTATGCATGTTACAACTGAAACAGCAAACTTAATGTTGGCATTAAAAGCTGGCGGAGCAGATCTTGCTCTTTGTGCATCTAATCCACTTTCAACTCAAGATGACACCGCAGCAGCACTTGTTCATGAGTATGGCATTTCAGTTTTTGCTAGAAATGCAGTTGATCGAGATGGTTATTATTCTCATTTAAATTCAGCTCTTGATATTAAGCCGCAATTAGTTTTTGATGATGGTTGTGATTTAGTTAATGTATTGCATACCACTCGTACTGAGTTAATCGAAGGCGTAATGGCTGGTTGCGAAGAGACAACAACTGGAGTAATTAGATTAAGTCAAATGGCTAAAGACGGTGCATTAAAGTTTCCAATGATCGCAGTTAATGACACCGACACAAAGCATATGTTTGACAATCGTTATGGCACTGGCCAATCAACCTTTGATGCAATCTTCCGCGCAACTAATACTTTAGTTGCTGGAAAAATTGTCGTTGTGGCTGGATTTGGATACTGCGGAAAAGGTGTGGCAGAGCGCGCAAAAGGTTTAGGCGCAGAAGTTATTATTACCGAAATTGATCCGACAAAGGCTTTAGATGCACTTATGCAGGGTTTTCGTGTAATGCCAATGACAAAAGCGGCAGGGATTGGTGATATTTTTATTACCGTTACTGGAAACCGCGATGTGTTGCGCGATGAACACTTTAAAATTATGAAAGATGGTGCGATTCTTGCTAACTCTGGTCACTTTGATGTTGAAATCGATGTGGCATGGCTTGAGAAAAATGCAAAACAAAAGAATTCAAAGATGCGTCACCAAACAGATGAGTATGTGATGGCTGATAACCGCCGCATCCTGCTAATTGCCGAGGGCAGATTGGCAAACCTAGGCGCAGCAGAAGGTCATCCAGCATCTGTAATGGATATGTCATTTTCTGATCAAGCGTTAACCGCAGAGTGGCTATTAAAAGCCGGGAAAGATTTAACTGCTGGATTACACAATGTTCCAGTAAGTATTGATAAAGATGTTGCAAGACTTAAACTTGAAAGCATGGGTTCTTCATTAGATGTTCTTACGCCAGCCCAAGAGCTCTACTTGAACTCCTGGGAACACGGTTCTTAAATGCCATTAGTCATGGTTGTTGACGACGACCAAGACTTAGCAGAGATGCTCAGCATCGTACTGACTGCTGCTGGAATGGAAGTTGATTTAGTAAGCCGTGGCGACGAAGTTATGGACTTATTTAACACAAATCCGCCTGATCTAATTTTATTAGATGTTATGTTGCCAGGTATTGATGGAGTACAAGTTTGTAAAATTATTAGAGAAACTTCAATGGTTCCAATTGTTATGTTAACTGCTAAAGGCGACACTCAAGATGTAGTACTTGGCTTAGAAGCTGGTGCTGATGATTACATGGTCAAACCATTTAAACCACAAGAATTAGTAGCGCGAATAAATACAAGACTACGCCGCAATACAAAAGTTGGATCACTCTCAATCGGTTCATTAGTAATCGATCAAATGGAGCACAAGGTCCTTAAAGATGGTCAAGAGATTGCTCTGACTAGGTTGGAGTTTGATTTGTTAGCTGCACTAGCAAAGGAACCTGGTCGAGTATTTACCAGGGAAGCTTTACTAAGTGAGGTCTGGGGATACCAGCACGCAGCAGATACCAGATTAGTAAATGTTCATGTTCAAAGATTGCGCTCTAAAATTGAATCGGATGCAGATAATCCGGAGCATGTATTAACTGTTCGAGGTGTTGGTTATAAGGCGGGAGCGGCTAGAGTTTAGCCATGCTAATTAGCAAGATTAAGATTAAGCAATCACTTAGTCTTAAAGTACTGTCTAGCAGTATTGCATTCTCAATCTTAATTTCGTTAGTTATCGGATTTACCCTTCACAATAGAGTAGCTTCAACAATTATTAATGAGAAAATTGCGATATCTAAGGTCGAGACTGCAAATGCGCTCTATTTAGCCCAAGGCCATTTTAATCTTGCTCGATTTCAAAATGATGCTGGATTGAAAAAAGTTGTTACAGAGTTTATTACTTCAAGCCGGGAAGATGGTTCACTCTCTGGACGCGAAACAGTGCTCTTGCCAGTTACAAACAATATTAAAGCCCAGAACATATATCAGACTGTTCCAACCCTATTAGTTTTAGATTCGATTCCAGACTCTTTCCGCGAGCAGGTTAGAAACTCTGATGCAGTACTGGATAAGCGCACAACGATTCGTTACTCAGATGGCAATGAATATCCAGGATTTCTTATCGGCGGTAAGTTGAATATTCCACGAACCGGTGAATATGAAATATATTATTTATTTAAGCTAAATGCACAGTATGAGAGCATTTCAACTCTTACTTGGATTTTATTTTTTGCTGGATTTTTATTAGTCATATTGATTGCATTAAGTACACATTTTTTAATTCGCCAGGTAGTTTCTCCAGTTCAACAAGCAGCAGCAGTTGCAGAGAAATTTACTAAAGGGGATTTTTCGAGTCGCATGTCCATATCTAGTCAAGACGAAATAGCAACTCTAGGAAAATCATTTAATGAAATGGCTGCATCAATTCAAGAACAAATCTACAGACTTGAGAATTTATCGTTACTACAACAAAGGTTTGTATCTGACGTTTCTCATGAGCTTCGAACTCCACTTACTACGTTACGAATGGCTGCTGAAGTAATATATGAGCAAAAAACAAACTTTGACCCCAATATTGCAAGAAGTAGCGAACTACTAGTAAACCAAATCGATAGATTTGAACTTTTACTATCTGATCTGCTTGAAGTGAGCAGATTTGATGCCGAGGCAGCGTCCCTTGGGGCAATTGAGTTTGATATAGCGAATTTAGTAAGAAAAACTGTTGATTATCTTCATCCAAGTAAAGCATCTTTATTTAACATCTCAGCTCCACTAGACCCAATTAAAATTGAAGCAGATCCACGGAGAATCGAAAGAATTCTGCGTAATTTGTTATCAAATGCAATTGATCATGGTGAAGGAAACAAAATTGAGATTCAAGTAAAAGAAAGTGATAATGAAGTTGCAATCGGTGTTAGAGACTTTGGCATGGGTTTTGATGAAAAAGACGCACCACATTTATTTGATCGTTTTTGGCGTGCTGATCCATCCAGAGCAAGGACAAGTGGTGGAACTGGGCTAGGTCTATCA
>Ga0209444_10001395_pt1 | contig 13264 bp, 14 predicted proteins | sample LauGreFaBDMM15DN_2_FD_188215 | JGI IMG/M metagenome (GOLD analysis project Ga0209444, IMG submission 188215) | Freshwater lake microbial communities from Lake Michigan, USA - Fa13.BD.MM15.DN (SPAdes) (version 2) | ecosystem: Environmental > Aquatic > Freshwater > Lake | place: Lake Michigan...
GAATTTCAGGTGAGACCGGCGAGCAGCGGTGGCTGATATTCCAAGTAAAAGCCACATCAAGGCGCGACTGCGCGTAGCTGGCGCTCATCCCCGTCAAGGCGGCTAAAAAAAGCCATGATTTTTTCATCCCAGTCTCCTTGATCAAAAATTAATTGGAATCTGACCCCAATTATTAATCGGGGTCAGATTCCAATTAATTTAGTCTGACACTTGATTGGCATTGTGCGCCAGTTTTTTGTGCAACATCGCAAAAGCATGCTTGTAAAATTAGTGTCACTAAACTTTTTTTGAGTCAACCATGCGCAGTGACATTGAAATCGCCCAAGCCGCCAGCTTAAAACGAATCCCCGAGCTGGTGAAACAACATCTGCATATTGATGATGACCATTTATACGCTTATGGCCACCACAAAGCCAAGCTGTCTTTAAAGCACATTGCCGCCATGCCCAACAAAGCGGGCAGCAAGCTCATCTTGGTGACCGCTATTTCTCCCACGCCCGCCGGTGAGGGCAAAACCACCACCACCGTGGGCTTAGGTGATGCCTTGTGCAAGATTGGCAAAAAAAGCTTGATTTGCCTGCGCGAGCCATCTTTAGGGCCGGTGTTTGGCATGAAGGGGGGGGCCACCGGCGGCGGCATGGCGCAAGTGGTGCCCATGGAAGACATCAATTTGCACTTCACCGGCGACTTTGGCGCCATCGCACTGGCGCACAACCTGTTGTCCGCCATGCTGGACAACCACATTCACCACGGCAACACCCTCAACATCGATACCCGCCGCATTGTGTGGAAGCGGGTGATGGACATGAACGACCGCGCATTGAGGCAAATGGTTGTGGGCTTGGGCGGTACAGCCAACGGCGTGCCACGTGAAGACGGTTTCGATATCGTGGTGGCCTCAGAAGTGATGGCCATTTTCTGTTTGGCCACCAGCTTGGCCGACTTGAAAACCCGCTTGGGTCGCATCGTGGTGGCTTACACCAGCGAAGGCACGCCGGTGCTGGCCAGCGATTTGCAAGCGCACGGCGCGATGGCGGCTTTGCTGAAAGACGCATTGGCCCCCAATATCGCCCAAACTTTGGAGAACAACCTCGCTTTCATCCACGGCGGCCCATTTGCCAATATTGCCCATGGCTGCAACTCGGTGATCGCCACCACCACGGCCATGAAATTGGCTGACTACGTGGTCACCGAAGCGGGGTTTGGTGCCGACCTGGGCGCTGAAAAATTCATCGATATCAAATGCCGCAAAGCCAATTTACAACCCTCGGCGGTGGTGCTTGTGGCGACCGTTCGCGCATTGAAATACCACGGCGGCGTGGGCGTCAAAGAACTGGGCGCAGAAAACCTAGAGGCTTTGCAAAAAGGCATGGTCAATCTGGAGCGGCATTTGGCCAACATCAAAAACCATTACGGCCTGCCTTGCGTGGTGGCCATCAACCACCGCACCGAAGACACAGCAGCCGAAATCAGTTTGCTGGAAAAAGCTTGCGCGGCCTATGGCGCCCAAGTGGTGGTGGCCAAGCACTGGGCCGAGGGCGGTGCAGGTGCTGTCGAATTGGCTCATGCGGTGGTGGCTTTGTGCGACAAACCCAACCAATTTCAGTTTGTTTACCCAGAAACTGCCACTCTGTGGGAGAAGGCTCAAACCGTGGCGCAAAAAATATATGGCGCACAAGGCATTTCAGCGGACGCCAAAATACGCGGGCAAATCGACAAATTGCAAGAGCAGGGTTATGGGCATTACCCGATTTGTATTGCCAAAACCCAATACTCTTTCTCAACAGACCCCAAATTATTGGGTGCGCCCTCGGGCCACACCATGAATATTCGTGAAGTCCGTTTGGCCGCTGGCGCGGAGTTTGTCGTCATGGTTTGTGGCGACGTCATGACCATGCCCGGCCTGCCCAAAGTGCCTTCTGCGCATGCCATCGATGTGGATGCGCTAGGCAACATCACCGGTTTGTTCTAATTAGGTTTTTCTGAAAGGCTTGCGATGCGTAAATTGGCATGGTTGATTTCTTCGGTAACCGCAGCGTCGGTGTGCAGTGTGGCGTTGTTGGCAGGTACAGCGGCAGGTGCTGCCAGCGACGACCAAGCCTTGCTGGACAAAGCCAAAGCCTTGTTCAAACCCTTGCCCGAGAGCGGGGCCTTGGAAAATACCCCGCTCACACCCGAGCGGGTGGCTTTGGGCAAAGCGCTGTTTTATGAAACCCGCGTCTCCAGCGATGGACGCCAAGGCTGTGTAAGTTGCCACAGCCCCTCTTACCATGGGGGCGACAGCCTTCCCTTGTCTATGGGAATTCACGGCAAGGTATTGCCCCGCAACGCGCCTACGGTTTTTAACACGTCTTTGTTGGTGGCCCAGCATTACGGCGGTAACCGAGCCAGCGTGGAAGAGCAAGCAGTTAAAGCGCTGACAAGTCCGGTGGCCTATGGCAACACCAGTTTCGAGCAAGTCGAGAAAAAATTAGCACTGCTGGGCTACAAGCCTTGGTTTGAGAAAGCCTATCCAGGTGCTGACAAACCTTTGAGTGCTGAGAATTGGGGCAAAGCGATTGGCGCCTTCGAGCGCACTTTGCTCACGCCTGCCCCCTTCGATCGTTACCTCAAAGGCGACAAGCAAGCCCTGAGTGCGCAAGCCAAACAAGGCTTACAAACCTTTATCGATACAGGCTGCGCCGGTTGCCACAGTGGCGTAACCGTGGGTGGTCAGAGCTTTCAAAAATTTGGTATCACCCAAGACTATTGGTTGCTGACTGGCAGCACCGAGAAAGAGGCCTTCAAAGGCTATGACAAAGGGCGTTACCAAGACACCAAAAACGAGGCAGATGCCTTTATTTTTAAAGTGTCGCAACTGCGTAATGTGGCCATGACGCCGCCTTATTTTCATGACGGCAGTGCTGCCACCTTGTCCCAAGCTGTGCGCATCATGGCGCAGCTGCAATTGGGCAAGCAGTTAAGCGATGCCCAAGTCAGCGATATCGTCAGCTTTTTAGAAAGTCTCACCGGCCAAGTGCCTGCTGATTTTGCCAAGGCGCCTGCATTGCCTGTGGCTTCCCACTGAAGCGCTTGGGCTGTGGCCAACTGACATGAGCCGTTGGCTGCCCATCTTCGTGTTCATGGCGCTTGCCCTCGGGCTGGGAACCGCGCAGGCGGCATGGACTTACATGGGTCATCTCGACGGGAATGCGGTGTTGATTGACCGCAACAGCATTCAGTTAAAAAAGCGCAATGCCTTGGTGTGGATGCTGACCAACTACAGCACCCCGACTTCCCAACAGTTGCTCTCTAGCACCACCCATTTGGAGTTTGATTGCGACAAAAACAAAGTTCGTTATTTACAAATTTATGGTTATGAGGGGCAAATGCAATCGGGTGCGCGCCTGATAAGTGTTGTTCAATCCGGCGAATGGGTGGCGGTGGAAGTTGGCACCGTCATGAAAAGCTTTCAGCAAATTGCCTGCGTTCGCGGCCCCTTTGTTCGCCCTCAAGGCGAGATCAATAAACCAACAAAGTAACCTCGCCCAAGCCCTGCATGTCAAAGCGCAGTTCTTGTCCGGCGGTAGGGAACTGAGACGCCACCCAACTGCCTGTGGTCACCCAGTCCCCCGCTTTGAAGCGCTTGCCGCGTGAGCGCAAATGGTTGGCAATCCAGGCCATGGCCGTCAGCGGGTGCCCCATCACATCTTGGCTGTGGCCGTGTCCAATGGCTTTGCCGTTGATATAGGCGGTGGCTTGGGTTTGCCACAGTGCATCAAAGTCTTTGGCGGCAATGACCGAGCCCAAGACCACGCCATGGTTCCAAGCGTTTTCGGCGACCACACTGAAAAACCCCTTTTTGAGCAAAGCGTAGTCGGCGAAACGGTCATCAGCAATTTCCAGTGAGGGGTAAGCACAATCTAAATAGGGCGCGATGCTGTGCCGGTCCCAATCGATGTCTCGCTCGGGCAGGTCTTGGCCAAATTGCAGGGTCAACTCGAACTCCACAATCAGGTGTTGAAAATTTTGCCAGCTCAGCTTGTGGCCAGACGCATAAACCCTGTCAGCCAGCACGCAGCCCGAGATGGCGTCATCAAAACCTACCAAAGCACGCATGGCTGGCGTGGTGATGGCGATTTTGTAACCCCCCACCAGCGTGTTTCTTTGCCTAGCCAGATCTTGAACGAAGGCGTCTTGGGTGGCATAAGCCTGGGCCAAATTGGGTGGCTCAAAAGGTGCTAACAAGGCATGGAAAGCCTCACCCGCTGCTTGCTGGCGGAGCAGTTCTTGGGCGGCGGCTTGCGCGCCAGACCACAGGGGCAGGGCAGGGGTATTCATAGTCGCCAGTGTGGCACAGGGACGCCGTGTTGCCCCACGGCATTGAGTAACATGCCAGCCATGCAATTTATTGAAACCGCGTTGCTGCGTATAGGCTACAAAGAATGGAATCCCGAGGGACAACACGCCATCGTGCTCACCCACGGTTGGCCCGACAGTCCGCGCTCTTGGCATGAAGTCGTGCCGCATTTGGTGCAAGCGGGCTACCGCGTCATCGCACCTGCTTTAAGGGGGTTTTTGCCCACCACTTTTTTACGTGAAGACACGCCGCGCACGGGGCAGCTCTCAAGTTTGGGGCGCGATATGGTCGAGTTTGTGCACGCCTTAGGTCTTGAAAAGCCGGTGTTGGTAGGCCACGACTGGGGCGCACGGGCGGTGGCCAATGCCTGCGGACTTGAGCCTGGCATTGCCAGCCATATGGTGTTGATCTCAGTGGGTTACGGTACCAACGATCCCACACAAGCCTTGAGCATGGAGCAAACCCAGTTGTACTGGTACCACTGGTTCATGGCCACGGCACGGGGTGAGCGCTATGTGCGCGAAAACGCCAAGGAGTTTTCTCAACGCATGTGGGACACCTGGGCACCCAAGGGCTGGTATTTGCCTGCCGAGTTCGATCAAACCGCCTTGGCTTTTAACAACCCCGATTGGGCTGAGGTGGTGCTGCATTCTTACCAGCACCGTTGGGGCCACGCGCCCAGCGACCCTTATTACGACGCGGATGAGGCCTTGTTGCAACCCGCACCGGTGTTGCATGTGCCCACGCTGATGCTGCATGGTGAAGTTGATGGGGTGAGCCTGCCCGCCACATCTGCCCATCGCGAGAAGTTTTTCACTGGACCCTACCAGCGCCAACTGCTCGCTGGCGTAGGGCATTTTCCGCAGCGCGAAGCACCTTCCAAGGTGGCGCAGGCTATTTTGGGGTTTTTAGCAGCCAACCCACAGGCTTAGCAAAAAGAAAAGCTTCAAGGGTCTTGCAGCCACTGGCAAATAGGACGCCACTGCAGCAAGTCTTTTTCCACCTTGCCAGGGGTGATATCAAACATGCTCAGACCGTGCGCGGCCAAGTGCAAATAGTGTTGGGTGTCGCGTAAATAGCCAACGATGGGCAAGTCGAGTGTGTCCATGAATTCACGCAATTTATTGGCGGCCAAGGTGCGCTCATCGACCCGCATGCCCACCACGCCCACTTTGGTGCGGGTGTTGCCGACAATTTCACGCAGTTTGGTGAGGAAATTTTGCGCCGCATACATATCAAAAATGCTGGGCATGATGGGAACTATGATTTTCTCGGCACGCCCCAACACTTCTTTGAAGCGCCAGCCGTCCAGCCCCCCTGGGGTATCGATCACCACATGGGTGGTGCCTTTAGGAGGCTTGGCTGTCAACACCAAATCGGCTTGCAACTCCCAAGTGGTGATGCGCGGAACTTGCTCGGGTCGCAGGCTCAGCCACAGGCGCGAAGACTGCTGGACATCGGCGTCGCCGAGCATGACCGCGTGGCCTTGCGAGGCAAAAAAGCCTGCGACATTGGTTGATAAAGTGGATTTTCCAGCCCCGCCTTTGGGGTTGGCAATGACAATCACCGGCATATCAGGAAATCTCCCAGCCCCTGTCGCTGTTGCAGTAGGTCAGAGCTTGGTTGTACAAAGCGGTTCCCCCGGTGCGTCCAGCGGCAACGAGGAAATGGTTTTTTAGAGGCATCATATCGTTGGAGCGGGCGCAATCGAAACCATTGTTCTTGGCACCGTTGAAGTACAAGACCACCCGTCCATTGGATTTAACGCTGCGCTGGCGCGCAGTGAGAAAACCCACGGCGCAAGCGCCCGAGCAAACTTGCCCTTCGGTGACCACCGCTTCGACCCCATAGCGCCCCAACACTTGACCCAGCTCTATGCCTAAAAGCGGTTTGCCGGCATTGGAGTTGAGGTAGACCTGAGGCGGCACACGCTGGCCTTGGCTGTTGATGCATTGGGAGAGGTTGTGCATATGTGCTTGCAAGCTTTGCAAACTGACAGGGTCTATGGTGCCTGAGAACTCCACAATGTCCATGCTGCCTTTGGCGCAACTCGCATGGCTCAAAGTGCTGTGGCGGGTCTCAAAAGTTTGGCCCTGGGTCGAGCCCAAAACCGTCATTTTGTCTTGTGGAAAACCAAAGCTGTTGGAACCCAAGACCACCTGATGAGGCTTAGGCGCAAAGAGTGAGCTTATGGGCGAGACAGTTGTGCAGGCCACCAAGCCAAGCAGCAGGAGGTGCAGCCCAAGGGTGAATATTCTTTTCATACAACAGTCCTGATGTGATTTTTCGGAAAATGGGGTCATCTAATGGTCGGTTTTGGCCGAAGAAACTTGAGCTAAATAAGAGTTTTGCAACAAATTCCCCATTTTGGCTGCTTAAAACTTTAAAACCATGACAGAAATCCCATGGCCACCGGCCAAAAATCCGAAGAGGCCTACCAGCCCAGCGACTGGACAGCCGAAGGCCGCGACAGCAGCAGCCAAGCCATGCTCAACTACATCTGCTCTTTGTAGCGCCTTACTTGACCACCATCAAAGTAAAGGGGTACACATAGGCTTGCAGCGTAACCAAAATACCGACCAAACAGGCCAAGGCAATCGAGTGGAAAAACACAAAGCGAAGAATATCGCCTTCGTGGTTGAACCAGCGCGTGGCGGTCGAGGCCACCACAATCGACTGGGCGTCGATCATTTTGCCCATCACGCCGCCAGAACTGTTGGCCGCGCCCATCAGGTTGGGTGACAGCCCCAGTTGTTCAGCCGCCACTTTTTGCATGCCGCCAAACAGCACATTGGATGCCGTGTCGGAGCCCGTGAGCGCCACGCCCAGCCAGCCCATCAAAGTGCCAAAGAAGGGATAGAACACGCCGGTGTTGGCAAACGCCAGACCCAAGGTGGTGTCGGTTCCTGAGTAGCGTGTCAAATAACCCAAAGCCAACATCAACACAATGGTCAGCAATGAATAGCGAACCAGCCACAAGGTGCTAAAGAAGATACGCACCATGTGCAAAGGGTTGTACTTCATGGCCAAGCCCCCGACGATGGCCGACAACAAAATGCCGGTGCCGGTGGAAGACAAGAGGTTCAAGGTGAAGATGGCGCTTTCGGTTTTAGGTACAGGCACCACCGGCGGCATTTTTTCGATGAGGTTGTGCAAACCGTCCATAGGAAACTGGGGTGCAAAAAAGCCGTTGAGGAACGCTTTGACTGAAGGCATACCCCAAATAAAGATGAATACGGTGAGGATGGCCCAAGGGGTCCAAGCGCGGATGATGGCGTCACGTGAATGCACCGTGACAGCGCGGGGCGCTTGCGCCTCGCCACCGGTGGTTTCATGACCCTTCAATGAAACCGAGGTCCAAATGGTTTTGGGTTGCCAGTAGCGCAAGAAGGTGACCAAGCTGGCCATGCTGACCACGGCGGCAATGATGTCGACCAACTCTGGGCCGATGTAGTTGGACACCAAGAATTGCATGATGGCAAAGCTTGCCCCGGTGACCAAAATGGCAGGCCAGATATCCCACATGGCGCGGCGACCGGCAAAGGCCCAAATCAGCCAAAACGGCACCAGCAAAGAGAAGAAGGGCAACTGGCGACCCACCATCATGGAGACTTCCATGGCGTCGTAGCCATGCACTTTGGCCAAGGTGATGATGGGGGTACCTAAAGCGCCGAAGGCCACAGGTGCGGTGTTGGCAATCAGCGATAAGCCAGAAGCCGCCAAGGGCGAAAAGCCCAAGCCAATCAAGATGGCCGCGGTCACTGCCACAGGCGTGCCAAAACCAGCAGCGCCCTCAAAGAAAGCGCCAAAAGCAAACGCAATCAGCAACAACTGCAAACGGCGGTCTTCGGTGATGCCGGCAATCGAGTCTTGCAAAACCTTGAAACTGCCGTTTTGTTCGGTGAGTTGGTGCAAGAAAATGATGTTGAGCACAATCCAGCCAATGGGCAACAAACCCGTCAGGCCGCCATAAACGGCTGCACTGGCCGCCATTTCGCTGGGCATGCCATAAACCACAATCGCAATGACCAACGCGGCAAGCAAACCCGCACCTGCGGCGATATGTGCCTTCATATGCAAAAAGCCCAATCCCACCAGCATCACCACCACCGGTATGGCTGCCAACAAAGTAGACAACAGCATATTGCCTAAGGGATCGTAAATTTGTTGCCAAACCATGGTGAAGACTCCGATACAAGAAAATCAAAAATTATAGAAAGGTCTGCTTAAGGGTTTCCCCCCTGCAAATTCAAGGGGGCTTAGCTGATCACTTGTTGGTGAAAGCCAAATTGGCCTGATGCGCGATCGGCATAAAACGCCTTTAAGGTCTCACGCACGGTGCGAAAAGCCAAATCGTCCCAAGGAATGTCCGCCTCATCGAACAAGCGAGCTTCCATGGTTTCATGCCCAGGGTTGAAGCGGTCGCTGTTTAATTTGGCAAGGAAAAAGAAATGCACCTGACCCACCTTGGGCACATCAATCAAGGTGAACAGCGCTTGCATTTCAATGTCTGCGCCAGCTTCTTCGTCGGTTTCTCGGGCTGCGCCTTGGGCCAAAGACTCATGCAGTTCCATGAAACCCGCAGGCAAGGTCCAAAAGCCTTTGCGCGGCTCGATATTGCGTTTGCATAAAAGCACTTGCGTGCCCCACACAGGGACAGTGCCCACCACGTTCAAGGGGTTGTCGTAATGCACGGTGTGGCAGGCGGGACAAACCGCACGCAAGCGGGTATCGCCGTCGTCAGGCAAGCGCATGACAACAGCCGTGCCACAGTTGCGGCAATGTTTGACAGGGTTTTTGATCAAGAGAGGCTCTTCACTCGGGGTCAGTCTTGGGGGAAGAGTGTATCGATTCGCCTATGGCCTTGAATAGTTTGCAAAAAGCTTATCCTATAACTATGAAACTTTATTCATATTTCCGTTCTTCTGCCTCGTTTCGTGTGCGTATCGCGTTGGCGCTCAAAGGCCTGAGCTATGACTACGTGTCGGTGCATTTGGGTTCAGGTCAGCAGTTTCAAGACGATTTCACCGCTGTCAGCGCCGACGCCTTGATTCCTGTGCTGGAGATTGAAGGGCTGCGCTTGACGCAGTCCATGGCCATCATGGAATATTTAGATGAGCAATACCCGCAACCGGCTTTGTTACCCAGCGACGCAGCGGGTAAATGGCGGGTGCGTGCCTTGTCGCAATCGATTGCGTGTGAGATCCATCCCTTGAACAACCTGCGGGTTTTGAAATACCTCACTGGCACTTTAAAGTTGGACGAAGACACGAAAAACACCTGGTATCACCACTGGGTTCGCTCAGGGCTAGAGGCGTTTGAAAAACAGCTGCACCAAGCTGAGACGGGAATTTTTTGCCATGGCGACCAAGTCAGCATGGCTGATTGCGTGTTGGTGCCACAAATCTTCAATGCCAAGCGGTTCAAAGTAGATTTAAACGGGCTAGCGCGAACCATGCAAATATTTGATGCCTGCATGGCCTTGCCCGCTTTCAGCCAAGCTCAACCCTCAGCTTGTCCCGACTTTGAAGCCTGAGCTTTTTCCTTACATACCCGCTTGGCCTGGGGTGAAGGTGTTTTGCACCACCCGAACCGGCGGTTCGTCTTTGCCGCCTTATGACAGTTTCAATTTGGGCGACCATGTAGGCGACGATGCGCAAGCGGTATTCAACAACCGGCAGTTACTCACCTTAGAGTTGCAACAACGCCCCGTCTTCATGCGCCAAGTCCATGGCAGTGTGGTGGCGCAGTTGCACCATGACACGCCCGATGGCCAACAAGCCGACGCCTGTTTCACCCAAGAGGCCGGCGTGGCTTGCGCCGTCATGGTGGCCGATTGCCTGCCGATTTTGTTTTACAGCGCTCGCAAAAAAATGATCGCTGCAGTCCATGCCGGTTGGCGTGGTTTGGCCGGTGAGCCTGAGCGCGGTGGGGTGTTGGAGGCCATGCGACGCGCTTTGGTCAGTCGGGGCGCTTTAGAAGATGTGCAGATTTGGCTGGGACCCTGCATAGGCCCTCGCGCTTTTGAAGTGGGGCCAGAGGTGCGCGAGGCTTTTCTGGCTCATGATGCTTTGGCTGCCTCCGCTTTTAAGAGTTTGCCAACCGAGGGTAAATACTTGTGTGATTTGGCGCTGCTCGCCCGCCAGCGCTTAGCCGATTGGTCAGCAGGGGAAATTGAAGGTAATGACAGCACACCTTCTTGGTGCACTTTTGAAAACCCTCAGGTATTTTTTTCTTACCGCAGAGATGGGGTGACAGGGCGATTCGCCGCGGGCATCGCTTTGCTGGGCTAATGGGGCGTTTTTAGCAAGTGGTTTGTCATAAGATGGACAGAAATTTTTTGACCCCTCGCCATGCCCACCCCTCCTCGTTCTCTTTGGTTGCCAAATTTAAATTTTCATGGCGAGCAACTCACTCAACTGCAGTCAGCGTATGCCCAAGAAGCCATGTCCTTGTGGCAGCAAGGCCTGCAAGACAACCCCAAGCTGAAAGACCGTCGTTTTGCTGCCGAACCTTGGCAGCACAACCCGTTGTCCGCTTTTTCTGCCGCCATGTATTTGCTCAATGCCCGTACCTTGATGGCCATGACCGATGCCTTGGACACTGACGACAAAACCCGCGCCCGCATACGCTTTGCGGTAGAGCAGTGGGCCGCGGCATCTTCACCCAGCAATTTTTGGGCGCTGAATGCTGAGGCGCAGCAAAAAGCCATTGACAGCAAAGGCGAAAGCATTGCCAAGGGCGTGCAAAACATGTTGCATGACTTGCAACAAGGTCATGTGTCCATGACCGACGAGAGCCTGTTTGAGGTGGGCAAAAACGTGGCCACCAGCGAAGGCGCGGTGGTGTTTGAAAATGAGTTGTTCCAACTGTTGGAATACAAACCGCTCACCCTCAAGGTTTACCAGCGGCCTTTTTTGTTGATACCGCCTTGCATCAACAAGTTTTATATCTTGGATTTGCAACCGGCAAATTCACTCATACGCTACGCGGTGGCTCAGGGCCACCGTACTTTTGTGGTGAGTTGGCGCAACCCCGACGCGTCCATGGCCCATGTCACATGGGACGACTATGTGGAAAAAGGTGCCCTCGCGGCCATTGAAGCGGCGCGGCGCATTGGCAATATGCCGCAAATCAATGCCTTGGGATTTTGTGTGGGCGGCACCATTCTCAGCAACGCCTTGGCGGTGTTGGCCGCGCGGGGGCAAGACCCTGTGGCCAGCGCCACCTTGCTGACCACCTTGGTTGACTTCAGTCACACAGGTGTGTTGGATGTGTTCATAGACGAAGCGTTTGTTAAATTTCGCGAAGCCCAATTTTCTGAGGGCGGTTTGATGGCGGGTCGCGATATGGCGCAAACCTTTAGTTTTTTGCGTCCCAACGATTTGGTCTGGAATTATGTGGTGGGCAACTACCTCAAAGGGGAAACACCGCCGCCGTTTGATTTGCTTTACTGGAACAGCGACGCTACCAATTTGCCCGGGCCCATGTACGCTTGGTATTTGCGCAATACCTATTTGGAAAATAATTTGGTCAAACCCGGCAAGGCCACCGTCTGTGGCGAGTCGATTGACCTGCGCCGAGTCGATACCCCTGTGTATATTTATGGCTCTAAAGAAGACCATATTGTCCCTATAGCTGCGGCTTATGCCAGCACCCAAGTCTTTCAGGGTCCCAAGCGTTTTGTGATGGGCGCGTCGGGCCATATTGCCGGCGTCATCAACCCGCCTGAGGCGAAAAAACGCAGTTTCTGGACCGGCAAAGACAACAGTTTCCCCGAGCGCTTTGGCGACTGGCATGCCAAAACCCAAGAGCATGCAGGTAGCTGGTGGCCCGATTGGGCGGCTTGGCTGAAAACCCATGCCGGACAGCAAATTGCCGCCCCGAAAAAATACGGGCGCGGTGAGTTCCAGGCCATAGAGCCTGCACCTGGACGCTACGTTAAATCCCGCTCCTGAAAATTACAAAAAACCAACTTAAGGAAACAAGAAGTTATGAGTCAAAAAACCGCTTACGTGACAGGTGGCATGGGTGGCATAGGCACCGCTATTTGCCATCGCTTACACAAAATGGGCTACAAAGTCATTGCCGGCTGCGGCCCCAGCCGCGACTTCGACAAATGGCTGGGTGAGCAAAAAGCCATGGGCTATACCTTTTACGCCTCGGTGGGCAATGTGGCCGACTGGGAGTCCACCACAGACGCTTTCAGCAAAGCGGTGGCTGAGCACGGCCCCATCGATGTGCTGGTGAACAACGCCGGCATCACCCGTGACCGCATGTTTTTGAAGATGTCAGTTGACGACTGGAAAGCCGTGATCGACACCAACTTGAACGCCATGTTCAACGTGACCAAGCAAGTCGTGCCTGGCATGGTGGAGAAGGGCTGGGGCCGCATCATTCAAATATCGTCTGTGAATGGCGAAAAAGGCCAGTCGGGGCAAACCAATTACTCGGCGGCCAAAGCCGGCATGCACGGCTTCACCATGGCCTTGGCGCAAGAAATGGCCAACAAAGGCGTGACAGTGAACACCGTCAGCCCGGGCTACATTGGCACCGACATGGTCAAAGCCATCAAGCCCGATGTGTTGGAAAAAATTGTCGCCACCATTCCCGTGAAGCGCTTGGGCACACCCGAAGAAATCGGCTCCATCGTGGGTTGGTTGGCGGGCGATGAGTCGGGCTTTACCACTGGTGCAGACTTCTCCTGCAACGGTGGCTTGCACATGGGCTAACTTTGAAGAGCGATGGTATGAAAGCAGCTTGGTATGAACGCAATGGGCCAGCCACAGAGGTGATGGTGGTGGGCGAGCGGCCCACGCCAGAGGTCGGTGCGGGTGAGGTCAGGGTGAAGTTACACACCTCGGGGGTCAACCCCTCAGATGTGAAGTCACGCATGGCCAGACCTTTGGGCGGCCCCTTCATCAT
>Ga0209444_10001396_pt1 | contig 13258 bp, 10 predicted proteins | sample LauGreFaBDMM15DN_2_FD_188215 | JGI IMG/M metagenome (GOLD analysis project Ga0209444, IMG submission 188215) | Freshwater lake microbial communities from Lake Michigan, USA - Fa13.BD.MM15.DN (SPAdes) (version 2) | ecosystem: Environmental > Aquatic > Freshwater > Lake | place: Lake Michigan...
GATCTGTTCGCCATACAAAGCGTAACTATTCTGGCAGTTGAGAAAATCAAACCTGAACAAAGTAAATCATATGGCGTTGTAGCCGCTCAATCCCAAGGCTCTGGTATTCATATGGTTAGCGGCATTATTGAAAAGCCAGAGTCAAAGGATGCGCCGTCTAATCTAGGTGTTGTCGGTCGCTATATTCTATCTTCCTCGATTTTTAAACACATCCGCAATCTCAAACCGGGCTCAGGTGGTGAATATCAATTAACGGATGCGATTGGAGCCCTTCTCAAAGAGGAGCCGGTTATTGCCTATGAATACGAAGGCATTCGTTATGACTGTGGCAACAAATTAGGATACCTCAAGGCGACCATTGAGTTTGCACTCAAACATCCTGAACTAAAGGATGAATTTGAGTCCTATCTCAAAAATCGCTAGGATTTGAGTGCGTACTCTTTTAGCTTTTGAATTTTTTGATAAATGACTGATACGGGTAAATCTATTTTTAGATAATCAGTGCATTTATCCAAACGCTTCTCTCGCCGAAATAAATAATCGATTGAGCGCACCAAATCTCTTTGAATGCTATCCCCATAGGCTTTTTTTGCCTTCTCCATTGCAAGATGAAGTTCCTTTTTGGTCGGCTTGATCATCGCCAAATCAATGAGATCAAGGCTGTAAACACTATCATCAGCATAGCGATCTGAATTTACTAATAACTTACTAGCGATTGAATCCAATCGAGTTAGACTTGGAATGCCATCTATAAATTCTTTTGGCTCGGGCAGATCGAATGAGATTCGGCCTTCACTAATAATCTCTAATTTAATTTTTGCCTCACCGATCCCAATTACCGTTCGAATGCCATACTGATCAGTTCTTAAATCTCTGATTAATTCTAAGGTTTTTCCAGGCAGCAATAGTGGAGATAAATCATGGTGATCGCGGATATCATTCCGAACTTTCCCATACAGACCAATATCAGAAATCAAGAAATCAATATCAACGGATTCACGAAACTCTCCATATCGAAGTGCGATAGCGGTTCCACCCCCAAAGAAACATTGGTGCTCCATTAAATACAGAGGATTGAGGTATGCCAATATCGTAGCAATTTGCTGATGATGGGTTCGCTTATACAAGGAGGCAGCCTTTACCAACTTCGTTTTTTAACTGTTCAATCAATTTTTTTTCCTCAGGAGTCATTTTTTCCAAATCGATCAAGCGCCAGTTACGCTCATACATATTCAATGCATCGCGGGGCGAGATACGTGCGTCCTCACGTAATTGCCAAGCCAGTGCCTTTAATTGTGGGTAGTATTGAACTGCAATTTGCTCATCATCCAGTCGATTGGGGTCAAATTCAATACTTGAGCGTTCTGTTGATATGGGTGCTTCCAAATTCTTTTCAAGTGCAAAAAGACCAAGTCCCAAAACTTTGCAAACCTGTAAATAGGCCCCGATGCTGACCGAGGGCTCCCCTTTTTCAATACGGTGCAAGGTAACCCTTGAAATACAGGCGCAATCGGCAGCAACCTGCGAGCGCACCCCAAGGGCTTTACGGCGCATTTGGAGTGTTTTACCCAATTCAAGTAGGTTATCGAGATTTGCTATCTTGGTGATCATTTGTTTCTTATTATATACAAATTAATAAATTTGTATATAATAAGAAACAAATTAGGCATACTGAACTTCTACCGGGCTGATTGATGAATTGAATCCGGATTTATTTCCTAAGATTTGATGCAAATTACGCAAGCAATTGTCATCGGGATATAGTCGGATGTCATCAGGAAACTGAACAAGACATGCGCCGCCTTTTGCCACTACAGCAGCTGTTAGAGGCAATCCTTTTTTGGTGAGATTCGATTGGGCATTAACCTGACTCGACTGGATCAGGAATGGATTAATTTGCGTGCGCAATACCTTGAGATCAATACCGGTATCTAGATTGAGATGCACATTCCTGGCAAAACGTAGACGCGCGCCCACAATATCCATCACGCTCTCGGCCACTACTCGCAAACCTCCTGAGAACTTATCCGGACTTACATTGACCTTAGCAATCAGTAACTCATCCTCTTTTAACCACGAGCGGTTTGGTTCATACATCTCACTGTACAAAGTGAGTTCTAGAGCTGCAGTCCCATCATCAATAGTGGCGATCATCATCCGACCACGTTGACCCATCAACATTCGGGAGGAGGTAATAATTCCGGCAACCAGTTGGTCTTTACCCTCGGTCACCTTTACTAATGGCTGACGAATAAAGTGAGCAGCCTCAGGGCGATAGGCATCAAAGAGATGTCCTGTTAAGCATAAGCCCAAAGCAGCCTTTTCATCTTGTAAGCGCTTTTTCTCGGAAAAGGAAACTTCACGCACATACTCCGGGACATGTTTCTCAGACTCTTCGCCAAGGTCAAACAAACTCACCTGGTGAACGGATGCCTGAGCTTGCTCAGCTGCTTCAATGGCTCGAGAAAGCGATGCCAAGAGAGTGGCGCGCCCCTCATAAGGGTTGGCGTAGCCTTTTGCTGAATCACCCGCGATCGTATCAAAAGCACCTGCACGAATGAGGGCCTCGATGGCACGTCGATTGACCTGCCGTCGATCGACTCTGCAACAGAAATCAAATAAATTAACAAAGGGTCCGGCCTTACGGGCCTCAACAATAATTTGAATGGCGCCCTCACCAGTCCCGCGAACTGCACCCAAACCATAACATATTGTTTTTAAGGGCGATCGGTGCTGAGCTTCAACGGTATCCATGGGTTTTTCTTGAGCGCTTTTCTCATCGCCAATTGTGGTGAACTCATACATGCCCGTATTGATATCGGGCGACAATATGTTTAAACCTTGATGCAAACTATCGTCATACAAGATCTTGATCTTATCGGTGTCATCCATCGATAAAGATAAGTTGGCTGCCATAAATTCAGCGGGGTAATATGCTTTTAGCCAAGCAGTTTGATAGGCTAATAGTGCATACGCTGCGGCATGCGACTTATTAAATCCATAACCCGCAAAACGCTCCATTAGGTCATAAATCTCATCGGCTTTGTATTCGGTTAAGCCATTTTTTTGGGCGCCCTCACGAAAGATTTTGCGGTGCTGGGCCATTTCTTCTGGCTTTTTCTTACCCATCGCACGTCTCAATAGGTCGGCACCGCCTAGGGAGTAGCCGCCAATCATCTGCGCCATTTGCATCACCTGCTCTTGGTACACCATGATTCCGTAGGTCTCCCGCAAGACTGGCTCAATCCGCGGATCAGGATACTCAACACGTTGCTGACCGTGCTTGCGTTTAATGTAATCCGGAATTAGATCCATGGGGCCTGGTCGATAGAGGGCAACGAGCGCAATAATGTCCTCAAAGCGATCGGGTTTAGCATCGCGCAACATGCCTTGCATACCCCGACTTTCTAACTGGAATACCGCAACTGTATTTCCGCGCTTCAGCAATTCAAATGCCGCCGGATCATCCAAAGGAATATCGCTAATACCCCAGTGCTTCCTCTGTGGATGCAGTGTTTTAATCCAACGCTCAGCTCCCGCTAAGATCGTTAGGGTGGTTAAACCCAAGAAGTCGAATTTCACCAAACCAATGGACTCGACATCGTCTTTATCAAATTGACTAATGACACCTGCATCTTGATCTTTAGCATCTTGGGTATACAGAGGGCAAAAGTCTGTTAACTTGCCAGGGGCAATCAGCACTCCTCCAGCATGCATGCCCACATTACGGGTCATTCCTTCTAACTGCTGTGCAAGGGCTAATAATTGCCGCACCTCTTCTTCATTTTTCTCCCGCTCGGCTAGTTGCTTTTCTTCTTTCTTGGCCGACGCAATGGTCACAACTTGACCCGGTTTAAAGGGCACCAACTTAGCAATCCCATCGACAAAGCCATAGGGCTGTTCCAGCACGCGCCCCACATCCCGAATCGCCGCTTTGGCAGCCATCGTGCCAAAAGTAGCAATTTGACTTACCGCATCTTTGCCGTATTTCTCTTTGACATAGGCAATCACGCGGTCCCTGCCATGCTGACAAAAGTCGATATCAAAGTCAGGCATGGATACCCGCTCGGGATTTAAAAAGCGCTCAAAGAGCAAGTTGTAGCGCAGTGGGTCAAGGTCCGTAATACCCAATGAGAATGCAACCAAAGAACCAGCACCCGATCCTCTGCCAGGCCCCACCGGTACGCCATTGCTCTTGGCCCAATTAATAAAGTCCGCCACGATTAAGAAATATCCCGGGAAGCCCATTTGCGAGATCGTGTTTACTTCAAACTTGAGGCGATCAACATAACGTGCCTCGATCGCTTTGCGCTCCTCCTCATCGGGATAGAGCTTCAGTAGATTCTTTTTTAGACCCAACTCAGCTTGTTGCATGAGATACGCATCTAAGGCCATTCCATCTGGTGTTGGGAATTCCGGTAGACGTGCTTGACCCAAGGTTAGGGTTAAGTTACACATCTTGGCAATCTCAACCGAGTTGGAAAGTGCTACCGGTAGGTCAGCAAAGCGCTCCTGCATTTGTGCTTGCGTCAAAAAATATTGTTGTTCTGTAAAGAGTTTGGGTCGACGCGGATTGCCTAGCAACTCACCCTCGGCAATGCAGACTCGGGCCTCATGCGCTGTGTAATCATCAGGCTTCATGAATTGGATCGGATGGGTAGCCACGATAGGGATACCCAACTCACTCGCTAGCTGACACCCTAACTGAACATGAGACTCGTCTTGTGCATGACCACTGCGCTGCAGCTCAATAAAATACCGGCCGCCAAATGCACCCTGCCAATGCATGGCCAGTTTTTTAGCCTGCTCCAGATTGCCAGCCAGCAAGGCGCTACCAACATCACCCAAATGGGCGCCCGATAAGGCGACCAAGCCATCCGCTAAGCTCTGTACGGCTTTCTTGGAGTCGCCCGAATGTTTTTCTGGAGCCTGTATAAACCAACTGGGGTGGACCTCTGCACGGCCATGGACTTGATTCTGTAGCGATGCTTTAGTAAGTAATTGGCAAAGATTGAGATAGCCAGTATGGTTTTGTACGAGCAAAAGCATACGATGTGGTAAGTCAGGCTCTAGCTCATTACTCAACCAAACATCAGCTCCCGCAATGGGTTTAACTCCTCCAACGCGTGCTGCTGAGTAGAATTTAATTAAGCCAAAGAGATTACCCAAATCGGTGAGCGCTAAGGCCCCCATCGCATCGTTACATGCGGCCTGAACCGCATCGTCAATGCGCACCGCTCCATCGGTAATGGAATATTCAGAATGAAGGCGAAGATGAACAAATTGGGGTGCAGACATGAGATCATTTTAGCTGTGAGCACCCCAAAATTTGGTCTAAATGAAAACCCTGCAAAATCCTCAATCTAGTCAAGGCTCTAGCCAAGAGACGCCTCGCGAAGCCTTCCCCTATCGGGGTCGGTTTGCGCCATCCCCAACCGGCCCTTTGCATGCTGGGTCCTTAGCAAGTGCTTTAGGAAGCTGGCTCGATGCCAGAGCTCATGGGGGTCAATGGTTGGTGCGCATTGAGGATGTGGATACTCCAAGAACTGTCCAGGGCTCCGATCAGATTATTCTGCAACAGCTAATCGCCTGCGGTCTTCATTGGGACGAAGAAGTAGTCTGGCAATCAAAACGGACAGCCCTATATCAAGCCGCATTAGATCAACTAAACAAAGATCAAATGACTTATCGCTGTATTTGCTCACGCAAACACATTGAGGAGACTTTAAGAGCAAATGGGGTCGAGCTAGGGCGTCACGAAGATCTTATTTACCCAGGAAACTGTCGCAACCAAAATAGGCAAGAAGAAAACGCTGCTATTCGAGTAGCCTTACCAAGCTCATGCGTATTGCAATTTAAGGATCGCATTAAGGGAGTCCAATCGCAAGACCTTTCGACCCAATTGGGAGATTTTGTACTTCGACGTGCCGATGGATTATTTACCTACCAACTCGCTGTTGTGGTTGACGATCATCTTCAAGGCATTACCCATATCGTGCGGGGCGAAGATCTTTTAAGTAATACAGCGCGGCAACTCTATTTGCAACAGATATTGGGGTACCAAATACCAAGCTATCTACACCTGCCACTTGTCACGAATGCTGCAGGAGAAAAGCTGAGTAAGCAAACTCAGGCTTTGGAGATTGATACTAGCAACACAGATGCTATCTTAAATTCTCTAAGAAGAGCCGCCATACATCTTGGATTAAATGATGATAGAAAAGAGTTGGATAAAACCATACATGAATGGTTACTGATGAAGGCGAACCAGTGGAGAGATTGTTATCTTAAATAACTACTTCTTTGCTCCGCCCAAGAGGGCTCCCAAGACAGGCTTCTTATTTTTACCATCAGCTAGTTTTGGCTTGTTAACTGACGAAGCAGTTTCTGCGATTACATCCTTACCTTCTTTGTTTGGCTCGTAAGGCATGTAGAAAAATGGGTCTGCTGCGATTGGTTTAGTTGCTCCCGACGCTTTGATACTGCTACTAGCAATGGGTAAAGTAGAAACTGGCAGTTTGCGCTTCATGAGCTTCTCAATATCCTCAAGCAAACGTTTCTCACTATCGTCCACCAGCGCAATCGCATCACCTTTACTGCCAGCTCTGCCGGTTCTACCGATACGATGGATAAAGTCCTCAGCATTAAAGGGCAGTTCGTGATTAATCACGCAAGGCATGTCAGGAATATCCAAACCTCTGGCAGCCACATCGGTCGCCACTAAGGCATCGATGCTGCCACTCTTAAAAGCCTCAAGGGTCAGCATTCGTTCAGTCTGACTCTTGTCGCCATGAATTGCCGATGCTTTAATACCATCGCGCTCTAATGCATTGGCCAGTCGCGCGCACCCTAGTCGACTATTAGTAAAGATGATGCATTGTTTAGTATGTCCTGCCTTCACTCGATTTTGCAAAATCGCCACAATAGCTGCACGCTTATTCTCTGACTTTACAAAATGCACGACTTGATTGACTGTATCAGCAGCCGCATTTTGTCTTGCCACTTCGATGGTCACAGGATTACGCAAATAGGTCTGGGCTAATTTCTTGATCTCGGGCGAGAAGGTAGCCGAGAATAAAAGAGTTTGGCGTTGCGCTGGAATGAGATTAATGATGCGCTGCAGATCTGGCAAGAATCCCATATCAAGCATTCGGTCAGCCTCATCAAGCACTAAGATTTGGACTTGTGAGAGATCTGCGGTCTTAGAGCCTAGGTGATCGAGTAAGCGTCCTGGAGTGGCAATCAAAATCTCCACGCCAGCACGCAGGGTCATGGCTTGAGGTTTAATATCTACCCCACCAAAAACAACTGCCGTTCGCAAATCAGTGTGTTTGGCATACAAACTAGCGTTATCAGCGACTTGGTCACTCAACTCTCGGGTGGGGGTAAGAATCAGGGCTCGAATGGGGTGGCGGGCTGGCGATGCACTTGCATTGGAATTGGGCAATAACTTCTGAATGATTGGCAGCGTAAATGCAGCCGTCTTCCCTGTGCCGGTCTGAGCAGCCCCCATCACATCACGGCCTTGCAAAACAATTGGAATGGCTTTGGCTTGGATAGGGGTAGCTTGGGTATAACCTTGCTCAGCTACCGCCTTGAGAATCTTGGGGTCTAAATGGAAGTCAGCAAAGTTTGCTAACTCAGACGAAATATCAGAATTTGGGGTGATTTGATCAGTTAGTGTAGACACCCGTTCATTTTACAGGGCTTGGACATCACTTAAGTTAAAGTGGTAATTAAAGAATAGCAGCAATTCCTGCTCGTGCAATGCCAGCATCATCTGCAGATTTAACACCTGATACACCAACCGCTCCAATCGTGTGCCCATCCACATCAATATTGACTCCACCCTCGAGCATTCCTTTGATATGAGGCACGGTAACAAACGCTGTTCTGCCGTTATTAATAATATCTTCATAGACTTTGCTCTCACGCTTACCCATTGCTGAAGCGCGTGCCTTATCTTGGGCTATGTAAGAGGAAACAGGGGCGCAACCGTCTCTGCGAATCAAGCCCAAAAGATGGCCGCCATCATCACATACTGCAATGGTCACTGCCCAATCGTGTTTCTCGGCATGGGCATTAGCCGCATCCAGAATTTTTTGGACATCCTCTTGGCGTAAAAAGGGTTTATTGGCTAACATTGTAGTTTCCTTGGTATTTTGATGTGCTCTTTAGGGTGATTCTGCCACGGAATGGTAGCTCACCCCGATTTTTGACTAAATCAATACAATCAAATTCTCATTTGATTTAAAACACATGTTTCATGACCAAAATACCTGCCGATCCAAGTTTTACCCTAAAAAGCCTACCCCCAGAAATTACCTCTAAGCTTCAAAAAGAGGTTAAAGGTCAGGTCATGGTCGATAGCGCTAGCCGAGGTCGGTATTCCACGGATGCCTCGATCTACCAACAGTTTCCATTAGCAGTTTTAGTACCAGAGTCTGCCCACGATATTGAGGCAGGTCTATCAATTGCAAAAGAGTCTGGCATCCCCGTTTTGCCACGGGGTGGTGGTACCAGTCAATGCGGCCAAACGACCGGCGCCGCACTGGTAATTGATAACAGCAAGTACTTTCGTAATATTTTGAGTTCTGATCTGGCCGATTCCGATAAGGCCACGATTGAAGTAGAACCTGGGATCGTTCTGGATCACCTTAATGCTTTTCTTAAACCCCATGGTCTTTGGTATCCGGTGGATGTATCTACAGGGGCTCAAGCCACCATTGGCGGTATGGCCGGCAATAACTCTTGTGGAAGCCGCTCGATTGCCTATGGCAATATGGTGCATAACGTCTTGAGTATTAATGCTTGGCTAGCTAATGGTCAACTCGCTCACTTTGGCTCCTATGACAGTAGTGTGGGTGAAGCAAAGGTCTTGGGTAATTTTGTCAAGGGTTTGGTTGATCACTTAAAACCTGAGATTGAGGCTCATTGGCCTAAGGTCATACGCCGTGTTGCGGGTTACAACTTGGATGTCTTTCATCCACAAAGTGAGCTGCCCTATACACTCGATAACAGCGTTAATCTTTCTCATCTGCTTGTTGGTAGCGAGGGGACGCTCGCTTACTTTAAATCCCTGAAACTCAAGCTTGCACGATTACCAAAACATAAGGTTTTGGGTGTGGTCAACTTTGCAAGCTTTTACAAAGCAATGGATAGTGCGCAGCACATTGTTAAGTTAGGTCCCACAGCAGTTGAGTTAGTCGATCGAACCATGATTGATCTCTCGCGCAACAACCCCGCCTTTCGGAAGACTATTGAAACCGCACTGGTTGATGCGCAGGCGAAGACAGTTGATGCCATTTTGCTCGTTGAGTTCTCGGGAGATGAGCATGCGCCCCTCTTACAAAAACTCAAAGATCTCGATACGCTCATTAGTGATTTAGGTTCACCGAACTCGGTTGTAATGATGCCCGATCCGGCGATGCAAAAGAACTTATGGGAAGTCCGTAAGGCAGGCCTTAACATCATGATGAGTCTCAAGGGGGATGGTAAGCCGGTGAGTTTCATTGAAGATTGCGCAGTACCACTTGAGCATCTCGCTAATTACACCCAAGCCCTCACTGAGGTATTTAGTAAATATGGCTCACGCGGCACTTGGTACGCCCATGCCTCGGTTGGCACCCTACATGTTCGTCCTATTTTAGATATGCGTCGAGATGGCGCAACAAAGATGCGTACTATTGCGCAAGAAGCCTCTGAGTTGGTACGTAAATACAAAGGCGCATTCAGCGGTGAGCATGGCGATGGTCTGTGTCGTGGTGAGTGGATCTCTTGGCAATTTGGGCCAAAGATCACCAAAGCGCTAGCGCAGATCAAACACCAATTTGATCCAAGCAATCTCTTTAATCCTGGCAAGATTGTGAACCCACCCAAGATGGATGATGCGAATTACTTTCGCTATCCACCTAGCTATACCGTCATTCCAGTACGCCCCAAGCTCGACTGGTCCGCTTGGAACGTCCAAAATAATCCTGTGACCGAAACAATTACGGCAGCAGGCACTGGGGGCGATCCCGCCCAAGGCTTAGCCAAAGCGATTGAGATGTGTAATAACAATGGGCATTGCCGTAAGTTTGATGCCGATGTCATGTGTCCCAGTTATCGCATTACCCGTAATGAGAAAGATCTCACCCGGGGCCGAGCCAACACCTTACGACTTGCAATGTCTGGGCAACTGGTCATGAACGGTAATGACGTTCCACCAGCCCATCTTCCACTAGCTACGCAAGCGGTAAAAGAGGTAATGGATCTGTGTGTTAGTTGCAAAGGATGTAAACGTGAGTGCCCCACTGGCGTTGATATGGCCAAGATGAAAATTGAGTTCTTGGCGCAATATAAAGAACGTTTTGGACATACACTGCGCGATCGCTTGGTTGCTCACTTGCCTCGCTATGCACCCATGATTAGCAAAGTACCGGGCTTACCGCTCTTACTGAATCTACGCAATCACATTCCACTTATTGCCAAGGTACAAGAGTGGTTGACAGGTATTACTGCCAAACGCTCCTTGCCGGTTTGGCAGGGTAAGCATTTTTGGAACCAGGATGATTTGCCGTTTGCCACACCCCAGGAATTGGCTAAATCGAATAAACGCGTCGTGCTCTTTGCGGACACCTTTAATGCTTACTTCGAGAATGAAAACTTGCAAGCAGCACTCTCTGTTTTACAGAAGTCCGGATACATGGTGCATGTAGCTAGACCATCCTCGAGCACAAGTAATCCAAATCCATTTTGCTGTGGTCGCACTTATCTCGCTGCTGGCATGGTGGATGAAGCAAAGACCCTACTTTTAGCTCTCATTGAGCATTTAGCGCCATATGCTGAGCAAGGAATCGCGATTGTTGGTCTGGAGCCTTCGTGCTTGTTTACCTTGCGGGATGAAGCACTCTCTATGGGTCTTGGTAAATCCGCACAAGTGGTGAGCGAACATGCACAACTACTAGAGGAATTTTTAGCCAAAGAACAAAAAGCTGGGCACTTTACCCCACGCTTTAAAGAATCGGCTCAACCAATACTGGTGCATGGGCATTGCCATCAAAAAGCCTTTGCTGCAGTCAGCCCCGCGTTAGAGCTTCTCAGGCTAATTCCGAATGCCAACCCACAACTCATTGAATCGTCCTGTTGCGGGATGGCTGGTAGCTTTGGTTATGAAGTTGAGCACATTGAAGTCTCCAAACAAATGGCAGAGCTCAGTTTATTGCCAACCATTCGCAAGCATCCTGATGCGCTTGTGGTGGCTGATGGCACGAGCTGTCGTCACCAAATTGCGGATGGGGCTTGTAGAGAGGCAATGCATATTGCAAAAGTTTTAGAAAAGTGTCTCATTTAGAGCGTTGCTATCCTGTGCGCTAATGAGGGACCCATACCTAGCAAGCTTATATCCAATTTTCTAAAGCGAGATTTGGTACTCTCTTAAATTCTTTTAAATTATTGGTTACCAAAATCAATCCCTGGCTAATCGCATGGGCTGCAATGTGGATATCGTTTTCACCAATAATCTTTCCCTTCTTCTCTAGTCCAGCTTTAATTTGTCCGTAATGTTGAGATGCCTTAGCATCATAGGGCAGCACTTCAAGATGGCTAATGAAGTCTTCAATGGCTTCCAAGTTTTTATCGATCTTGATACTTTTTTCTGCGCCATAGATTAGCTCGGATAGAGTAATACTGGAGATCGCCATGCGGTTTGTATTTTTGTTAAAAATTTCCAATACCCTAATCGGTCGACGCTTAAGGACATAAATCACAACGTTCGTATCGAGTAAATACTTAATCATTAAAGTGGCTCACGCTGAGCTACTTTTTGCTCACCCCGCTCAGCCATAAAGTCATCCGTAACCGCTGGACCATTCAGAAAAAAGTGGTCCCAAGTATTTTCGATGGGCGTAATGATGCGCTCACGCCCACGCACGCGGACCATCACTCGCTTAACCTCATCGGGTAAACGAGCCTCGGCAGGCAAACGCACCGCCTGAGTTCGATTATTAGTAAAAACTGTTGTAGCCGCAATAGTCATCTTGTTCTCCTGTGTATATGGCGTCAGTATATAGCATATTTGAACCAATAACAAACCCCATTAATGAGGCGGTAATGAAAACTACAGTACTACGCCGATTGTCACCATCATTAAGGTCCCAATCAGTAATGCAGGCACCAAGCGTCTGCTCGGGTTAGAGAGCATTACCCCCAGCGCTAGAAGGCATACCAATACTCTTAGGTAGAGCGGCACGGTTGATAAGAGGCCGATTGGCAAAAAGATAAGGCGTATCGTCAGAGCTGCTACCATGGCATAGGTAACCGCTGAGAGCCAGCGAAAGAACTCACTATCTTGGTTCACTTGACCTGAGAGTTTGACGCCAATCGCTCTACATGTATAAGTACCCAGAGAAGCGGCGATTAGAGCGAGCCATGCTTCCCAACCTTGTTTGAAGGCAAAGGCTGTATCCAGATTTTGATAGAGAGAATCGAGGATCGTCATGCAGACCTTTTTTGGTCATAGCGCCGAATCCACTTGCGATCAATCCAGTACGCCAACGTACCACCTACCAAGCCAGCAGCTAATAGACTCGTGTCGCGATCAATCAAGTAAAAAATCGGGCCAGCAATACTGCCTAGGAAAATTGCAAGGCGATAGCCACTGATTTTGATCTCGGTGAAGGTAAGCAAGAAAAAAAGTGGGTTGATAAAAATAAGTCCCAAGGTAATAGGCATTGGCACACTTCCCGCAATTAAGAAGCCCACAATCGTTCCTGGTACCGAGATTAGCCAACATAAAACTCCCAAACCACTGAAATAACTCAAGCGATGCTTGGGCTCAATCGTCTGGAACTCTTTTAAGGATACTGCCCATGCGGTCATTGCCAGCAAGTGAACTTTGGCATAGAGAACCCTGTTGCGATCACGCTCGTGCAGCATTGGAAATAAGGTTGCGGTCATGGTCACAAAACGCGTGGCAGTAAGTGATGTGGCCAGAGCAATGGTGACCGATGAGGCGCCTAGCAAAATCATTTCCAACATCACAATTTGCCCGGGAAGCGCAAACATCAGAAAGCTAGTCGCCGTGGTGAACCATAGATCAAAGCCATTAGTGCGACCCATTGCACCGAAGCCCACCATCCCCGCAAAGAGGACCATGGCTGGCGCCCCACGACCATCACGCACACCACTCCAGAATGCATCCTTGCGATCCCGAAAGCGCAACGTGTTCTCACCACAATCACTTGCAGGGTCAGAACCCCCTAAATTAGGATTGGTT
>Ga0209444_10001398_pt1 | contig 13250 bp, 15 predicted proteins | sample LauGreFaBDMM15DN_2_FD_188215 | JGI IMG/M metagenome (GOLD analysis project Ga0209444, IMG submission 188215) | Freshwater lake microbial communities from Lake Michigan, USA - Fa13.BD.MM15.DN (SPAdes) (version 2) | ecosystem: Environmental > Aquatic > Freshwater > Lake | place: Lake Michigan...
CACGTTGATCGCCTAAAGCAATTTCCCCCCCATAAATTGCATTTACTGGTGAAGTTAAAACAGGTATTAAAGGCAGGGACAGGAAAAGAGAAAGTATTGGTAAGAATGCAATTTGTCTCTTATTTATCTTTCGAAAATTTTTCACAATGCCTTCCGTGGCATCTAATTGGAGGCTTAGAAGTCATCGAACTTGCTCAAACTAGTTAGGTGCTAGTCGGGCAATTCCATCTTAGATGGAGGCTTGGCAGTCATCGAACTTGCTCAAGCTAGTGAGGTACTAGTCGGGCAATTCCATTTTCTTATAATAAGTTTACTTAGATTAGATATGAATTACATCCCTACATTTAGTTAATACGACGGGGGTAACCCCTCAAATTAAATTTACTACTGAGTATCTCCTCGGTGGGATCACCGTGTTAGAAATCTTCGCTCACACCAGGCTCTAGTATCAATTGGGCTGGTGGTTTTGATGTCGAACAGGTGGCTCAATTCATTAAATTAACTCTAGAGAGTCCTATATATCTACTTCCTTACGGTCTACTAACATTTATTAACGCGATAGGTGAAATTGGAATACGTAGAGATACCGGCGCGCTCAAAGTTAATAACTCCGGTTCAGATTTACCGCCAATGGCAGAGGCAGATGGAGTGTGAGCTTTGCTTGAGTGCAGCTATTCTGGTTTGAAATTCATTAAGAATCAGAGAAGTGCCTTGGAATCTTTCTTGTGATGTGTATGAATTTATGTATGCGTTGATAAATCAGATGATTGATAAATAACTTCATTCGTGCAACCGTTTACGCACAGATAGTGCCCCCAATCGGACTCGAACCGATACTGGAAGGATTTTAAAGATTCCTTTAGCGTCGCCTCCCGGGGCAATCTATTCACCCTTAAGAAATAAAAAAGATTAAATAGATGAATAGGTAAATAGATGAAGGGCTAAAAAGCCCGCACAGGCCGAACGTAGCTGGAGCCGGCCTTACTGGCGTCGTTCTGGGTGCCTCCGAGGGAGAAGCCCTCGTACCACGCGTTGCCCGCACTGCGCTCAGACGAGGACCAGTAGACCCACGCCGTAAATCCTGCCGAACTTGCGCCATAGGTAGCACTGTTAAGGCTTCCACCGGTGCAGGCAGTTGTCACCGATGGCGCAACTCCGCGACTCCACTGACAGAGTAAGCCCAGCTCTGCTGTAGTGGGCAGATACCAATCACTCTTTGAACCACCTGCATATGCACGGGCAGCCCCTGCTGCATAATTGTTACTACTTGCATTGTAAACACCGTTTAGAGTAACAATTGCAAGCGAGTTGTTATAGCCAAGTCCGACTCCAGTACTTGAGTTGTTGGGAAGATTTTCGTTTGTAATTCCAGAGACATCTGTACTTTGTCTGGCAGATACCGCCCAGGCTTTGTTGGGATCACTTCCGGTATTCCACCCACTTGGCGCAACCTCCAGATAATTACATTTGCCACCAGTTGGACTTCCGGTACTTGTATATGTCGCACCGCAATTAAAGCCAGCGTTATTGACATAATAAATGAGCCCGCCGCCGGGGCCGGGATCGCCAACTAAGTAGTTATGTGGACTACTTTGAATCGTTAACTTAAAGACGTTAGATGACAGCGCAACGGGTGTAGTAAATGTTGCTGTGAATGTTCCAGAGCTGCTGGCAACCGTCATACCAGTAGAACCAGCTCCGCGGTAGGGTGAGAAAGTTCCAGCGCTGTTAAAGATAACAGCGCTAGTTGATGTGGTGTTAAAGATCGCTAGTGGGGTGCTATTTGTGATGTCATAGAAATTAATAGTCAAGTCAACGCCATAACAGCTAACTGGAATATTAGAGACAATAACCGAGCTTAGGTAGTGAGCTCCAGGATCAGTATTGATAAAACTTGATTGCGGCGTAATAGTCAGAGTTGTATCACCTGAACAGGCAACGGTCTGAGATACACCTTGACCAAATTCCACGGCAGAACCTGAGTTAATAGAGATATTGCTAGCAAAGGTAGTTTGAAAGAAGAAGATACAGCCAAGGATCAACGAACCTGCGGTGAAAAGTTTAGAACTAAATTTACTACGAGGGATCTCCTCGATGGGATCATCGTGGTAGACATGGCGAGGATAATTCTGGTGACCTCCCACTTGATTACCCCCCACAAGAGTCTTCACTCTTGCTATTAACCATGAAGATGGTTATGGAGGCTTGGCAGTCATCGCACTTGCTCAAGCTAGTAATGTACTAGTCGGGCAATTCCATTTTAGATGGAGGCTTGGAAGTCATCGAACTTGCTCAAGCTAGTAAGGTACTAGTCGGGCAATTCCATTTTCTCATAATAAGTTTACATTACTGAGATATGAATAAGAATTGTCAATATATTTTACAACCTGATTTTAAGCGTAGATGAAACTTAATACTGATGAGTATTAGGTATATACCGTTGATCCCTATATTTAGTTAATACAACGGGTGGGATGAAGGGCTAAAAAGCCCGGATTGGGCGGAAGGTCGTATCTGTCTCTCTCTTACCATAGTTTTCGTACCAAGAGCCGCCGTTGAAAGACGCGATCCAGGGATTGGGTTTGTAAACCCCAGTGGACTCAGAGGAGGACCAGTTCCATGTTGTGAATCCTGCCGCACCGGGTCCTGTGTTGAGAGAACCGCTAGAAGAACATGCTGTTGCATCTGATACCCACGGCCTATTCCTAACCCACTTACACATCTGAGTAACTTCATCCTTAGATCCCAGATACCAATCAGCAACACCGGTATTGGAGTTGGTATAGTAATCAGCTAGCGCTGCCGCAGAGGTAGCTGTATCGGTATTTCCCTGAAGAATAATTGCGCGGGTATTTTGATAGCCCGATCCAATTGCAGTTGCCGTTGCAGTCTGCGGTGAGGTGGCATTATTAACGACTGTGGTTGCGTAGGTAGATGATGCCCAAGTTCGATATGGATTTTCTACTCCCCCATTCCAATTAGTTGGCGCTGCCTCTAAGTATTTACACTTTGCAGCAAGTGTTGGCCCGCAGTCAAAGTCTGTCGGTGAAATATAGAAGATTATTCCGCCTCCTGGCCCAGGTCCGCCAACGTAATAAGTCTTACTCGATTCAAGGGTGATCTTTACAACATTAGATGATAAGGCGACCGGAGATGTGAAGGTAACGGTAAATTCAGTACTGTCCGCACTTGCACTCACACTGATTCCAGCCGCACCCGCCCATGCATCGTTGCTATTAAAAGTATTAATAATTGCTGCATTTGAGTTTGTATTAAAGAGTGAGAGTGGAGTGCTATCACTGCCTCCATAGGCTTTGATGGTGAAGGCAGCGCCGCGACAGTTTGTGGGAATATTAGAGACCTTTATACTTGACAGATAATTTGTAAGCGACTCAGCTGAGTTGATGAAAGATGCATAAGGAGTCATAGTCAGTGATGTATTACCCGAACAGGCAACGTTTGCAGAAATACCTTTACCAAAATCAACGTTTGTTGCATTGATTGTAATTTGTCCACCGATAGAACTTGGTAAATAGAAAATTGCACTGATAAGAAGAACTACAGAAGCGCAGAACCCGATGACAATGTTCTTCTTGCGATCAGGCTTATCGTTTGTTTCTTGCTCGGGATCATCGTGGTAGAAATCATCGTGGTAGAAATCATCGTCAACACTCTCATCTGCCACGTTCGCTACCTTTGAATTACTTTATTTGTTGGCCAGATCACCCTTTAATAATACTATTTAGATACCATGTACAGTAAGAAAACAGAGGCGGAGTCCGAGCTTGTCTGATGAAATAAAAGCCGATGGTGGGTATACCGATGACCCTGTGCAGGCTGCTGCGAAAAAGCGATCCAGATTTTTAATATTTTTTCTCCTCGCTATTTCATTAATTGGGGGTACCTCAGCTCTGCAAATTTCCCTGGGTAATGGAAGTATTGAATTTGGTCAGTATGTTCGGGTCGTGACAGCTTGTGATGATTTTATACAGATACAAGGTGTTGCCGGAACTGGTGGTGAAATTGAAAAAGTTAAGATTATCAACGTAAATGGTCTAGACACACAATCATGTAATGGAAAAACTTTAGTAATCAAGGCTTATACAAGCGGTAATGCATCTGCCTTAAATCTGTACTCCTATACATCTGCCGAAACTGTCTACCCTGTTGATAATTTATCTTTAAAGGTAGTTGATGAAGTTCTCACAATAAATAATCTGTCTACTCCAAATGATTCGAGTTCAAGCCGTACCATCAGTTTCAACTCTGAGACAGGTGTCTACTCCGTAACCTTCACAGATCCGATTGCTACAGTGGTTTCAGTAAATACCTGGACATTACAAACCAGCAGTTCTTGATAAACCTGCGGGTTTCCCGTAGAAGATTTTCTACTGGCGTATTATTTTTAGAGGTTTTCAGGTAAGGTTTTCATCTATGCCAAGACCAGTAAAGCCCAAACAAAATCTAGTTCTTGCCGACAAATTAGAAGCATGGGCTAAGAAGTACTCACAACTTGAGGATTCCTACGTTTCTGGGCTTATTGCAGCTTTGCGTGAGAATAAGAATTTACATGTGTGGGCAAGTCTTAACCCAATGGATTACCTTCCGATTGTTGAAGGAAGTGCTGGATCCAAATTAATTGCTAGAACTCGATTAATTCTTGTTTTGCGAAACGTTTTAGTCTTCGCACCTGTGGCGCTAACCTGGTTGGCTGTTGCTGAGGCAACTACAGGGTTTGCTCAGTATGTAAATGAGAATGCGACAGGGGTCGTAAACTTCTTGGATTTTTGGGAAAATGGCTATGACATTTTGGCTGAAGAGTGGCGTATCTCCCACGTTGCAATCCTCGACTTCCAAATCATTGCTGCTGTTATCGTACTGACTTTGGTTGCATCAATACTCGGACAACGTGGATCAAGAATGCAAAATAAGGCGGAGATTACAGCAGATCGTGAAAGAAATACTATGGCTGTTGAAATTACATCCTTTTTATATGAGAAACAGAGAATTTCAAATGTGACAATGAATCAATCATTAGCTGGAGCAATTAGCAAGTTGGTCAGTGCCACCAATACGCTTGAATCAACCAGTAAAAATATTCAAAAAACTGCCAAGGAGTTTAGTCCCGAAAAAACTGCCAAACCTGCTCGCAGTTTTGTCTATGAAGAATTAGCAGCGGTGGCTTCAAAGAAAAAACGCTGGCTCAGATGAAGCGAAGAAGGTTGCACGTTCATCAAGAAGATGAAGCAACCGAGCAAGCTGGTTGGTTATTCGCAGACTCATTTCTTGCCCTCATGATTATTTTCCTTGCCACTATTTCATTTGTGCCAGATATTAAGAATCAGAGCGAAAAAAAAGCTAATTACGTTAAAGCCATGACTTTAACGTATGAGCAATATTCACCCCCTAAAATTGAATCAGATATCGCACAATTCCTCTCTGATGAAGGTTTGAGCAGCACGACAGAGGTGGTATTTGCTCGCATTATTGGTGGTGCACCAGCGAAAGAATCAGATGAAAACGGCTACTTATTGGCGCTGAAATACAGTATTGATTTGCAGAAAGATAATGTTCGATACTTCCAAAATACCAGATTTGAGCTTGCTTCATCTAAACTTGTGGCGGATAAGACAGTTTTGATGCAGTTAACTTTTTCAATTAAAGACCAATAACTCCCAAAATAACTCCAATAAATGGGATAACTAGTATTAATTTACCTTTAATATCTTTGCTTGGAATTCTTTCAAACTTTGTATTAAGGTTTACATCAATGTGTTCATTTGTCACCACACGCGCAATTCCAGTGCCGGTTTGACCATCATTCGTTTTTACCACGACTTTAGAGTCTTTAGCAACTGCATTGGCTGATTTATAGATAACCAGAGTTGTCTTGGCTGATCCAAGTGAACTTTGAAGACCTAGCTGAGGATGGGCCACTCGGATTCCGACAATGAAGAGAGTAGCAACCAGTAAGGCTACTACTGCAATTATCTGCATTGGTCTTCTCCCCATAAAGAAAGAATACCTCACCGCTTTGGGCCTTTTGTGCTTTTAGAATTTGATTTAGTGCTTTTTTTAGCCTTCACTGCTTGAGGTTCCTTTAATTTTTTTCGCTCAGATGCCTTTTTATCCTTGGCAACGATAGAGTCTAACCACTTCTCTATGTCATAACCTGATGGTGTATCTGCAAGTGTGGGTAAATTCGCAACATAAGTTTCCTTCTTACTTTCCACCGAGTTAGTACCAGTTCTTCTAGCATTTGTTTTATTCTTTACACTTTCTACGGTTATATTTCTTACCTGAGTTACTAATCCCCGGATTTTTAACCACGCCACTTTTCTGAATAAACTAGAGAGAGTTACAGTGATTTTTTGTATAAGTTTTATAACCGGAGCTATTCTTCCCCAATTTCGTGCTGGTGCTACAGCAGATTCATCTGCTTCAAATGTATCTGCATCGTATGAATTTGAGTTTACGGCTCCGCTAGCCATTCCAAGCATTAGACGACTTGTTCTAGAGTCCGGACGACCAGTACCACGCCATGTTGCTACTTCAATGACGCTACCAGTTGCAATCTTTCCAATTACTAATTTCTGCCCATCAGGTAAATCGATAACTAATGGCGTTTCCGAAACTGGGATTGGGAGTTGAGTAATCTTGGGTTTACCAACTGGCAAATTTTTATCTTTAGCGCTCATAGATTTCAAATCCTATTTTATTGGTAAAGTCTGCCGTATAGATATCATTGAGCGTAAATGCACCTCGATTAGCATTAATATTTTCGCATGTGAAATTATTATTTTCAATTAAGATTGTTCTACCAGTACTCCAAGTATTAGCTAGCGGGATTGTATAAGTGCACTTTAAAACATCACTTGCAATATATTTACTACCAGTTGTATTGTGAAGATTCGCTGATGTCGCAATTATCTTCACATACAAAGCTAATACCTTTGTGCCAGTTCCACATGCTTCATCTACATCACTAAAGCTCACTTTATTAAATACGAAATCCTCGCCATTAAATTGAGCCCTTAAAGATACCGTTGCCGTCCTTGTGCAACCTTCAGCAGTTACTGCAGCTGCTCCGTATCTTAAATCTTCTGTTACACCTTCGGTACCATCCTTACCATCTTTACCTGGTGAGCCTGGTGAACCAGGTGAACCTGGTGAACCAGGAGTGCCGTCTTTTCCATCTTTACCATCCTTGCCGTCTTTTCCATCAATACCATTTATTCCATCAATACCATCGCGACCGGCAATACCGTCAACACCGGGGGTGCCATCTTTTCCGGCTAACAAGAATAAAACTTGATTTAAATTAACATCGCTATTTTTTGATGTACCAAAAATATAATCACGATCTTCAAGATCAGTTGCGGGATCAGCAGCATAAGAAATTCCCACTTGAATCAATGAAATGACTATAAGGATAGATAAGAATTTCTTCATGATTGAGGTAATTCTACTCGACTAGCTGAATCACAAGCATTACTGATAATAGCGTGGATTATTCCCGGACAACCAGCCAAAACCAGGAACCGTGTTGCTCGGTCATCAGATAGCAAGGGCAGGGTGCTTATTTGCTCAAAAATGACAAAAGCTACAGCAGTAATTAAGGAGCTTTCGATAAGAATGTTTCTTGGGATTCGGGCTAAAAACTTAATTCGAAATTTATTAAAACGAATTAAGAGCAAGAAAAATGGGGCAGAAAATAGTGCCGCAATCATCAAAGAGTTTTGAGAAGATTGAGTCCATAAGTATGTAAAGCCAAATACTGTTGCGAAAACTACTGTCGCAGTTTGAGGTGAATTTACTCTTGCGATCGATAAGGATTCGGCTGGATATTTATCAGAGTTTTTTCCATTTGGGGCTTTATCAACCACTGACATATCTAGTAAACCACGGATCACAAGGGAGCCAGCGATAATGCCTAGTGCCAAAGCGGAAATTTCTCTTTGGACATTAATCTCTATCAGAATGCTATTTACTAATTTTTGACCAAGATAAAAAATACTTGCTCCGAAAACAGAACCTGAAAGAACACCAATTAATTTACCAATTGCAGATGGCGGATTTCCCAAGCGGGAAAAATCCCTTGGTAGAACATTTTGAAATAACGTGGCTGCGAGTATTGGTCCCAGCCAACTAATTGCCACGGCAAACATTAAGAGAATGTCTCTAAAACTTGTAATATTTCCAGCTGCTAACTCAGCGAACCAAAAACCAAGAATTGCCATCGCGCCAGAAAATGCATCGACAATTCCTATCAGTGCCATTGCAATAAAAACTAAGAGTGTTGCAAGTGCAATGCCACCGGCTTTTTGACTTTCATTTGATGCGACTGCTCCACCTATGAAACCAATTATTGGTATCAAGGAATAAAGTAGGGGTGAAATTCGATGGATTAATTCTCCTTCGCGCAATATAAAAAACTTAAATACAGATGTGTTAAACCCAGTGATTGCTTTTATGCGCATTGTATATGGCGCACTCTTTATTTTCTGTCCTAGTACTTCTCGCAAGCTTCGATTCTCAAAAGGATCATGTAAGCGTTGTGTGCAAATAAATTGTAGCTCTGAGTACTTTCGTGCTCGCAATGTTGATGCCACGCCAGTTAAAAATACTAGAATTCCAATAATGGCCAGCAGATCACGTGGCACTTGTGTGACTCGATAACTCTTAGTTTCTTCAACTCCAAGAAGATTCACACCAGCGATAACTTTTATTTCTCCACCTGGTTTGATCGCAGAAAGTATGTATGAGCCAATCGGTAAGGATTCAGGAACCATCACCGAAAAAACTATAACGTTTTCCTTGCTTTTAGAGCTCTCAGTAAATTTCAATGCTTCGATGTCATTGCCCTGAAGTTCTAGCCTCCAATTATTTGTTGCCGCGACTCCCCCTAGGACAACTTCTTGAACTAGTCCCCGCTCCCACTTTAATACCGGTACTTCTGCATTGGCTGCACTGACCCAAAAGAAGCCAGTCGTAATCAATACCAGTAGAGATGCAACTCTAGATTTATTGCTCATTTCGGAACTTGTCAATCAGTAACCAAAAAATGAATATAAAAGGTATCAAAGCAAATAAGGCTCGTGGTAGTAGGAATTGACCAATGAATGGGATCTGGAAAACAACTCTGCCTTCGATGTCATCTAGTAAGACTCTTTGCGTATCGGGAGTCTGATTTGCGTCCCCTTTAAGCAAGAATCCTGTTTGTGGATCTCCACCAATAATTCTGTGGGTAAAAGATGCTACTTCTGTGCCATCAAATCTGCGACCTTTGTATGTAACAACATCGCCAACCTTTGGTGGCGTAGTTGTTACTGGCGCCAAAATAATTATGTCACCGGAGTTAATTGCTGGAGACATAGAACCTGTTAAAACCACTCTAGCTTCAATTTTTTCTGTGGCACTAAGGATGACAAAGGTCAGTAACGTTGTGCTGAGGCCATAGCCCAGATAGGTAACAATTTTCGCAAACCTTCGTTTTGCCTCTTGATGTTTTGGCACCACACGCTCTGGCGGAGACTGCACGTAGAGTTTTGCTTTACTTGGCACAATTTCATTAGGGGAGATAACGAATGAGTTCTCGCCAAGACTATTTGAAATTGTTAAAAGAGTGCGCGAATCCTCGAATTGAGATTCACCCTCAACCCAAATAGAACCTATTTGCTCATCTTCAATGATTGAACGTGTCATTTAAGTCCCTTTGGTAGGTAAGTGCATTTGTTCTCTGGCCAAATTCATTAGCCAAAAATCAATATTAAGCAGCACCACTTTCGAGGGTTACTTTATAGACACCGGTTGCACTCAATGTGCTAGCTCCAAGTGTAAGAACAGCTGTACCATCCGCACCGCTTACTGTGCAAGCAGCAACTGTTATAGGGGTAGACGCTGCTGTGCCGGCAGTCGTTGCGATTCCGCCTTCGGTATATGGAACGCAACTAGCCTTATATTGGAATTTAGCCATTAGATGTGTGGCACCTGTAGTTGTAATGGTTTCGGCTGTAGCACTTGTTATACCCCAGAACTGTAATTTGAAAACCTTGTCAGCGCATGCTGCAGCAATGCCAGTAATCGTTACAGTTCCAACTTTAAATGTTCCTAAGTTTGTTGGTGTAGCAGCAGGAGTTGGTGTTGCTATCGTATTCGTAAAAGTTGCACCTGGTGTCACAATGATTGCTTCATCGCATGCTGCAGTAACTGCAACACCTTGACCGAATTCAACGGCAGCGCCGCTGTTTAAAGAAATATTTGCTGCAAATGTTGATCCAAGTGCGCCAAGGGCAGCGACAGTCATAATTCCTAAAACTGCTCGAGAGGATGAGTTTTTTCTACGAGGACGCGAAGGCCCTGGTGAATCAAACTTTAAAATCTCCATTGCGTGACTCCTTAGGTGTTGAAGAAATAATTAATAAGTGAAATTGTAGGGCTAGTACTCATTCGGTGAAATACCTGCCGGGCAATTAACTTGGGTTATGTACGGTTTCTACCGTAGTTCGGCGCACAGTTTGGCCATTAATGTTGACTGTCGTGGCGGCAGGATCTAAGTAGAAGGTGGCATCGGCGTTATTAGGTGAAAGTATTGTTCCGTCATAAATCGCAGTCCCTGATACGGACAAACTTACTTCTGAGATGAGTGCAACTGGAATAGGTGAACCTAATCCAGTTAAGTAGGTTAATGCCAAAGCTACTGGATCACTTAAATTTGAAGTCAGAGGTTGGCTCGGCAGCGTTATTTGCAAAACTTTTGATTCAGGCGTAGGGCCAACAATGAGTTCTCTACTCTCACCACTAATTAATCTCACACGCAATTTCTTACCAGCGCAGGCAACTAAATCTAGGTTTGAGATTGTCACTGCGCGTATGCGGAAAAAACCATCTGAGGAATCTTGTGGGTTTGGACTTGAATGCCACTCTTCTCCGAGTGAAACAAAAATATTATTATCACATGCCGTTGCCTGTTGTGATCCTTGCCCGAATTCAAGATTACCTGTTCCAACTGTAACGCTGGCAGCAAAAGTTGAAATTAAAAGTGGAATTGCAGCAATCAACCCTGCAGCAATAAAAACTTTAGACTTTTTAGTACCAGTTTTTCCAAAACCAGAGGACAAACTCGTATCAAGTGGCGATCGCATTAGGTAAGTATTGCCCCTATTTAAGTTTTCCCACACCACCTTTGGTGTTGATCTCAATGCCAATTGTGCGAAATACCGAATATGCAGAACTTCTTGCCGCACCACAAAACTCTGGTTTCAATTTTGGCTCTAATAATCCAGTTAAAGCAAGTGAGACTGAACGTCCTGAAATTCCCGGGCCTGAGGTATATACAAATATACCGTTGCCTGAATTGAGAAAATTTTTCACTTGATTCTCTTGTCCAGCGATTATCAGGTTACTTGTTCGATCTCCAAGGACTTCAAAGGTATCAAATCTTGCAGGTTGTGAACCTTTTCTCTCAGGAACCTGTCGATCATCGGATGCATGCAAAATTCCAGCATCAATCTTGAGGCCATTGCCATACAAACATGCAATCACAAAATTAGATCCAGAAAAATTAATTCGTGGAAGAAATGAACTGCGAGCGCGTGGGTCAACGCCGATACTAGCTGGCATAAGAATCCTAAAAGTGGGTTGCACCTCTGGAAGGTAGACAATTTTGGGTTCAGCACTTGCAGATGGTGAACTAGAAGGATTAGCGGAATCTTCTGAATTTTGACTTACCGATGGCTCTGGAGTTGCTTCTGCAGATAATGGATCGGTCGCAATCATTGTTGGCTCAGGTGATGCTTGCACCGTTGCTTCAGGTGATGCTTGCGCCGTTGGTTCAGGTGATGCTTGCGCCGTTGGTTCAACCTGGATAGCTATTTCCTCTGTATCAACTGGGGGAACTATCACGTCTGCAATGGCATTTGAAACGAAAATTAAAATAGTTGCAACAAGGGATGAGAAAAGTAATCTGCTGGTAATTTTTATTAGCGCTTTATCAGAATAAAAATATGTGCGCGATCTATCCCATAACCTATCTAGAGAGACTTGCAGCCGCATGAAGTAACTGTATAGATGCTAGTTACAAATGCATTAGCATGAGTATTCGGTTTATACATATACATAAATTACTTGACTATAACCTTGCCTTGTTGCCTCATTCGAACTGCCAATACACGAGGATTTTGATCTGACTCGGAGGTTATTCCCAGCGCTGAAAAAGTTCTTTGAATTAATCCCTCTGTGGCTCGTAGGGAAGTTTTTCTCATATCTGCGATAGCAGCATTTGTATAACCCTCAGACATAAGACGTATAACTTCTGCCTGCGAGCTGCTCACAGGGAATAAATTTCTATCTGATTTTGCATAAAATATTGCTGGATCAGATTTAGTAAGAGAAGAGCATATTGCCGATACCAAAATATCAGCCGATTTTAAATCTGATTTAACAAGATAAATAGCTTGTTCAGGAATATATTCCACAGGTGAAATTGCCAATTGTGATGAAGCGTGAGTCGTTAAAACAATTAGACCAATCCAAGGTGCTTCTTTGTGTATGTGCGCTAATAACTCTGCACCATTAGTGCCACGACCAAAATCCAACTCTGTGATTACTACATGTGGAGCGAATGATTCAAGGTCAAGTAAAGCATCATTTATTGTGCCCACTGACTTAGTTTCATAACCTTTTGCAGTAAGTAATTCACTTAATACCATCTGCGTAAATTCTTCAAAATCAACGATTAAGATTCGTAATTTTGATAATGAGCTCATTTAGTGCTTGCTAAGTATGCCTTCAACTATGACCTCCAACTCTTCTTATATTCGAAATTTTTTCGCATATGCAAATACTGCTAGTAAATACCGATTATTGCTACTAAACCCACACGTATTTGAATATTTGGGTGGTCAGCCCAGCACTTTAAAAATTCAGGGCTGGGTTAACTTATCAAAAAAAAGATTCTGCTCTATTAAAAGTACTTTTTATCGTCAAAAACTGGGTTAACCAGATACTAGATGCTTATGACAAGTTCATATTGATACGTCAGGCTTTCTAATTAGGCAGCCATAGACCATGATTACCTAATGAATGAGATTAAAATTCTCGTAGTAGAAGATGACGCCTTCACGCGAACAACCTTGTGTAATGCGCTTCGGTTACATAGATTAGTCGTGGTTGGCGAGGCGTCATCGCCTGCGATCGCAATAGGAATGGTTAATAAATTATCACCTGATGTAGTCCTTATCGATTTAGAT
>Ga0209444_10001403_pt1 | contig 13230 bp, 10 predicted proteins | sample LauGreFaBDMM15DN_2_FD_188215 | JGI IMG/M metagenome (GOLD analysis project Ga0209444, IMG submission 188215) | Freshwater lake microbial communities from Lake Michigan, USA - Fa13.BD.MM15.DN (SPAdes) (version 2) | ecosystem: Environmental > Aquatic > Freshwater > Lake | place: Lake Michigan...
TGGCAACTGGCTGGATGCCATCCAAGGAAAAGCAACCTTGCTATCTCCTGTAGAAATTGGGCATCGATCCTGTTCGGTGTGCCTGATTAGCCACGTTGCAATGAAGTTGGGCCGGAAGCTGGAATGGAATTCTGCTACAGAAGAATTTGTCAACGACCCTGAAGCAAATACCTACCTAAGCAGAACCCAAAGAGGACCTTGGGGCACAGACTTGGTTTTAGCCAATCGTTAATTGCCTAATCTAACCAACTCATGTCGAGTAATTATTTGTGTTTTCTGATTTTTATGGCCTTTCTGGGCTTATCCTGTAGTACCAAAGAAGTAACAAAAATGACGATCAGTCCAGGAGAAAAAATAAAGTTCATGACCTTGGATCCTGGACATTTTCATGCCGGCTTGGTACATAAATCCATGTATCCTGAAGTGGATTCTTTACTCTATATTTTTGCACCAGATGGACCTGAACTAAAGGATCACTTGGCACGAATTCAAGGCTATAATAGCCGTACTGAGTCTCCTACAGCTTGGAAAATCAAGGGCTATACCGGAGCAGACTATTTGGAACAGCTGCTCGCTCAAAAACCAGGAAATGTGCTGGTGGTAGCTGGAAAAAACGATCAAAAAATAGAGTACATTCTTGAGGCGATTCGCCAAGGAATCCATGTGTATGCAGATAAACCACTGGTGATCGATGCGATAGGCTATCAAAAACTTCAGAATGCCTACCAAATGGCCGAGCAAAAGAAGGTGCTGCTGCTTGATATGATGACCGAGCGATTTGAAATCACGACACTTCTTCAGCGGGAGTTATCCATGATCCCAGAGGTCTTTGGGAAATTAGAAAACGGCACTGCAGCAGATCCAGCGATCACCAAGGAGTCGGTGCATCACTTTTATAAATCTGTTTCGGGTGTTCCATTGGTGCGGCCCGATTGGTTTTTTGATGTTGAAAAAGAAGGAACAGGAATCGTCGATGTGACTACGCATCTCGTGGACTTAATCCAATGGGAAGCTTTTCCCAATCAGGTGCTCAATACCACTGACGTCCAGATTTATGACTCCAAGATATGGCCTACAGCCTTGATATTGAGTCAATTTACCCAAGCTACCCAAAAACCAGCTTTTCCAGAATCTTTGACTAAATACCTAAATGGGGACAAGCTCGAGGTATTTAGCAATGGAGAATTTCAGTATACGCTAAAAGGAAAGCATGCTAAGGTTAGGGTAGTATGGAATTTCCAAGCCCCAGAAGGCACTGGTGACACTCACTTCAGTTTGATGCGTGGGACCAAAGCCAATTTGATCATTCGACAAGGCCAAGAGGAAGGCAACCGACCGGTGCTTTATGTAAAATTACTTCTTGGGGATTCTAGGGAATTGACTCAAGCGGTGAGGAATACGCTTCAAGAGCGTTATCCAGGCATTGACCTACAAGTCCTTCCTTCGGGTGAATTCAAAATTCTCGTTCCTGACAAGTATCACAACGGGCACGAGGCACATTTTGGGCAGGTGACAGCCAAGTACTTGGACTACCTTCGATCTGGCAATTTGCCAGCATGGGAAATACCCAACACGCTGACCAAGTATTTTACGACAACGAAAGCTTTGGAATTGGCAAGAAAGTAGCACAATCCAAACTTTCGATCTCTCAATGAGTTAGACAGGTAACCTCTCAGCTATGCGCAATTCTAACTCTACTCCAGCACAAAAAATCACAGTGGCCCTTGCTGGCGCAGGAGGGTATATTGGGAGCTGGTTTATTGAGCAGTACAAAGAGACCTATCACTTGATTGGACTGAGCCGAGGAAAGGTCAAGTCTAATCCCTATCCTGAGGTGGAGTGGAGGCAGGTGGAATTGTATTCGATAACTTCCACCGCTGAAGCCCTGCGTGGCGTAGATGTCGCTATTTACCTTGTTCATTCTATGTCTGCCTCTACAAGATTGAATCAAGGGAGTTTTGAAGATATGGACCTTATCCTTGCAGACAACTTTAGTCGTGCAGCTGAGATTGCCGGAATCAAGCAAATCATTTACCTAGGCGGATTGATTCCTGATGAGCCGGAAGCACATCTTTCACGCCATTTGAAAAGTAGATTGGAAGTTGAGCAAACCCTTGGATCACGAACAGCAAAATTGACTGCTATAAGGGCTTCGATCATCGTTGGTCCAGGAGGCTCCAGTTTTGACATGATCAAAAATTTAGTTCAAAAACTACCCATTTTGATGTGTCCCAAGTGGACCAATTCCTTGACTCAGCCTATTGCATTGCGAGATACGTTGGATATTTTAGATAGCTGCATTGGTAATCCCCTGGTGTACAATCAGGTAATTGAAATAGGAAGTCCCGAGGTGATGAGTTACCGGGATATGCTTGCTCGAACAGCCAAGGTGATGGGGAAAAAGAGGATTATTTTTTCTGTTCCAGTATTTTCCTTAGGATTTTCAAAATTTTGGGTAGGGTATTTTGGAAATACACCTCCACAGCTCGTATCCCCTTTAGTAGAAAGCTTGAAACATGAAATGGTTGTTAATCCAACTCATGCATACAAAGAAAAAGAGATAGATTACCTCGGCTATGAAGCGTCCGTTGAGGTTGCTTTATCTACCACTCAAAGGCCTAAATTACCCAAATTTAAGTACAAAAAGGGTTTGAAAAATACAGTTCGTTCCTTGCAGCGCATGACGAATCTGGGAAGGCACGATGCGCTTTGGGTAGCAGAACGCTATGCACTTTGGTTACCCAATTTTTTCCGATACATCATCCGAGGCAAATTAAGAGGTACGGAGGTCCTTGGATTTCATTTGCTATGGGGCAAGGAACCGATGCTAGAGCTTACACATGTGCCCGATCGCAGCGATAGCCAAAGGCAATTGTTTTATATATCAGGAGGATGGCTCGTGAAACGGTATGACTATGGATGGCTAGAATTCCGAGAGGTTTTGGATAGCAAATACATCATTTCGGCTATTCATGAATTTGCACCGCGTTTGCCTTGGCTTATCTACATTAATACCCAAGCACAACTTCATCTCTGGGTAATGAGTCGTTTTCAAAAGTATCTTGAAAAAAAAGCTGATCTTTGATTTATTGATCACCGAATAGTACATCGAATTTAGTTTTTACGACTATGAAAACGTTATCTTTTGAAAATGGAGATCAGCTGCCCATTCTTGGACTAGGTACCTGGAAAAGTAAGCCAGGAGATGTCCGAAAAGCAGTTTATTGGGCGATTGAAGCAGGATACAGACACCTTGATTGTGCTGCCATCTACCAAAACGAACGCGAAGTAGGGCAGGGGATAGCAGATGCACTTGCAGTAGGAATGGTCAAGCGTTCCGAACTTTTTGTTACTTCAAAGCTCTGGAATAATGCGCATCGATTTGAAGATGTGCGTCCTGCATTAGAAAAAACCCTGGACGATCTCCGATTAGATTACGTAGATCTTTACCTGGTTCACTGGCCCATCGCCTACAAGGCAGGAGTGGGTTTTGCTACGCAACGAGAAGAGTACTATACCTATCAGGATGTTCCTTTAGGTCAAACTTGGGAGGCTATGCAGGATCAGAATAAAAATGGACTTGCAAAACACATCGGTGTTTCCAACTTCAACCAAGCAAAGCTTGCGGAATTATTTACCTTACCAGGACAGCGTCCAGAGATGAATCAAGTGGAACTTCATCCGTTTTTGCCACAGGATCAATTGGTAGCTTTTTGTAAAGAAAATGGTCTTTTGGTGACTGCCTATTCTCCTTTGGGTTCTCCGGATTCAAGAGCGGAAAAGCATCAACATGATCCCAAACTGCTGGAAGATGCCCTGGTGCATACCCTAGCAGAAAAGCATCAGGTGAGTGTAGGTCAGGTATTAATTGCCTGGTCGATAGCAAGAAATATTGCGGTTATTCCCAAATCAGTGAATCAGGCACGTATTGTAGAGAACTTTGACGCTTCGAAATTAACCTTGGATGCAGGGGACCTGGCTCAACTCCAGGCGATTGGAACTAGTCATCGCTTTGTGGATGGTACCTTTTTTACGGGACCCAAAAGTCCTTACCATTTAACTGATCTTTGGGATAGTTGAGTAAATAGGAATTTAAGATCCAAGCGCGAAACAGTGCTTGGTTTTTTTTTAATCCTCCAGTTCCAAACTTTCGAGAATAGCTGCCAGCTGATCAAAATCACGAAGTCCTGGCTTGATCTCATCCCCACTATCCAATGCAAACCCATAAAGTCCAGGCAATTCACAAAGCAAGGTGGCATTCTCGGGCGTGATTCCAGCTCCTAAAAATAGGTTTAATTGACTCGATAAATTATTGATAATAGTTTCATTATCAATGGATATTGATTTATTAGTTGAAGTTACATGTAAAGTGATTTCATGTTCTCGGAGTAGCTCGATCTTTGGAAGTAGTGTATCCAACTCCTCTAGTTTTACGCGGTAGATCAATTTCTTACCAAGCGAGTTGAGTTGAATCAAGGTATCTACATCTCCTGATTCAATCCAAGTGATTCCAGGATACTCAGCCAAGGCTCGTTCAATGGTGTAGGCATCCTCTTCGGCGAATTCCGCAGCGTAATCTATGCCAGAAATCCAGCCAGTAATCTCTTGAAACTGATTTGGAGACACAAAATGTGGAGACCCTTTTTCCAAGCAAAACCCCAAAATATCTACATACATCCCGGAGCAATACCTTGCATCAGTGAGGTTCGTAATTCGGTTTATTTTAACTTTTGTTTTTAAGGCCATGGCTTTCCTGTTTGTGCATGCGAAGGTAGGAAAGCTTGGGGGTAGACCCAAGGGTTTTTCGGGCCTCTTTCGAAGTTGAGGCATATTTGAACTCCTTTTTATTTTTCTCTGAAAATTATTGCAGCTCACCCCTAGGTTGTAGTTAAGTGGGGTGGATTTGGTATCTTCGAGCAGTTACTGGTTTTCACGACCTGAACCATACATTTAAGCATGTCTAAATCATTTTATTTTTTGGCGCTATTTATGTGTTTTTGTTGGACTACAAAAACAGTAGCTCAAGATCGCTATGCTGTATTTTTTAAGTTTAAGCCCCAAAAGGAATATTCTTTAGCAAGTCCAAGTAAGTTTCTAACAGAAAAGGCCATCCAACGAAGAGTACGGGAAAAATTTCCCTTGGACAGTTTAGACCTACCCGTTACTGCCGCGTACATCCAAGGGCTAAGTGCACTTAGCCAAGAGCTGCTGTATGTAAGCAAATGGCTAAATGCCGCCGTTGTTGTCACTGATGCAGAAGGCAAGAAAAAAATTGAAGGGCTGCCATTTGTGCAAAAAGTGAATTGGGTAGCTAAAGGATTTATTTCAAGGACAGGAAACCGGAACAGTATTGAAGTTCCTGACTTCCAACCAAAGAAATGGGCAATTGAAGAAAGTTATCGTGAGGCTGCGGCCTATGATTTTCAAAATGAGTTGCTAGGAATTCCAGCGATGCATCAGGCAGGATTTACGGGCAAGGGAATTACCGTTGCTGTATTTGATTCCGGGTTTCCAGGTTTGGATAAGGCCAGCGCTTTTTCGCATGTTTTTACGAATAAGCAAGTTTTGGGTCAGTTAAATGTGGTTCGCCCTTGGATCAAAGAGGTCTTTCGAGACAATGAGCATGGAACCCAAGTTGCTTCCTTGATCCTTGCTAACCAAGCTGGTACTTTGGTAGCTGGGGCCCATCAAGCGAAGGTTATCTTTGCGATTACAGAGGATGTAGCCACAGAATATCCAGTAGAAGAATTAAACTGGGTTCGTGCAGCTGAATATGCGGATAGTTTGGGTGTAGATATTATCAACAGCTCTTTAGGATACCTTGATTTTGATGAGCCGAGTTTGACTTACAGCAAGTCTCAATTGGATGGAAAAACAACCTATATCACACGAGGAGCTAGTATTGCTGCAAAAAGGGGGATTCTGGTTGTCAACAGTGTGGGAAATAATGGTTCAGCAGGTAGCAGTAGCTTGGTAGCACCAGCAGATGCGGAAGGAATTCTTGCTGTGGGCGCGGTAAACAGCAGTTCTACTGTTTCTTCCTTCAGTTCACGAGGCCCAACTGCCGATGGGCGAATCAAGCCGGATCTCGCCGCCTTTGGGCAAAGTACGATTTTGATTCGTGGTACAGGTCAAGTGGGTGCTGCTTCTGGTACTTCCTTTTCAGCACCTCAGATCGCAGCACTTGCTGCTGGTTTATGGGAGGCTAAGCCAGAATGGACCAAAGATGAATTGTTGACGAACCTTCTGAAAAGTGGCAGTCAGTATGCGACCCCTGATCAAAATTTAGGATATGGGATACCTAATTTCCGAAGCGCATATTATGGAACTCTTTTGGGGCTGAATGAAGAAATTGAATTAAGTTCAATAATCTATCCCAATCCATTGGAAACTGAATCGTTAAACATCCGTTTTGGGAAGGAATTGAGATTGACTCTGCAAATTTTAGATAGCTCAGGTAGGCATATTCTAGAAAAAATAGGGGAGCGAAACTCAATCCAAAAGGCGTATATCTTTAATTTATTTAATTTGCCTTCAGGAATTTATTTTCTTCAGTTGCGAGATGGCAAAGAAATTGCGTACAAGAAACTTATTAAACTTTAACGTTTGACAAAACAGGAGTTATCCCTTGATTTGTAACTAACTCTTTCCAAGATGAATCCTCAAATAGCCCCTTCCATTCTTGCTGCTGATTTTGCAAACTTGCAACGAGAAGTAGAGCTTCTGAATGCTTCTGCTGCAGATTTTATTCACGTCGATGTCATGGACGGGATATTTGTCCCGAATATTTCATTTGGCATTCCAGTGACAGAAGCGATCCATCGACATGCGACCAAGCCTTTGGATGTCCATTTGATGATCGTGAATCCTGAGTTGTATTTGGAGGCTTTTGTGAAGGCTGGTGCCTCGATAGTGACTGTTCATCTGGAGGCTTGCACGCATTTGCATCGTACTCTTCAAGAAATCAAAAGATTGGGGGCATCTGCTGGGGTAGCGATCAATCCACATACTCCAAATGAACTATTGACTGAAGTACTTGAGGAGGTAGATGTGGTCTGTGTGATGTCCGTAAACCCAGGTTTTGGTGGGCAAAAATTCATTGAAAACAGCTATACGAAAGTTGCTAATTTGAAGAATATGATACTTAAAAAGGGATCTAAAGCCCTAATTGAAGTTGATGGTGGAGTGAGTGAACAAAATGCCAAGCGCTTGTTGGAAGCGGGAGCAGATATTTTGGTGGCTGGAAGCTTTGTTTTTAAGGCTCCAGATCCGATTGCCGCGATAGCTTCTTTAAAAAGCATCACGATTTAATATTTACTTAAAAAATCAACTGGTTCTGTAGAAGAGGAGCCACTATTTAGATTTAAGCTATGACTATTCTAACTCGCGTACTTATAGTAGCTCTGCTTTTTTGTTGTTCAGCTCAGGTGGTAGTTGCCCAGGAAGATAGTACACAAGTAGCCCTCACCGATGCAGATTGGAGCAAGTATGCACAGATAGAAGTCATGACTTCAACCTTTCTAACCCAAAAAACGGAAGAGCTGAAGGAGTGGATAAGCACAAAGGAAGGACTGGGTGGAGGTGCGCGCTACAACCAGATTAAGGGTGTTTGGGGCAATGCAAAAAAAGAAATAGCTATCGGATTAACTGAAAAAGAACGAGAAGCCTACCTTGAAGCACTTGCTTTTCAAAACTCAATGCAAAAAATGGTTATTGCCTATCAGGCTGACTTGATTCGTGATGAGAAGCTTTTGGGAGTAGCACTTTTTGAACAAATCTCAAAAGCCATTCAGGATAATCCCTCCTTGAAGGAGAAACTGCTTCAGGAAGTGGCTCGATTAAAGAAGAAAAAAGGGTAGGGGTTATTTTAAAGGGATGGCTTTAACTTTTCTTGCTGAATACACACCAAAGCTTCCCGATGTTCGTTTCTTAGATTATGATTAAAAAAAGGATTTTCCTGTTGTCTACTTTTTTCTTGCTTGCAAGTGCGCCTTCTTTTTCTCAAGACGAAGATATTTTTGGAATTACTAGAAAAGCGAGAGCTCCAAAAAGTGAATCTAGCCTTGGCAATGCATTTCGCACGATCCGGGAAATGTTTTCCTTCCAGCTTTCTACTGGTGTGGCACAGTATACAATGGGTACTAAATTTTACAGTGGTGATGGGAAGGTTTACCCAATCACCCAGTACCAAAATTACGAATTTGGATATGCTCCATTGCCCGATACGCTAGCCTTAAGTACTCGCCAATGGATTCTTCCAACCATGGAGGCTGGTCTTCGCCTCAATTTATTTAACATTCTTTCTTTAGGTGGAGGCTATGGTTGGGAAAAAGGAATCCTAAATCCATTTGAGGGGGCTGGCTACCAGTTTTCGCTTGAGGGAATAGATTACCGAGCTACTAATTACTATGTTTCCGCAGGTTTGGTATTGTATGATGCTAGTCGACGCAGATTTTTATTGAAGCAGAAATATAAAAAATTCAATGGGGCAAATCGGGAGCTAAAAATGCGGATGGAGAAGGAATATAACCAGCGAATCCGACAAAATTACCCTTGGAGTATTAGTGTTGAAGCAGAAGTAGGACGGGTGAAGGTCAATCAAGAAGAACCCCTTGTTCCTAAAGCATATCAAGCCCGACTGGCAGCTGTGGAGGATCAATATACCTATGCAGGAGTGCTCCGTGTTGCCTATGAGTTTTCAGAATATGCTTCCATTTTTGTAAAAGGAAAGTATATGCAGCGGTCTTTTGTGAATAATTCGGCGGATTTCACTCCTTTTAAGATGGATAATGAGGTTTATTCTTTGCAAACTGGTCTAGCGTTAAAGATACCAGGAACTAAGCGATGTAAAATAAATGGCTGTGGAGTAGTGATGAAGCATAACCACAATGGAGTGGAATACAGAGGTAGTTCTATTTTTTATTTTCAAAATAGAAAAATCGGTCAATGGTACTGATGAAATAAAAGAGGGGCTTGGAATAAAATCTTGGTTTTATTCACGCTCGCTTTTTACTATCTTGCGTTCCTAATTTACGCTACCGTACGCACTTTATGTCCCTTAGAGAAAACGAGCATATCATCCCAATAAATATTGAAGAGGAAATGCGTGGTGCCTACATCGATTATTCGATGTCGGTAATTGTTTCCAGAGCGCTTCCAGATGTCCGTGATGGACTAAAACCAGTTCACCGCCGTATCCTGTTCGGGATGCAAGAACTTGGTGTATTACACAACAAACCCCATAAAAAATCTGCCAGAATCGTCGGCGAGGTGCTGGGTAAGTATCACCCACATGGTGACTCAGCCGTTTACGAAACAATGGTTCGTATGGCCCAGGATTGGTCCCTACGCTACACCTTGGTAGATGGGCAGGGTAACTTTGGCTCTGTCGATGGGGATAATGCTGCCGCCATGCGATACACCGAAGCCCGACTCAAGCGCATTGCTGAGGAATTGCTGGTGGATATCAACAAGGAAACGGTAGATTTCCAATTTAACTTTGATGATTCCCTTAAGGAACCTACCGTACTTCCAGCCAAAGTGCCAGCGCTCCTATTGAATGGTGCTTCAGGTATTGCAGTAGGAATGGCGACCAACATGGCTCCTCATAACCTCGGCGAGGTGATCGATGGTATCATCGCATACATTGGCAACAAAGACATTACTATTGCCGAGTTAATGGAATTTATAATAGCCCCAGATTTCCCTACAGGAGGAATAATTTACGGTTATAATGGCGTCAAGGCTGCCTTTGAAACAGGTAGAGGTCGCATTGTGGTGCGTGGCAAAGCCAACGTAGAAATCAAAGAGGGAGGAAGTAAGGAGATGATTGTCATCACCGAAATTCCCTACATGGTCAATAAGGCCAATATGGTGGAGAAGACCGCTCAATTGATCAATGAAAAGAAGATTGAAGGGATTTCAGCCATTCGAGATGAATCTGATCGGTCGGGGATGCGTGTTGTTTATGAATTGAAGCGTGATGCTGTTTCGAGTGTGGTTTTGAATAATCTCTACAAGCAAACAGCTCTTCAAACTTCCTTCTCAGTAAACAATGTGGCCTTGGTAAAAGGACGTCCACATACCTTGAACTTAAAAGACTTGATTGTTCACTACGTGTCTCACCGACACGAAGTGGTTGTTCGAAGAACAGAGTTTGAATTAAAGGAAGCGGAAAAAAGAGCCCATATTTTACAGGGTTATTTGATTGCACTAGATCACTTGGATGAAGTTATTGCCCTGATTCGAGGTTCAGCAGATCCGGAAACTGCCCGTAATGGTTTGATGGAACGTTTTGATTTGAGTGAATTACAAGCTAGAGCGATTCTTGACCTTCGTCTTCAGCGCCTTACTGGCATGGAGCGTGACAAAATCATTGCTGAATACAAAGAAATCATGGCGCTTATCGAAGAGCTTCAGGCCATTCTTGGAGATGAAGTTAAGCGAATGGAGATCATCAAGGCTGAACTTATGGAAATGAGGGAGCGCTACGCAGATGACCGCCGTACAGAAATTGAGCACAATGCCGAAGACTTCAGTTATGAGGACATGATTCCGAATGAAGAGGTGGTCATTACCGTTTCTCATCAGGGCTATGTGAAGCGAACTGCCTTGACTGAATACCGTACCCAAGGAAGGGGAGGTATTGGATCCAAAGGGGTAAGTACAAAAGAGGATGACTGGACAGAATACCTGTTTACAGCTTCTACACACAATTACCTGTTGATTTTTACTGATAAGGGCAAGCTCTTCTGGTTGAAAACCTACGCGATACCGGAAGGATCTAAGACTGCGAAGGGAAGACCGATTCAAAACTTGATCAATATCACCCAAGACGATAAAATCCGTTCCATCATCCAAGTGGAGAACTTGGAAGATCAGGATTACATCAACAATCACTTCTTGGTGATGGTGACCAAGCAAGGGGTCATTAAGAAGACTACGCTAGAGCAATATTCTAGACCACGAACTAATGGAATCATTGCCTTGAATTTCAGGGAAGATGATCAATTGGTACACGTAGCCAAGACGAATGGCAAGCAACACATTGTGATTGCAGCCAAGTCCGGTAGAGCTATACACTTCCACGAGACTGCTGTACGCCCGATGGGTAGAACAGCCACAGGTGTAAAAGCGATTACAATGACGGACAAATCAGATTTTGTAATTGGCATGGTTTGTGCGTCTGAACCAAATGCGACCCTGTTGGTGGTTTCCGAAAAGGGATATGGAAAACGTTCCGACCTCGACGAGTATCGCATTACCAATAGAGGAGGCAAAGGCGTCAAAGCGATGAATGTGACCGATAAAACAGGTGCATTGGTTGCAATTAAAGAAGTAGTAGATACCGATGACTTGATGATCATCAATAAGTCAGGCATCACCATCCGTATTTCTATGGATGAGTTGCGAGTGATGGGTAGAGCTACTCAAGGCGTCCGCTTAATTAAAGTTGGAGATGGAGATGAGATTTCTTCTGTTGAAAAAATCTCTAGAGAGGAGGAAGAACTTTCAGAAATTATCGATCTTTCGAATGAAAATCCTGAATCTGTAGCGCCTTCCGATTCTCCTGAATCACCAGAAATTACTGAAGAATCACCTGAATAATTAATTGAATAAAACACTCACAACAAAAAACACGAATGAAAAAGCTCGTTTTATCACTAGCACTGGTTGCGACCGTCACCTTTGCTTTTGGACAAAAGAAAGTAGTAAAAGAAGCTGAAAAAGGATTTAAATCTGGTAGTTTACAAACTGCGCTAGCTTCTATTGATGCAGCTACTACTAATCCTGAAACTAGTGGTGATCCCGCTACTTTCCTTTTGAAAGCACAAATTCAGACTAAAATTTTCTCAAGAGACTCCTCCAATACCATGGAGACACTCGAGGTTGGAAATCAGGCCTTAGCAACATTTGGCATGACCTATGAAATGGGTGGTAGTAATAAAACCTCCACCACTGGAAAAGAGGTTTACGCTGATGAATTACCTGGTATTCCAGATAACATTAGACCGTATTCTTTGATCACCCTCAAAAATATCTCTTTTGATAAGGCCTTGGAGCGTTACAATGAGGATGATATGGAGATGTCTTATGAGTTTTTCAACCTTGCTGGAGAAATTGATAAAACTGACTCAACTATTCATTACAATGCAGGATTCCTAGCCAATGATTTGGGTCGTTTCGAAGATGCGAAAAGACATTTTGGATATCTGTTTGAATTGCCTACTTATAACAAAATAAATGCCTACTATTTCATGGTGCAAATCCTAAGTACAGAGGAGAAAAACCCTGAAGGCGCTTTTGCATTGGTTACCAAGGCAAGAGCAGAGTATCCAAACGATAAGGTTTTGGCTGAATATGAAATCCAATTGCTTCTTCAGCTGAACAAAATGGATGAGGCGATGGCTCAAATCAATGATGCGCTTGCCAAAGATCCAAACAATCCAGGTTTGCTATTGAGATCCGGATATTTGAAAGAGCAAGGTGGAGATTTAGAAGCTGCATTAGTGGATTACAAGCAGTCTGTTGAAGTTGATCCAAACTTCTTTGAAGGAAATTACTACACTGGGGCACTTATGCTGGAGAAATCCAGAGGGATCCTTGCAGAGCTTAACAATTTGTCAGATGCAGAATGGGAGAAACGATCTCAAGAGATGGGTAAGCAAGCAGATGAATTGTATAGACAATCTGTTCCGTTTTTCACTAAAGCTTTGGAAATTAAGCCTGACAACACGGATATCATGATCATTTTGTTCCAAGTACATACTCGCTTGAAAAATATAGATGAAGCAAATGCAATGAATGCAAAGATTTCAGCTATTCTTGGAGCCAACTGGCAAGAGAATTAATTTCAGACAGTCTAAATGAGGCCGGATTTTTTTCCGGCCTTTTTTTTGGCCCCCAGTTCAAATTTTATTTCTATTCATCAAAAATCAATTTTATTTGGTTTTGATTTGAAATAGCTTGCGTATCCACTCGTAGAATTATGTTGCCGAAGTTAATTCCCTTTTTAGTATCCGTTTTTGGATTTGTATTTGCTATCCAAATAGGCTTTAGCCAATCCCTTTCCTCCTCCCAGCAGTACCACCAACTACTGCAGCTGCGAGAGACCAAGCGCGTGCTTTATGTAGCTGCTCATCCTGACGATGAAAATACCCGCATGATTGCTCATCTCGCCAACGGGGAGCATGCAGAAGTGGGGTATTTGAGTTTAACCCGAGGAGATGG
>Ga0209444_10001405_pt1 | contig 13227 bp, 11 predicted proteins | sample LauGreFaBDMM15DN_2_FD_188215 | JGI IMG/M metagenome (GOLD analysis project Ga0209444, IMG submission 188215) | Freshwater lake microbial communities from Lake Michigan, USA - Fa13.BD.MM15.DN (SPAdes) (version 2) | ecosystem: Environmental > Aquatic > Freshwater > Lake | place: Lake Michigan...
TTCTGCGCGCTCTGCGATAAGGACTGCGATTGAGGAATGTGCTCATCGTTTGACCTTCGCCTTCGCAGTGGGTGTTGGGCTAGCAATAACTTTAGGTTTGCCAGGATTTAATATAGATGGCTTTGGTTTGGTTGCAGGTGAGATGCGAGGCAGCGTGGTCGGTGGCTTTCCATTAGGAAAGAGAGCAAGCTCTGGTTTCACAGTAGATCCTTGAGCGCCAAAGATTGCTTCATAAATCTGGCGCACACCCACACCTGATGTTCCAGCACCATAACCACCTTGGCTCACCATCATGACAACGGCGTAACGAGGATTCTTTGCAGGTGCAAATGATGCATACCAAGATGTATCAGATTTAGCGCTTCCATTGGGATTGCGACCAAAGACTTGTGCAGTTCCAGTTTTTCCAGATGTTGCAACAGGAAAACCTGCAAATGCTCCAGCTCCCGTACCCGAGACTGCTACTTCACGGAGTGCATCGTGGAGGAAGTCAATCGTTGCTTGATCTTCACCAATCTCACCAAGTTTTTCAGGCTCGAATGTGCGAAGCACCGTTCCATCTGTCTTCACAATTGCCTTAGCAATGGTTGCCTTCCAGATAGTTCCACCATTGGCAATGGCTGCATACATCTGCGCAAGTTTGATAGGAGTTACCACGGTATCTCCCTGACCAATAGAGAAGTTCACGGCATCACCTGCACGAATCTTGTCGCCATCAAGACAGTTCTCGCGCGCTAACTGAAGCAAGAATGCAGTCTGCTGCGACTTAGTTGAACGCTCTTTATAGTTGCAGTAGAAATCTTTATTCTGGCTATACCAAGCCTTGCGCCACTCACGATTGGCAAGGCGCCCTGAAGACTCAGAAGGTAGATCCACGCCAGTCTTTTTACCCATTTGGAACTTCTCTGCCGCCTTAAAGAAGTAATCATTAGGGTTTGATTTCGGCTTTAACCCGCCATCACGCAGCCATTCGTCATAGGCGATGCGATACCAAATGGTGTCGCAGGAGACTGCAATAGCTTTCTTTAAGGAGAGAGTTCCCTGAGCTTTACTTTCAAAGTTCTGGAATGCGCGAGTACCAACCTGCACTTCGGATGGACAGGCATAGGAAGCGTTCAAGTCATATCCAGCATCTTTCGCCGCAATCACTGAGACTGCTTTAAATGTTGAACCCAGTGCATAGAGTCCTTGCAGTGCACGGTTCAGCGCAGGAACTCCCGTCTTCTCACTATAGAGATCACTTGCTTCTTGAACAGTGAGGCCTTTCTCAAAAGCGTTGGGATCAAATGTTGGATAGGAGGCAAGTGAGAGAACTTGTCCATTGCGAACATCAAGAACTACAGCAGCTCCACCATCTGCACTGAAACCAGATCCGCGCGCGCGCTTTACAGCGGCCGCAAGTGCTGCCTCTGTAGCAGCTTGTAATCGAATATCAAGACTTGTCACTAGATGATTCCCTGCAACCGGTTTCGTATTCTTACTTGTCGTCGTTACCGCCTCTTTACGATCGACGATAAATGTTTTAATGCCTGGATTTCCTCGTAGGTATTCGTCATAGACGATTTCAAGGCCAGCTTTTCCAATTGATTCAGATCTAAAGTAGGAGCGACCATTTGCACCAGAGAGATCAGATTCAGTCAGTGGGCCGACATAACCGAGTACGTGTCCCCCGTTCAGCCCAAGTGTTGTTGGGTAACTTCTAATGGCAAGTGGTGTGGCAGAAATTCCGGGATAGCGATCTGAACGCTCCACAATGCGAAGTGCGATTTGAGGATCTGCTGTATTGGTTATGGGAATCGGTTGAAAGCGTGAACCAGTCCAGCATCCAGCTTTCTGTCCCTTGGGAAGCTCGCCACATAAACGTGTGCGTTGCCAGACATCATCAAAGCTCAAACCTAAGAGAGCGACGAGATCTTGCACAACGCTCACGCCTTTATCGGGCAACTTATCAATCTTGGTGCGATCAACGGTAACTGCAAGGCCCACCTTGTTAAGCGCCATCGGCACACCCGATGAATCAACGATAAAGCCACGGTTTGCAGGGGTTACAACATCGCGGCTTTGAATGCTCAGCGCTGCATCGCGATAGATAGGACCAGCCGCCACTTGCAGATAGAAGAGACGACCTAAAAGAGCAAGCATCAAAGATGCAATAAAGATTTGAATGACGAGAAGGCTAAGCCGGGAGCGTTGATTCATAGATGTGCCCGCGCCCCAAAGATGATGGCATGGAAAAATGAAACAACTTTAAGAATCAGTGGTGAAATTATTGCTGTCCAGAATGCAGAACCTGCAAGGAGGAAAGCGATGTTAGAGACACTTCCCACCTCTTGCCCCAGCATCATTCCAAGGAGAAGAAATACTGTTTGCGCCCCCACGACACCAACAGTGACAAGCAAGATGATGTTGATGGGATTGCCACGAATATTGTCATCGCCATACCCAAGGAATGCGATTGCATAACACGCGATGATTAATACGAGCGTCCAATGTCCCATGGGGCCAGGTGAAGTCTGTGAGACATCCATCATCAGGCCAGCACCAAAACCCGTGAGTGCTCCGATCTCAGGCGTGCTCAGCGCCGCCCAAATGAGTGCAACAACGAGAAGCAAGTTGATGCCACCTGCTGGTAATCGCATCTGCGTCACAACAGCTTCTTGGAGCAAGAAGACAGTGAAGAAGATGGGAAAGGAGAAGAGGAATCGGCGCAGTGACATCGTTACTTCGTAGCTGTAGGTGATGGCTCAACTGCACCAGGTGTTGCATAGACGGTGACAGTAGGAAGAGGAGTAGGGCGAGGCTTAGGTGGGACAAGTGAATCTCGAGGGTCGGCAGTCGATCCTGAAACAACTACTGCAACCACACCAAGAGTTGAGAAATTGGTATAGAACTTCACATCAGCTGTTTGTGTGACAGAACCGGGAGAATTATCAACAGAAGTTACTTCACCGATAGGAACGCCTGGAACAAATGGACGACCGTTCTGACTTCCACGCGCTAGGAGTGCATCACCTTTGCGCACCTGCGTGGTGTTATCAAGGAGCTGAAGAACGCCTTTTCGGGTGCCCTGGCCACTGAGAATTCCGATTTGTTGTGTGCCAGCTATGCGAGCACCAATTTTAAATGCAGGATCAGATGCCAACTGCACAAGTGCACTATTTCTATATGCAAACTTCACAACACCCACAAGGCCATAACCAGATAGAACTGTCATATTGGCGCGAACACCTGATGATGTTCCTGCATCGATTGTGATGGTCTGTGTGAACGATGTAGTTGAACCTTGTGAGATTACCTTTGCATTCACCACATCATATCCAGCAGTGCCCGCTAAATTCAGAACGCCTTTGAGTTGCTTAAGTTGCGCATCAGCAGTCTTACGGTTTTGTAGAGTAAGTCGGAGCTTGTCATTTTCATCTCTGAGTTTCTCAATCTGATTACGTGTGCGACCGAGGTGGGTCACATCAGAGAGGAAGTTACGAAATGGAGATACGACCCATGATCCAGCTTTTTGAACGGGTGTAAGAGCAGTCTGTGTTCCCGTGCGCAGCCCATCGATAACTTGGACGCCTCGAAGATCTAAGGTGATCAGAAATAAAGAGGTGACAAGGAGAACGATGATAAGTAAGCGACCGCGGTTGTCGCCGCCGTAGCGCACTGGGGATTACCTATCGACGAGGCTCGGAGATCAAAACCTTTTCAAGGGCTTCGAACTCTTCGATGCACTTACCTGAACCTTCGACAACTGCATCGAGTGGACGGTCTGCGATATGGATTGGCATTCCTGTCTCTTTACGAAGACGCTCATCAAGACCCTTAAGAAGTGCGCCTCCACCAGTAAGAACAATGCCGCGATCCATAAGATCAGATGCAAGCTCTGGTGGGCACTTATCAAGAGTTGCCTTCACTGCATTGATAATCTGATTCACAGGCTCTTCAAGTGCTTTGCGAATCTCTGCAGCTGTCACAACGATTGTCTTAGGAAGACCTGTTGCAAGATCGCGACCACGAATTTCTGCATCGTTCTCGCCCTGAAGCGGATATGCAGAACCGATAGCCATCTTGATCTCTTCTGCTGTGCGCTCACCCAAAAGCAGTGAGTATTCGCGCTTTGTCCAGCTAATAATTGATTGATCGAGCTCATCCCCACCGATGCGAATGGAGAGCGCTGTAACAATTCCACCGAGTGAAATAACAGCAACTTCTGTTGTTCCGCCGCCAATATCGACAACCATGTTGCCTGTTGGCTCATGGATAGGAAGACCTGCACCGATTGCTGCAGCCATTGGCTCTTCAATAATGTAGACCTTACGTGCGCCAGCTGCGTAACCAGCATCCTTTACAGCGCGCTGTTCAACGCCAGTAATACCTGATGGAACACAGACGACGATACGAGGCTTAGCCAAGTAGCTGCGACGGTGAACTTTCTGAATAAAGTAACGGAGCATGCGCTCTGTTGTGTCGAAGTCTGCGATAACGCCATCTTTGAGTGGGCGGATAGCAACGATGTTGCCTGGAGTACGACCAATCATCTTCTTTGCTTCGAGACCAACAGCGAGGATTCCACCAGTATCTTGATTGATGGCAACTACAGATGGCTCATTGAGGACAATGCCACGACCACGAACATAGACGAGCGTGTTAGCGGTACCTAGGTCAACTGCCATATCGCGGCCGATGAATGACATTCTGTTAGACATTTATTTCCCCTCGAAGAAGATAGCTATTTCACGAGCTGCAGATTCTGGTGAATCTGATCCGTGAACAATATTTTGAACAACCTTTGTTCCTTGATCGCGAGCAAGGTCTCCACGAATAGTTCCGGGAGCTGCAACTGTTGGATCAGTTACTCCTGCAAGTGAACGGAAACCTTCAATTACGCGATTGCCTTGGGCAACGAGTGCCACTATCGGACCTGACATCATGAACTCAACAAGTGGTTCAAAAAATGGCTTGCCCTGATGTTCTGCGTAATGCTTTTCAAGAAGTGCACGATCTGCTTGCAACATACGAAGTGCAACAACTGTGTATCCCTTTGCTTCAATACGAGCAATTACTTCGCCTACTAAGCCGCGCGCAACGCCATCGGGCTTAACGAGGACGAGTGTCTTTTCTATGCTCACCGGTGCAGTCTATTAGGGGTTGGGAGTACGTGAAGCCATGAGTTTCGCCCTGATGGCCTCACCCCTGCGCCCCACCACTATGGCTGCAATCCAGAGTCCGGCGAAAATCAGCCCCACGATGGCCATAGAAGGCACCACAACGGCATAGCCAATCACCAGACATTGCAGGATTGATCCAAGAATCCAACCTGTGCGCTTCTTGAGAAGACCTGGGGTGAGTAGCAAGAAAATCGCAATCACAGCACCAGCAATAATCGCTGATGTCTCCTGGTTATCTTTTGCAAGCAGCATCGCAAAACACATGACCAAGAATTCCATGACAAGAACTGCTGAACCTAGAACGCGCATTACTTCTCTTCCTTTGCAAACTTCTTACGAACGATAGCGCGAGCTTCGCCCACTGTCACCACAGAACCGGTGATGAGAATCCCAATGGTTTCCTCACTCAAGGGGCGGATGCTATCTGTGACTGCCTTATCAATGGCGTCGCGAACGCTCTCAGCAGCAAAGACGCGGTCAATCCCAAATATCTCACCAGCAATCTTTTCAAGATCTGCAACCTTCATCGCGCGAGGTGAAGAATTGGCAGTGACGATGATGGAGTCCATCACCTGCTCAAGTTCAAGGAGAATTCCCCGGACATCCTTATCCCCCATGGGAGCAAAGATTCCTATGACTTCATCGAAGGTGAACTCTGTTTGTATGGTGTCAGCAATTGCTGAGGCACCATGTGGGTTATGGGCTGCATCAACGATGATTGTTGGATCGCGATGGAGCACCTCACATCTACCCGGTGATCTCACATTGGCAAAACCAGCACGCACAGCCTCAATATCAAGATCTTGATCTCCAAAGAAGACCTCCACGGCAACGAGGGCAGCTGCAGCGTTAGATGCTTGATGCTTTCCATGCAGTGGAATGAAGATATCTGTGTAAATCTCCTTGGTGCCTTGGATGGCAAGTAACTGCCCGCCCACAGCAACTGAGCGAGAAAGGATTGAGTATTCAATGCCCTCACGAGCAACATCGGCACCGACGAGTGCTGCTTGCTTTAACAGCTCCACAGCGCACTCTGGCTCTTGTTGTGCAAGAACGACAAAGCCGCCTTCTTTAATAATTCCAGCCTTTGTCTGCGCTATCTCAGCAAGAGTTTCACCTAAGTATTCCGTGTGATCTAGGCCGATAGGCATAATGACTGAGACATCAGCATCAACAACATTGGTTGCATCCCATTGGCCTCCCATACCTACTTCAATGACACCGACATCGATGGGATGTTCAGCAAAGGCTGCAAAGGCGAGTGCGGTAATTGCTTCAAAGAATGAGATGGGATGTTCAAACTTTTCATCCATCAGATCAAAGTAGGCAGAGATATCGTTAAAAGAGAAGATAAGAGCTTTTGCATCGATGGGTTGCCCATTGATTGCAATGCGCTCGAGATAGCTCTCAAGATGAGGGCTGGTAAAGCGTCCTGTGCGAAGACCCATCTCAAAGAGAAGTGAATCAATCATGCGCGATGTTGTTGTCTTACCGTTTGTGCCACCAATATGAATGGTGGGATAGGTCAGTTGAGGGGAACCCAACATATCCACTAGCGCTGCAATCCGTTCAAGTGTTGGTTCGATGCGAGTCTCAGGCCAACGCGCAAGGAGTGCTTGCTCGATTGCATCGATACGTGACTGATCTTCAGGTGAGGTATGTGTCATTTACTTCAACGCTGCAAGTTGTGCGGTGATGCGTTCAATATCTGCAGATGTTGCAGCCATACGCTCTCTAATCTCGGCAACAACACTTTCTGGTGCCTTAGCCATAAATCCTTCATTATTTAACTTCACTTCAGCAGTCTTCATATCCTTCTGCGCAGTAATCAAATCTTTCTCAAGGCGAGCACGCTCTGCAACAACATCAACCGTGCCAGAGAGGTCAAGCTCAACTTTCATAGAACCGATTTCAACGGATGCACTCGGTGTGAACTCTGTGAGCTCCAGTCTTAGGAGAAATGCCATCGCACTTGCATAGGCGGTCACATCTGCTGGAGCAATGAAGCGACCAGGAATCTTCTGTGAAGGCTTCACGCCTTGATCATTACGAAAGCGTCGAACCTCAGTAATGATCTTCTGTAGTTCGCCTACAAGTGCATCAGACTTCTTATTGATGTGAGATGAATCTGCAACCGGCCACTTGGCTGTTACGAGAGTCTCTCCCCCAGTCAACGTTGTCCAGAGAGTTTCAGTAATAAATGGCATCACTGGGTGCAAAAGGCGGAAAAGCGTGTCTAGAACATGGCCGAGCACGCGCTGGGATGCGACAGCGTTACCTGAAGCAAATGCTTCCTTAGATAGCTCGAGATACCAGTCGCAGAGGTCATCCCATGCAAAGTGATAAATCGTTTCGCAGGCACGAGCAAATTCATAGTTTTCAACCAGCGTTGTAAATTCTGTAGTGGTTTCAGATAGTCGAGAGAGAACCCACTTATCAATATCTGAAAGTGACTCTGTCGCAGGAAGTGGTCCTTCAACTGTTGCACCATTCATCATGGCAAAGCGAGTGGCATTCCAGAGCTTGGTCGCAAAGTTACGTGAGCCTGCAATCCAATCTTCAGCCAGTGCTTGATCTTTTCCGGGATTAGAGCCACGAGCCAAGGTGAAGCGAAGAGCATCTGCACCATATTTATCAATGAACTCAAGTGGGTCAACAACGTTGCCGCGAGATTTAGACATCTTCTTACCGAATTGATCACGAACAAGACCGTGGAGAACGATGGTGTGGAAAGGTGGAACGCCATCCATTGCAAAGAGACCAAAGAGCATCATGCGTGCAACCCAGAAGAACAAGATGTCATAGCCGGTAACAAGAACACTTGTTGGATAGAACTTCTTCATATCTGCTGTGTTATTGGGCCAGCCCAGAGTTGAGAACGGCCAGAGCGCAGATGAGAACCAAGTGTCGAGAACATCAGGATCTTGCGTGTATCCAGCTGGCGCTCTCTCACCAGGGCCCACAACTATGACTTCATCATTTGGTCCATACCAAACAGGAATGCGATGGCCCCACCACAACTGACGAGAAATACACCAGTCGTGCATGTTATCGACCCACTCAAAGTAACGTGGTGCAAGTTCTGCTGGTTCAATCTTCACACGACCATCACGAACAGCATCTCCTGCAGCCTTTGCAAGTGGTGCTACTTTGACGAACCACTGCTTTGATAAACGTGGCTCGACAGTAATATCGCAACGAGAACAGTGACCGACAGCGTGAATGTAAGGGCGCTTTTCAGCAACGATGCGACCCATCTCTTTAAGCTTTGCAACAACAGCCACGCGCGCATCAAAGCGATCCATACCATCGAATTCTGTGCCCGTTCCAGCCATCACACCGTGCTCATTCATAATCACAACGAATGGGATGTTATGGCGAACTGCCATCTCAAAGTCATTGGGATCATGCGCTGCAGTGACCTTAACCGCACCCGTACCAAAATCAGGGTCTACTAATTCATCAGCGATGATAGGAATCATGCGGTTCACAAGAGGCAAGAGAACCTCCGTGCCCACCATGTGCTTATAACGAGGGTCATCAGGGTGCACAGCAACTGCACCATCGCCCATCATGGTTTCAGCACGAGTTGTTGCAACAACAATGCTCTGCTCGCCATCGCCATAACGAACCTGAACAAATTCGCCAGCATCATCTTGGTGCTCTACTTCAATATCTGAAAGGGCTGTTAAGCAACGTGGGCACCAGTTGATGATGCGCTCTGCGCGATAGATTAGACCTTGATCAAAGAGTTTCTTAAAGATTGTAAGAACAGCCTGTGAAAGATTCTCATCCATCGTAAAAGCTTCGCGAGACCAGTCAACGGAATCGCCAAGACGCTTCATCTGTCCAAGAATTTGTCCGCCAGATTCGGCCTTCCACTCCCAGACTTTCTTCACGAATTCTTCTCGGCCTAAGTCATGGCGTGTAAGTCCCTGTGTTGCTAATTGTTTTTCAACAACGTTCTGGGTTGCAATTCCTGCATGGTCCATTCCTGGGAGCCAAAGAGCTTCAAAACCTTGCATGCGCTTCATGCGCGTTAAGCAATCTTGCAGCGTTTGATCCAGTGCATGACCGATATGAAGGTTGCCGGTTACATTCGGAGGAGGAATAACAATGGTGAAGGGTTCTTTAGAAGAGTTGGCATCTGCCGTGAAAGAACCGGCATCGATCCACTTGGAATAGAGAGGGCCTTCGATATCGCCAGGAAGAAATGACGACGCTAGTTCGCGCTTTTCGGAGGACATGGAGCGCAGTCTAGTTCACGCTTTACGCGCTTTTTTCCTCGTTTGGCTTCTCACGACGTGATGTGCGCTTTGGGATATCGCCTGTGCGAGGAATCAATGTGGGAGCAGCATTGGATTCAATACATGCCTTCTCAATGATTACCTTGGAAACATCGGTGCGGCTTGGCACGTCATACATCACTCCAAGAAGTGCTGATTCCATGATTGCGCGAAGTCCACGTGCGCCAGTGCCGCGATTGAGAGCAAGGTCTGCAATGGCATCAAGGGCATCAGGTGCGAACTCAAGTTCGACATCATCGAGATCAAAGAGCTTCTGGTACTGCTTCACAAGTGCATTCTTTGGCTCGGTAAGGATCTGCATAAGTGCAGGCTTATCAAGATTTTCAACGCTTGTAAGAACCGGAAGTCGGCCGATGAATTCAGGAATCATTCCAAACTTCAAAAGATCTTCCGGCATCACATCAGCGAAGATGTCGCGACGGTTCTTTTCTTCAGCGCTCTGAAGTTCTGCGCCAAATCCAACTCCCGATGAACCACTGCGCGCCTCAATAATCTTTTCAAGGCCAGAGAATGCTCCACCAACAATAAAGAGAACATTGGTTGTATCAATCTGAATAAATTCTTGATGCGGGTGCTTACGTCCACCCTGTGGTGGAACTGATGCAACAGTTCCTTCTAAAATCTTTAGCAGCGCCTGCTGAACACCTTCACCAGAAACATCGCGAGTAATAGATGGGTTCTCAGATTTGCGCGCCACCTTATCGATCTCATCGATATAGATAATTCCTGTTTCAGCCTTCTTCACATCGTAATCTGCTGCTTGCAAGAGCTTAAGAAGAATGTTCTCAACATCTTCACCAACATAGCCTGCTTCAGTCAGCGCTGTTGCATCTGCAATTGCAAAGGGAACATTGAGCATGCGAGCAAGAGTTTGAGCCATCAGAGTCTTGCCGCAACCCGTTGGTCCTAAGAGAAGAATGTTTGACTTTGCTAATTCAATTCCATCTTCATTACGTGAGTCCCCTGACTGCACGCGCTTGTAGTGGTTATAGACGGCAACAGAGAGAGACTTCTTTGCTCGGTCTTGTCCGATGACATATTGATCCAGGAATTCAAAGATTGCTTGTGGCTTAGGAAGTTCACTTAAGCCAAGGGATGATGCTTCAGAGAGCTCTTCAACAATGATCTCATTACAGAGTTCAATACATTCATCGCAGATATAAACGCCAGGTCCGGCAATGAGTTTCTTAACCTGCTTCTGAGTCTTTCCGCAGAAAGAACATTTGAGCAGGTCGTTAGCTTCACCGATACGTGTGGACATGGGATAAGAATAGTTTTCAAGCCCACTTTATGTGCCCTTAATCAGGCTGAACTGTGTTCGCCCTAAGAAGAAATTACAGTTTTTGGTGTGTAGGGCGGCAAGCCAGATTTCATTTGTCGGACACCGGGTACAAAGAGCACGGCAGCACAGATGACTAAGTGAAAGATCGAAATTCCAATCAACAACGGTCGTTCACCAAGCCAGTCAGCCATCGGACCGGCAAGCGCCATTCCAAGTGGAAGCAGACCAACTGTCCCCATGTAATCAATACTGAAAACACGCGCCTGGTATTCGGCAGGAACTTCTCGCTGCACTGTTGTAAACCAAAATGCTTCCCAAGGCCCGACGGAAAATCCAGCTAAGAAGTAGGCAAGGTAGATGAGTTCACGTGTAGTTGGAAATGCCAAAACTAAAGGAGCAAGGATAAAGAGCCCCCATGCAATGACAGCAACTGTTCCGGGATTCTTAATCTTTAACTTGATGCTGATAATTGCCGATATCAAACCACCTGCGCTAAAGAGCGCAGCAGCTGTGGCATAGACGGCGGCAGTCCCGAAATCTCTTTTGGTGATAACCGGAAGCAGAACATTTTCAACTCCCACCACCATCATCAACTGAAAAGTAGCCATGATGATCATTGCGGCAATCCATTTGTAGTACCAGACAACGCGAAGGCCTTCTTTTACTTCATGGATAAATTTCTCAGGTTCACGTTCATTGATTTCTTCACGATTTTCTGTAACACGAAAGAGCATGGCAGCGCCCAAGAGAAAGAAGCAGGATGTAGCAATATATGTGGCATGGGTACCTAGCGAAACAATCAATACGCCCGCGATGCCAGGTCCTGCAATGGTTCCACCTTTTGTTGCAATCCCACGAAGAACATTTCCTGCCGGCAGTTGATGATCAGGCAAGATGCTCGGCATGATTGCGCCTACTGCTGGGCCACCAAATGCATCGCTGACGCCCATGAGAAAAATAATTCCACCCAACACCCAGAAGGATATGGATTCAGGTTCGGCAAAAATGACGATGCTTCCAATGACAGCCCGAAAGCCATCGGCTGCAATAAGCACAGTCTTGCGGGGTAAGCGATCTGCCCATACTCCACCCACAGGTGCAAAGATAACGCCGGCAACAATGCGCACACCTAGAATCAATCCAAGAACTGTTGCGCTACCACCAGCATCGAGAACAGAGATTGCAAGTGCGATTGGAAATGCAGTCATCGCCACAATTGTGAGAACGGTTGAAATCCAGAGATTTCGATAGGAACGATTAGCAAAAAGAGCGCCGGGTTCGAAATATTTCTTCAACATTTCTTAACCGACGCCCCTTTAGTAAACATTAATTACGCGACAGGCTTGGCCTTTCGTGAAGCCATAACCTTATCGATAATTCCATACTCCACTGCTTCAGCTGCTGTAAGAATCTTGTCGCGTTCGATATCTTTTTCAATCTCTTCGATAGTCTTATTAGAGTGCTTTGCAAGCATTGTCTCCAGTAATCCACGCATACGCATGATTTCTCGCGCCTGGATTTCAATATCTGATGCCTGTCCGCCACCTTCAGATGAAGGTTGGTGAATCAGGATTCTTGAATGTTCAAGACCATAACGCTTGCCCTTAGTGCCACCTGCAAGGATGATCGCAGCAGCAGATGCTGCCTGTCCAAGACAGATAGTTGTGATGTCTGGGCGAACAAATTGCATGGTGTCATAGATAGCAGTCAGCGCAGTAAATGAACCACCGGGTGAGTTGATATAGATCGAGATATCGCGATCTGGATCCATGGACTCAAGGGTGAGAAGCTGTGCCATAACATCGTTTGCAACGGTGTCATCGATTGGCTGGCCCATGAAGATGATGCGCTCTTCAAATAGCTTTGTATAAGGATCAAGGCGCTTATAGCCGTATGCGGTCTTCTCTTCGATTGTTGGAAGAACGTAGCGGTTCGTAATTTCTTGAATGTGCTTCATTACTTCTTACCTCCCGCGATGCTTGATTCATTTGTTGCGATGTGATCGATAAATCCATAAGCAAGAGCATCCTTAGCGTTGAACCAATTATCGCGATCTGAATCTGCGATGATCTTTTCAAGTGGCTGACCTGTGTGCTTTGCATTGAGCTCAGACATTGTCTGCTTGGTAATTGCCATCTGCTCTGCCTGAATACGAATATCAGTAGCTGTTCCACCAATGCCACCAAGTGGTTGGTGCATCAAGATGCGTGCATGTGGTGTTGCATAACGCTTTCCAGGAGCACCTGCTGTGAGCAAGAACTGGCCCATTGAAGCAGCCATTCCCATTGCAACTGTTGCAACATCGTTCTTGATGTAATGCATAGTGTCATAAATTGCCATACCGGCAGTTACTGAACCACCAGGTGAGTTGATATAAAGGTAGATGTCCTTCTCTGGATCTTCAGCAGCAAGAAGAAGCATCTGCGCACAAATAGCGTTAGCCATTTCATCGCGTACTTCGCCTGCAAGAAAGATG
>Ga0209444_10001407_pt1 | contig 13226 bp, 30 predicted proteins | sample LauGreFaBDMM15DN_2_FD_188215 | JGI IMG/M metagenome (GOLD analysis project Ga0209444, IMG submission 188215) | Freshwater lake microbial communities from Lake Michigan, USA - Fa13.BD.MM15.DN (SPAdes) (version 2) | ecosystem: Environmental > Aquatic > Freshwater > Lake | place: Lake Michigan...
ATTGACCTCTTTGATCTTGATCCATGACTTACTTCTCTTACACTCATATAGGTGATCGGGAGATTTAACTATGACACCTTCTCCTCCTTCATCTACTAGAGCTTTATATGTCTTATGTATAAGGGAGTGATCGTCTGTGGTGATGGAGTTGGCTAGGACAATAGAAGTCAATTGTGGTTTCTCATTCTTCTTATCTATGTACCTATCTACTATAAGGTCTATCTTATTAGTTTTAAACATTGTCTCTAGTAGGGTTCTTCTTTGGGAGAAAGGATTATCCCCTTTACCCTTATCTAGAACATCAGCTTCCTCTACATCAAATATATTATAAAGCATATCATCACCGATGGAGTCCGCCGGGGATCCCTTAAGCATCTGTGTGACTTTGCCTGATACTGATTTGCGGTTGAGGTCGGTGAGTTCTCCGTCGAAGAAGATTCCTGGTGAAGGCACTTCGATTCCGTTGAGAAGGGCTTTTAACTCCGATGTGATCTTTTGTAGGCATCGACCTGGTAACTCATTGAATGATCTGGTGAAGTAGGAGATTGTGTCGTCTTTAACTAGAGCTATGACTCTTACCCCATCGTACTTCTCTTCTATGACTATTGTGGACCACTTGGCTATCTGTGCCTCATCATCTTCTGCAAGCATTAGAGATGGATCAGGGACTAATGATTTACCTACTGCCTTATTAATAAGCTTAGCACCTATACCTATATTAACTCTCTTGGTTAGCACCTTAGCAAGCATCTTACGTTGCTCATATGAGAGAGGGGATCGGTTAACTAGATCATGTGCCTCTTTACGTAGGGAGTCGTTGGCCGCCGGGGCTGTAAAGAGTCTTCCGGTGAGGTCCTTTAGAGTCGGGAAGGGATCAGTTGGGAGATCATTTGATGACTCGGACAGCACCTCAATCTTATTTAGCTTTGTGGTAAGGAAGGGATCGAATGAGATTCTAATGATCTCTTCCATCTCTGGCGAAAGGTTCTCTCTAATGAGATCTTGTTTGACCTTTTGGGAACCCCCGCCGGTAAGTCCCTCTATTTCGATAAGTAAATTAAGCTCTTTATTCATAAGTCAAATATACGGTCTTATCTCGTAGAAAAAATCGGGGGAGATATATAGCACATGAACAAAGAAGCCTTCATGAAAGTCCTAGGTAAAAACAAGATTCATTTCATGGAGGAAGGGGGAAGACTTATAGTTGGCAGGATTAACTATAGCGGTTCTGATTACATATCTTTCTATGAACTTGAAATCGATTCCATGCCCCCTAATGTGACCTTCGATAATAGTGGACACGTTCAGCTTGGTGCCCTAAAGGAAATACCAGAAGGGGTTTTCTTTGACAACGAAGGGGTTGTCTACATGGCAAGGGTTTCCCGTATCACAAGGGGTACCCGATTTGGAAGATGGGTTAGAGGGGTTGTACCTTCCGGAGGGGTTATAGACTTTGACATAAGAGAAATCAACTATGGGGATCTCCTAACTGCTGTCTTCAAATACTCATAAGAAAGACACTATATTACTAAGATATTGTGTATGGGGTCCCGCCGAGGTGTAGGGTTTTTTCCTACGAGACCGAGTCGTATATTTGTATAAGGGATCTCTCTTGGCTTCTTCCGGACGGAGGGGTGAACGCAGGACCTAATGGGTTACCCTGCGGAGGGGAGAGAATCCCAGTGGGGTGTATGTGAAAGGTCCCTAGGAAAACACTATAGTGCTAAGATATTGTCTAGCGGGATTTCGTATGAGTGATATATAAGGTATGGAGACATACAACCTTGGAAAAATAGAACTACTTAGGAATCCCGAAATCCAATTAAAAGGGATTCCCTCTTTTTCTAAGGGAATAAATAGCATTTACTGTAACGCTTCAGGGAAGCATAAAAAGAGAATCCAAGCGGCTCTAGAGGATTTAGGGTTTAGACTTCCTAGTGTTAAGGAGACTATTTACATCTATAACTTTATCAAAGACATAAAGGAATTAGAATACAGAAGGTTCTGGGTAAACACACCCGTAGGAACTGAGGTCTTAGGAATGGGGTATATATGGGGATCATGATCATTTCACTTGGGTAAACGCCCCCCTTGGAAATCCGTATATTCTATTTGCAGTCAGGGATTCAATCCCCTCCTAAAATATTTTTGTGGTAGGTTTTTTTCCTACAGGGGGAATGTGTAGATTTGTCTTATAAAAAAAGGCATATGAAAACTTACAAAATTCACGAGTTACCTAAAGAGTCTAAGAAGACTGCTATAGAAGGGTTTAAAAATCAGGATTCATTTTATAATCGGGAGATCGACCTTGACTGGTTGGTCGAAGCCGAACAAGATGAATTGGAGGCCGAATTCGGTCTCGCTAATGTTGAGATCTCCTTTAGTGGGTTCTCGAGCCAAGGTGACGGAGCAAGCTTCGTAGGCCACGTAGAAGATATACCTAAGTTTATGGAAGCTATAGGGGTTGATACCAGTAATACACCGGATAAAGCTTTAAAGGCTTTGATAGACGTTTATGATATGTACATAGTCCGAACCAATAGCCGGTACTTCCACGAGAACACAGTATCTTTCGAGATAGAAGAAATGGACGACACCGAATTAATTCTCATGTCTGGCTTTGGGATAGGGGACATCACAATAGACCTAAATGACTTACTAGGAGACATAGGACTAGAGGCTAAAGCTTCCGCATGGGTAAAGGCGAAATCCAAAGAGATCTACAGGGAATTAGAAAAAGCATATGAATACGAATTCAGCGATGAGGCTGTAGTAGAATGGGCTGATTCCATGCGGATTAAATTCGATGAAGAAGGTAACGAGGTTTAACGAGTAAAAAACGACGGCAATGAAAACGATATCAAAAAAGAGAGAAGAAAGAACTACAGAAGAGTTAGTTAAAGGGTTTAATGAGATGGCGGGAAGATTCGATGAATTCTGGACTGGCCTATCGATTAACGAAAGAGAAAGATTTAAAACCCACTTGTCTGATATGAGACCACCAGAATAATTTTTTTATTACGATACATATCCCATATTTGATAAAAGATAATTAACATGGGAGCCACGAGATTTATTTGTACCACAGACAAGAAAGCCTCTCACTATGAGATACACAATAAGGTGTCTATGGCAGGAGGAGCTATTGTTAGGGAAAAGATTAGAAAAGACACATCCACCGCCTTCGAAGGAGAATTAGAAATACTATGCGAAGGGGGTACTTTGTTCAGGGACATCAAAGAAAATGGATGGTCTAAAACCTGTCACCTTTTAGAAGTATGAGAAATTATTTTGACGACGATGAAGACGATGACGAGGATTTTGATGAAGGTTTAATAATTAGAGAAATGGAAAGCGAAAAAGAAACTAAAGAAAGAAAAGAGTTTATCAGAAATTGTAACGACGCATATGAAGCTATAAAGACTGATCCGGATAACATAGTTAATTCCGAAAATCCCGCGACAAAGAAAGACAATCTTATCAATGCACTAAATAGAATGTCAGCTCTCTTTATTTTACAGGAGGAGTACGAAAAGTGTGAAACCCTAAAGAGATTTGCCAAGGCGAAAATTCCAGAGATTGAATTAACCCCAAATGTAGAAGAAATCAAAAAATTCTTAGGACAATGAAAAGAAAAGCATATAAACCAGAATCAATGAAAACGTTGGTTTGCCATGTCTGTAATAAAAGTTCATCTATGGTAGACAGTAGAACAGAAAGACTTACTTGTTATAAATGTGTTTCGAGGGCTTCTAACCCCAATTCATTATTTCATGACGAAGTGAAGTCAGAAGATTTTGCTAGACTTGTTCTTGGAAAAAAATAACCCTAGGGTTTTTTCCTACGCGGAAACTTATTACATTTACTGATATATAACATAAACAAGTTTATGAGATTCTACGGTATAGCAGATAGTAAAGGGTTGGAAGCTTTCCTTCCAGTAGTTCCTAAAATAGATGGCGGATGGGTATCTGCCAATATAGATGACTACAAAAAAGAAATGGGAATTATGGTGCTAAGAGCCCAAGCCAATAGGCATCGCCACGCAGTGGTTTTCCTTGTTGATGTAAATGAAGAGGTTGCTGAAGAGGTATTAGATCTTTTAGACGAAGGTGAATATGAAGAAGCTCTTATTTCTCTAAAGGAAGGAGCTAATACAGTTTCTTTAGCCCGAATGCCAGGTGCAGAGAAAAGCTGGGGGCTAATCCCCAATCCGGATTTAGACCCATATAGTTAACCCATGAGAGTAAAAGACCAATACAGAAAAAACGAGCTAAGTACATCCCCAGGGGGAGACGAGGTATTTGTTTACTATACAGATGGGCTTCGAATCTACGACAAAGTAAAAAGTCCCCATTCATATGCTAATGTTATTCTAGCTCAGATAAGAAAAGGGGAGAATGAAAATATAACAAAAATAGAAATAAAAGATAAAATCATATGGGAAAAATCCTAAAATTATTTTTAAAAAATAAGAGTAACATTGCGGTTACTTTATTATTGGTAGTACTTGGAATTGGCATGGTTATACTTGTCCCCCTAGTACTCATATTTGCTTTAAGGCTTCTTGGAATGGAAACCCAATACAGTATTGGCAGCTGGTTTGGAGCCCTTATAATTCTAAGTATGATATCGGCAAACCCGAGTAAGAAGGAGGGGTAGGTTTTTTTCCTACGGTGGGGATTTGTACATTTATTTAAATAAAAAGATCATGGCCCAAGAAATCATTATTGCCTTAATAGTACCAGTAGGTTTACTTCTAGCTGTTGTTATCTCTTATCTTCTAGATAAGAGAAAATAAATAGAGAATCTATTGAAATCTTTTTCGGAAAATCGGATATAATAAAAGTATGATAGCATCTCCTAAAGAGCCTCAAAAGGTAAAGATAGAAAAAATGACCTTCCTAAAGGTAGATCCCGAGCTTGATAAAGAGTTTGAAGAATTTCTTGCATTCATGGAAATCTCTTTTGTGGTGAAAGGGGACGAAGACACCGAATGGCCTTTGGTTGAATACGAAGGACTTCCCCATGATATTGTTTCGATGCTCGATTCACGATTCGGAATGTCCAAAGAAGAAATAAAAGGAGAATGGCCTCAATTATTTTCATAATAGGTTTTTTTCCTACGAAATAAATTAGTACATTTACTTCATAATCAATTAAAAAAGAACTCATGAAAGAGAAAATAAAAGATTTGATCAAGAAAATGTTTATGGTGAAAGAGGCCGAAGGCGAACCATTGGACCTAAGTCCCGGTATAAAAATCAAAAGGACTGTAGAGGTAGGGGGAGAATACACCTTCAATGAAATTGCTGAAAATATCATTAAACAACAAGAAGCAATGCGATGAGTTTGCCTAAGCTTAATCACCTAATCAATTCAGGGTTTGAAATAAAAAATTCAGATACCCTGGCGGTCATGTTCTCTGATGAGTCCGGATCTGAATTCTGTATTCGATTCGATGACTTTGAGGAGGGGGAATCCGGAGAAACCATTACGGAGAATTCCGATTTGTATTCCCGTTGCTGTGGCGAATATGTGGACAGAGATTATATGAGATGTCCCCAATGCCAGGAATCGGTTTAAAATAATTAAAAATTATTTGCTTCTAGGTTTTTTTACTACGAAAGGATTTATTACTTTTACTTCATAAACCAATTAAAATTAAAAGATGGCAAGAAAAGAATTGTTAGGTGTAAGACCGCCAATGAGCGACGAAGCTCGTGCAAAGATTGCAGCATCACTAAGAGCTAATGCAGAAAAGAAAAGACAGGAGCTCGGTATGTCTGAGACACAGAACCAGAAAGCACCGGAGTTAATTAAAATGCGGAACCAGCGTTTTGACCCTGACCTATTTGTCAACATGGTTACCGGTAAAGAGGTGGATGAGTTTTTCTCTAATGACGGGGGAATACCAAAAGCTTGTAACTTTATTATTACTGGAGGACCAGGGGTAGGCAAATCAACTGTTGGTCTTGATATGCTTTCTGACCTAGCTATGTCTGGGCATTCTGTTCTATTTGTGTCTGCAGAGATGACTCGGATAGATCTTTTCCAATATGTTCAAAGATTCCCTAAATTTGGAAGTATCCCAATTCTTTTCCTAGGCGAATATTCAGATTCGAATCCTAAAAGAATTATGGAGGAAGTTCTGGCCGAAGGCTACGACTGTGTACTTATAGATTCTTTTGCAGAGGTTCAATGCACAGTAAAGGAAACATTACACATATCCGGGAATGCTGCAGAAAAATGGTTAATTGATCTAATGCTTTCTCATAATCTAGGGGGAAACAAAAACCAAAAGAACACCACATTCCTTGCAATACAACAGGTAACCAAAGGAGGAGTATTCGTTGGTTCAAATAAGCTAAAGCATAGTACCACAGGTATGCTTGAACTTCGTAGAGACGGGGAAGAAAACCCACATATGGTATTTACTAAAAACCGTAGGGGTCAAGTACAGGAGAAGCTCTTTTACTCGCTAAGCAATTCTGGGGATGTAGATTACCAAAGAACTACTATTGATTTCCACACAGGCGAAATTGAGAAGGTAGAGGTTAAAATGGATCCAATAGATGTGACTGAGCTATCCCAGCTTATAGGGAAGCTTAGGATCTAATAATAACACTATCTCACTAATGCACTCTCGCCCTCGGGCGTAAAAAGATTAAAAAAAGATTCGCCTAGGGTTTTTTCCTACGAAAGAATTTAGTACTTTTATCCTATAACAAAAACTAAAGACATGAAAAGAACTAACAAAAGATTTACGATCACACAAATGATAACCTTGAAAGAGACACAGTCTCTAAAAGCTTATTTAGATTCGGTGTCTTTTATACCTATGATCCCGAAGGAAAAAGAGGTTGAACTCGCAGGGAGAATAAAAGAAGGATCACAGGAAGCATTGGATGAATTAGTATGTGCGAACCTTAGATTTGTAATATCAGTTGCTAAGAAATTTCAACATCAGGGACTGTCATTAGAAGATCTCATAAGCGAGGGTAACCTAGGACTTATACGGGCAGCACACAAGTTCGAAGCCGAAAGAGGGTTCAAATTCATAACATGTGCTTTATGGTGGGTTCGCCAGGCAATAGTTGAATCGATCACAATGAACGGTAAAGCTATTCGTCTACCTCTAAGCCGGATTAAAGATATGGCTAAAGTAAGAAAGGCAATCAATTCATTCAACGCAAGAGAAAGTAGAGACCCTGTATTTTCGGAGATAGTAAAAGAAACAGGGCTTTCAGAATCCAAAGTTGTTATGTCTATGAAAGCTGTCAATATCATGTCTTCTATGGACGAACCTTTAGGTCAAGAAGACTTCACATTAGGTGATACTATATCTGATGATACTTTCAAGACTGATGATTCTGGGGTTTCTGAAAAGATAGATGCGGTGAATAGAATATTAGATACCCTTACCGGGAAAGAGAAGATGATTATACAACTTACCTTCGGGGTTGGCGCAGAAGAAAAGACCATCGAGGAGATATCAGAAGCCATAGGTCTAGGTAAAGAAAGAATCCGCCAAATCCGAGAATCAGCATTAAGAAAACTTAGAGGAGGACCAAGAGCAAAGTTTCTAAAAAAGTTTGCATAGGGTTTTTTCCTACGAAATTTATTGGTATATTTACTTTATAACAATGGATTAGAGGGGAACATGGTCCGCTAGCTCAGCTGGATAGAGCAATTCACTTCTAATGAATAGGTCTCAGGTTCGAATCCTGAGCGGATCACGAAAATAAATTAGGTCCTATAGCTCATTCGGTTAGAGCAACTGACTCATAATCAGTAGGTGCTTGGTTCGATTCCAAGTGGGACCACTAAACATTAAAATATAACACTATGAGTAAAAAGATTTCAAGTTTCCAGTTAATAAAAGATCTTCTAGAAAAATCAGCCGACGTAGAAACAACCCCTACATCAACAAAGATATCTAGGGAAGATGCCAAGATTTTATTTGAAGCAACAGGGGTAGACCTCACTGATACCCTAGATAAGATCGGAGCTTTAAAAGATTAATATTTTACCCCGTAGGTTTTTTTACTACGGGGTAATTTAGTACTTTTATTCTATAACCAATTAAAACATATAAAATGAAAGAACCTATTAAACTCCCTTATGGGGAAAAATTAAAAAGAATCGTTCAATTCGTAATTTCCAAAGGCGTGGCCTCGCATTCTGATATTATCAGATTTGCGGTAGATCAAAACTATGGCGAAGGTACATTTGACTCAGGTAAAGTTACAATAGAAGAATGGAGAGGGTATTACCAAAAAAAACTCGTAACTAGAAACCGATGGAGAGGGTATTACTCTGCAGGATTCTCCTCAAGATATTATACCCCTTGGTTATTTAATACGGATAGCCAGCATTTCCTTAAGAAGATAACAGATCAGGAAGATCCAAACTTCGGAAAGTATATTGGGATTTCTATTGGGGATGAAGAATTTAAAATCCAAAATAAAATTAAGAAGATTTTAATATAAAACTTTAGTATATGATAGGAGGAAATGTAAAAATAGGGGATTTAAGAAAAGAAAGAAATATCGTAAGGATATTTGATACCGAAGGGAGAAACTCTGGCAAATACTTCACCTTAAATCCAGAGCATGAGCTTGTAGGGTTTACCCAAGATCATATCGTAATAATTTTCACTCGGCTAAATGTTGCTAGGATCTATGATTCCAACGGAAGGGATACAGGTAAGTACATAAGTCTTAGTTCGGACAGGCGCATTAAAGGGATTTCCCAAATGCTAATCCTAGTTAAGGAGAGAAACGTTACCAAGTATTATGATTTCACAGGAAGGTACACCGGCAAATACATCACCAATTAAAAGATTTACCCGTAGGGTTTTTTCCTACGAAATGAATTAGTACATTTACTTTATAACCAATTAAAAACAAATAAAATGAAACAGTTATTTTGTATAGTAGTTACAGACCCGGATTATGTGATAGGTCTAGATTCACCAATCATTTTTCACGTAGAGTGTGACAGTCAAGAACAGGCAGAAGCTTTTGCAATAGAAGATTTATCATCACAAGAGGATTACGGATATGAAAAAGAAGATGTAGATGCTCTTGATGTTTTTGCTTTTCCCGTTACTGATTTAGACATCGTTAAACTTTAATCCCATGACAGACAGACAAAAAGCCACAGCGATTTTAACTAGAATGTATCAACAGGAGATTCAGCCTGATGAAATTCTAGAACACCTTATCTTTAATTTTCTATCAGGTAAACAGGCATTAGATGCTATGGAGGATTCGCAAAGTGAATTTATACCAGAGGAAGACACCGAAGAAGAAGATTAAAAAGATTTGCCCGTAGGTTTTTTTCCTGCGGGCTTTTTACGTACATTTACTTTATAACCAATTAAAACAAATAAAGATGATTTTTCAAATAAAAAGCGAAAGCAACGAGGTTGGACTGTTAAAAGTCGTTGAATGTATAGGAAATACCTGGTCTCCCGAGTCATATGGTGATATTATCAGTAAGTCATTAAAACTCTTTTCTGAAATAGGGGAGGATGATGGATGGGATGTTGATGATCTTGATGATTTTGTGGAATTCAACAATCTGAGAAACGTATTAATTTTGGAGCATTTTTTTATAGTGGACGAAATACAATTTTATCAATAAAATTTTAATCCCGTAGATTTTTTTCCTACGAGGGGAATTAGTACTTTTATTCCATAAACCAATTAAAACAAATAAAAATGGCTACACGTTCTAGAATTGCAATCGAAACTACCGACGATTCAGGTAACAAAGTTATCAAATCTATCTACTGTCACTTTGACGGATACGCTTCAGGAGTGGGTAAAACCTTAATGGATAATTACCAAGACCGGGAAAAAGTAGAGGCCTTAATTTCTCTTGGAGATATATCTTTCCTCGAGGAAGAGATTACCCCTACGGGTCCACATTCGTTTGATTACCCACAAAAAGGGGTTACCGTAGCATATCATCGGGATAGAGGGGAAAAACTTAAATCCCCTAGAATTAACTCATCAGTTAGGGAGTTCTTTCTTTCTGATATAGAGGAATATGGGTATCTTTTCACCGAGGAAGGAGAATGGTTATTCAAATCAACACATGCTCCTAGAAGACAAGACCCTATGACTTTAGAATCACATTTTAGTTTACAGTAAATCCCTTACCATAGACACTATCTCAATAAGATACTGTATGTGCACCCCTCGTACGGGAGACTAGGTTTTTTTCCTACGAGGGGATTTAGTACTTTAGCTTCATAACCAATTAATAAAAGGCATATGAAAAACGGAATTGAATCCCAAGTAATTGAAGAAGGTAATTTAAGAGCAGTTAAAGACACAGGAGACTTCGGAGGTCCTAATATGTGGCAACTGTTTGTTAAAGATACAACAGGATGGTTCAGGGATGTTCAGTGGATGGACATATCAAACATCCAACCATTCTTTAAAACCCGTCTTCCTAGTTACAATCAAGTAGGAGCTAACAAATATAAAAAAATTTAAAACAAACACCATGACAAAATCAGAATTTGTACAAGTAATGAAAGGCGTTACACTTCTAATAGACTTCAGAAACGATTTTCAGTTTGATCCGGAGAGTCCAGACTATCTAGGATTCTTGAACACCGGGGTACCTCTTCTAAGTGATGAAGATGGTGAGACCTTTAGATTCATAGTTAGGAATAAAGATCTTTATTTGGAAATGATAGAAAAATTAGGTTTATCCACCGAACATGGACTGGACGAGGAAGAAACTGTATTTGTACTTTCGGGGGAGATGGCAATCAAGAATTTTCGGAGTAGGTTAAAATTTTTCTCGTAGGTTTTTTTCCTACGGGAAAGATTAGTACTTTAGCTTCATAACCAATTAAAACAAATACCATGACAGAAGAAAAAATTCACGGCTACTACACAGTTTCTAATAGTATGGGATATGGAGTTATCCTTTCAGATTGTGGGGATTCTGCTAAGCTAGTCATTATGAAAGACGAACCAGAGACAACGGACTGGTTAGAGATAGAATGGGTAGTCAATGAGGATGGAGAAGTAGATGACGAAGGGTTCCCAGAATTAGAACCAGTAATTGATCCAGAAGGGTACAATGTTCCTCTAAATCTCGTAATGAGAGCTTAATAAAATTTTAACCGTAGGTTTTTTTCCTACGGGTTTTTTGTGTACATTAGCTTTATAGATAAACAAGATGAGATACACTTCTTCACATATCGCACAATTAGCAGGAAAAGGAATGGAATTCCTATCAGCTCACAAGAAAGGAATTGTCTATCTTGAGTGTGAAGACGTCTTTGATTTAGAAATTACTCTTAGTGTTACCCCAAGTAAGAAGGTGGAAGATTTTCTAATAGATGGTAATTTCTACAGAGATGATCTGTCAATAGAGATAGTAATTGTGTACAACCCAGATAAAGAAAAAGATCTGTATTGGATGAATTGGTCTCTGAATGAAATACTTGCCCATGAGGTCTGTCACTATCACCAGTACCTAGAAGGGAGATTACCAAGACCGCGGAAAAAAGAATTACCACCGGCAAAGTACTACCTGCAAGCCCATGAGGTTGAAGCCCAAATATCAGGTTGGCAAATGGTATCTGAAATCACAGGGGATAGTCTAGAAAGATCCTCTGAAATTTGGTTCGGCAGAAATACAAAGTTCCACGGATTAGAAAAGAATGAGTGGGAAAAAATTACAAAAAAGATTTTTTCCCTACGGAGGTAATTAGTACATTAGCTTAGTAACCAATTAAACCCATATATGACTAAAGAACAGATATTATCAGATGCATTAGCAATCAGAAGACAATTTTCATCAACGGGGGCTTACTGGAGTCTAGAAGCTTGTATAGAAAGTGTAATAGAACACAACAGATTAAATGCCCAGGTAGATGACGTAATAGAATTATATGAACTCCGTATATTAAAATTAAATTAGTCCTAGGTTTTTTTCCTACGAAACGAATTAGTACTTTAGCTTCATAACCAATTAAAACAAATCAAATGACAACATCAGAAATTAGGGCAGAAATTGTAGAAATGATTTCCGCAGGCCACTTAAGTGTACCAAAGATTAAAGCTTACTTTAAGAAGTATAAGCCAGAGGCTAATATGGATAAAGTAGTAGAGGAAGCTAAAGAATTGGTAGCAGAAGCTAGAATGGTAATGAAAAGAGGCTATTAAGATGGAAAAGACATTCAGATACTATCACCTCGATACTCACACGGCGGTAATTTGCGAAGCCCTAACCCAAGGGGAGAAAAAAGAATTTGGGATAGACGAGAACCTTCATGCAATTTTCAACGAGATAGGGTTTTCGACCCCGGTAAATTCTGAAGCATGGTCGAAGGACTGCTTTAATGTATTGGTTTCGGAAGACGAAGAATTTGACAACATAGAAGTCGTTCTTCTTGACATATCGAAATTACCTAAAAGGCTAGAGGGTACCTATAAAAAGATTATAGGAGACAGAGAAAATTAATTTCACCTTAGGTTTTTTTCCTACGGGAGGATTCAGTACATTTACTTCATAACCAATTAAAACAAATAAGATGAAAACAACCCACAGCATCTGGCACATTTTGGACGACGGAGAAGTCTTCGAAGGTGTAAACATTTCAAGCTCCTTTATCAAGAATGGAATGCTATTCGAGATAAGCGAGGACACCGACGATGGTACATTCCCTAGGGTATCTGACTACATGAAATTTGCGAATTCTTTGAATAGCGAAGGTGCTTCCTATTTCTTAAATCGCCTCACGAAAAAGAAAAACAAATTAGAATTAGACTTCTGCGGGGTTAAGATAACAAGAGAGAACCAATGGGATACAAAAGCAATTTTGGAGTTCAAGGAACCAATAGAGATGGTTTTTGGGTACGTAGGGGAAAGAGCTGTTATTGAAAAAGTCAAAAAAATAGAAGGAGAATTTACCCACGATTGGTTCTTTAAGAAAAGTGGAAGACAGGACAAGATTGCCAATGGATTTGAAATATGGTTCGAGGTTCAAAATATACAACGGTAGGTTTTTTTCCTACGGGCTTTTTTCTTACATTTACTTTATAACCAATTAAAACAACCAAAAATGAGAAAAAGATTTGACCGCCTTGTGGCAAGATTGCAAAACACAAACTTGAGGGTTCTTGTGAAAATGGAAATCAACGAAGTGATCGTTGAATGCGGATTCAATTATCCGGAGGAGACTGCAATAC
>Ga0209444_10001409_pt1 | contig 13223 bp, 15 predicted proteins | sample LauGreFaBDMM15DN_2_FD_188215 | JGI IMG/M metagenome (GOLD analysis project Ga0209444, IMG submission 188215) | Freshwater lake microbial communities from Lake Michigan, USA - Fa13.BD.MM15.DN (SPAdes) (version 2) | ecosystem: Environmental > Aquatic > Freshwater > Lake | place: Lake Michigan...
GTTGATTTCAGAATCGCCTTGACGTAGCCCGATATAAGGAGCAGAGTGGCAAGTGCAGAGATAAAGAAGGACATATTGAACTTCAAATACTCTGAAATCGATAGCAGTAAGGTGTAGAAAATCACCAAGGCAATTCCCACTAAAATGTACTGAATCGGGTGAATGAATGCCGATTGGAATACCTCAATGAAGAAGAATACCAAGAAGGTCAATCCGATGAATAGAATCGCGTATTTAATAGAGCGATGCGATTTTTGGTAGTTGTCCACCGGTAAAATTAAATCCACACCAAACGCTGAATAGTTAATGTTGTATCGACTTCCCACCCATGATTGCGGATAGTTTCTATTCAAATTCAAGACATTCCAATGAGCCGTGAATCCGTCTTTCGTCACCTTGTTTTCGTCTGGCAAGAACGAACCATTGAAGCTAGGAGTGGTCCATGTGGAGGAAACATGGATATCTGTTTCTTTTCCAACGGGCGTAAAATATAATTGTTGACTTCCTTTCAATTTTAATTCAAATGAGAAGGAATAAATGTGATTGTCTATTGGACTCAAGGCAATTTGCGCATTGATTCCAGAAGAAAAGTTGTCCGAAGTAGAAACCCCGGGACTGAATGGGAAACTCAAGTTATTCCAATTGAGTTCAATTTGTTTTTCAATTCCACGCAGGTCATCTATACCAACATTTAAACGTGCTTTCGAGAAATCAAAATTGCTCGCTGGAATATCTAATTCATCGAAATTTAATTTGTTGAATTCGCCACTTACTTTAATGATGGCGTTGTATACTACGATTTCATATACTCCGCGGTAACGACGTTCTGGGCGCATTTCGGTAACGATGTTCAATTTACTCGGCAAGATGTGTAGTTTCTCGTGAACAGTCACCAATTTCTCTTTCCCAGTTTCCTTATCCGTTTCCTTTGCATAACGCATGAAAGGCAAGCTCATGATTGGGCCTTTAATGGTTTGAGCATCGCCCCATTTCGAGCTGACCTCTTTAATGGCTTGTTCTTGCGTAGATTCTCGCTCGTAGATGATTCCACGAATCATCGATGTTGGAATTAATAACAGCAATGCAATGATTACAATGGTTCCGATTTTAAAGTAGAGATTCGATTTCAGCTTATTCATGGTTATCTTTTTAACTACAACGAAGGTGCGCTTTTTTTATTGTGTTTCAAAATTTCACGAATCCTTTTTACATCAATGTCAAAGAGCGATTTTGTCGTTTTCAAACAACTAATTATCGAAAACAAGCGACAAACAACCGAATAAAAAATGGGCATGTAAGAATCTTTGCAGAGTCGAATTCAACCAAGGAATTGATGAGCGACAAAACATTTTTTCAACCTATTTAAAAACAAAACAATGAATGCATTAAAAAACAACGTGAAATTGATCGGGAGACTCGGAGTTGAGCCAGAGCTAGTGAAATTTGAAACCGGTCGTACACTTGCTCGATTTACCCTGGCAACAAACGAGAGTTACAAAGATAAAAAAGGGGAGTGGCATGAACTTACACAGTGGCATACGATCAATGCCTGGGGAAAACTAGCGGACTTGGTTCAGAAACTTTTGAAGAAGGGACAAGAAATCATTATCGAAGGAAGACTAGTGAATCAATCGTATGATACTAAAAGCGGAGAGAAGCGATTTACAACCATCATTGAAGCAAGTGAATTTTTAGTGTTAACGCCAAAATCAGAGAAATAATGAACGATTTGAATCACGTGAATTTAATTGGAAAAATTAGTTCAACTCCAAAAATCATGGAATTAGAAAATGGTAGACGCATTGCGAAATTCACCCTCTCTACGAAAGAACAATACCTTGACGCGAATGGTGTTACGAAAACGCGGCGTTATTGGCATGCATTAAGTGCATGGGGACGCTGGGTGAAAGTCCTTGAGGAGCTGGGTGAAGTTGGATCAGAACTAGCGATTGAAGGAAAATTGGTCACACGATTTTATCAATCTAAGGGTCAGCGCAAAATGATTTCCGAAGTGGAAGTGAACGATATCGTAGTCATGTAATGTTAAAATCTAAAAAATGAACACCATTCGAAACTTCGTTACCTTGGTTGGTAACATGGGTAGTGATGCGAAAATCACTGAATTGGATAACGGTCAACGTGTCGCACGTTTTCAACTGTCCACACAAAAAAGTCTTCGTAAAAACAATGGCAGGTACACAACGGCGGTGGAATGTCATCGACTTTTTGCTTGGGGAAACATGGCTCAATTTATTGAGCAGTATGGAGAGAAGGGAAAAAAAGTCGCCATCCATGGTCGTTTGGTACAGCGGACGTATTTGACAAAAAATGGCGTTCAACGTGTTTTAAAAGAAGTCGAAGTACGTCAAATTATAGGCTTGTAAGATCAACCAAACGTGTACAAGTAAAGAAGCGGCTTTCGGGTCGCTTTTTTTCAATGAATGATACCTAAATAGATAAAAAGTAATAACTTTGTAATTACTTAAATCAACATCATGGAAGTGTCAATCATTCAAATAGGAAATTCTAAAGGTTTGCGGTTATCGAAAACCATATTAGATAAATATCAAATCAATGAAAAAATGGAAATGATTTTAGAAAATGACCATATCATTTTACGTCCACTAAAAGAACCAAGAAAAGGTTGGAGTGAGGCATTTAAAGCAATGCATGATGCTGGTGAGGATCAATTGTTCATTGATGATGTGTTAACAGATGAAAACTTTGAAGAATGGAATTGAACCAATACCAAATTGTGTTAGTTAATTTGGATCCAACAGTTGGAGGTGAAATTCAAAAGACAAGGCCTTGTGTCATACTTTCTCCAGATGAGATGAATCAATTTTTGCGCACGGTAACGATTGCTCCGATGACTACTACCAGTAAACAATATCCATCGCGATTAAAGATGAAACACAACGCGCAAGTTGGCTGGCTTGTACTAGATCAAATCAGAACCATTGACAAGGCCAGAATCATGAAATCATTGGGTAGTTTGTCCAATAGGGAAATACAAACGTGTAAACGCATTATTCGCGAAATATTTGTCGATTAAAAAGTAGAGTATGAAAACCACGCCTGAACATAACGAGAAATTTGTAAAGATGACCTTCGCCTCGGTTTATCCACATTACATCAATAAGGTTGAACGAAAAGGAAAAAAGAAAGCGGAGTTGTTGCAAGTTATTGAATGGCTTACGGGATTTGATGAGTGTAAACTGAATGAACTAGCGACGGAAAATGTGACCTTTGAAAGATTTTTTGATCAAGCAACGCTTCATCCAAATGCACATCTAATTACAGGTGTTCTTTGTGGATACCGCGTGGAAGAATTAGTGAATCCTTTGACGAGAAAAGTACGTTACTTGGATAAATTAGTGGATGAATTAGCTAATGGAAAGTCGATGGACAAGATTATGAGGTGATAAACCCAACATGTGATAAAACAGCACTGTTTGCACTGTGGCCTATTGAAATAGATTATCGATTAGTTATTTTTTTGTGAATTAAAAGAAGTAAATCATACATTTTTGATTTTAAGTAGTACTTTTATTCACAAAAAAAAAAATGTTAAAAAAAGCAACACCGTCTGATAAATTATTCTTAGTAGCGGCCATTCTCTCTCTTGTATATTCCGAAACTCTTTTCTTTTCCGGTGAAAAGCAAGAAGCGACATTCGTTGGATTATGGGTCCCAAGTATTATGGCTTTTGCCATTTTTTTCAAAATGATTAATCAATCGAAAAATGACTAGTTTCCTACCATATTTTGCAGGTATCATAACATTAATTTTTGGAATCGGGTTTGGACTGACAATACTACGGTCTAACAAAAAGGATTCGGATTCAAAAAGCTCTGTTAAAGAAAATTCCTAAAATTTATTAAAATTCAAAAAGTCCATTAGTTGAATCATTTGTGTTTTAGCTGAATGAATCGTTCTGAATCCATGTTTATGTGAACATAGGTTATTTGCTTATTGCATAAAACATTTCCATTGTATAATTGTTGAATGAAAATGATTACATTCAACTAATTAAAACACGAAAAATGTTCACAGAATCATTTAAGTCCCTTGTAGAACGCATCACCTTATATTTCGGTATAACCGCCTTCATTATACATGTGGCACTCATATTCGCTATAAAAATAGGAGCACTGAGTATACATAACTTTCCTGAAAACTTATTCGGAAATCCTTTTTCAGCGCTTTTTTCTCCGTTTAGTTCATTGCTTATTTATGAGGTTTACCTGTTGATTTATTATTTGCGCATCAGTTACACGAAAAGTGTCGCTAAGCAGCTCGAAATCATGGCACTCATTTTACTCCGGAATTGTTTTAAAGATACGGGACATCTAACGGAGGGACACACAACTCTTTTAAGTAGTGAATTAATAAAGGACCTAAGTGGATTCATCGTCATTCTTATATTGGTTTGGCTTTTTTATCACCTAGATGCCAAGCGCGGGGAAATAAAATATGAAATGAGTAATCAGTTCATTAAATTAAAGGATCGCTTAGCTGTCTTCCTAATGATTGTATTTTTTGGCCTATCAATTTTTTCCTTCTCTACATGGATTAGCGACCTAGTTCAGTTCTCAGCAAATAAAACATCTTTAGGTGATCCTTCTCATATTTTTTATACAGAGTTTTTTACTTTGTTAACTTTTGTTGATGTCTTACTACTTTTAAGTAGTGCTCGTCATATGAAAAATACCATTTTGGTGATACGGAATTCTGGGTATGTTTTGGCTACATTTTTGACGAGAATTTCATTCTCATTAGAAGGTTGGGAGCGGATAATAACGGTGGTACTTGGCGCTTTGGTTGCGGTATTTATTTTGTGGATTAGTAGAAGAAGTGTCTTTATCAAGGCAGTTGATTAAACTAAGGTGATATAAAACCGTTGATTGTACGTCAATAAATTAAAACGGACGCTTGGAAGAAAACGGATATTTTGACTACATCTTTATTGGAGCTGGAGCTTCAAGTACTCTTTTATTGCGTAGTCTTGAGTCCCGTGGATTGTTAGCAAATAAAAAAATTGCTGTAATTGATTCGGATTCTAAAAGTGCCAACGACAAAACCTATTGTTTTTGGACATCTCTTAACGATGACATAGCACAGGATTGTAAAACGCTTATTTCAGCATCTTGGCCAGTAATAAGTGTCAATCGGCAAGAACCGGAATCTCTTGAAGGTGCAAGATACGTTCACATCTCCAGTTTAGCACTTTACGAAGATTGCCGTAGAATCGTCAACGATTATCGAATTTCCCGGATATATTCTTCTGTTTCCAATCTTGTAAAGCTAGAGGAAGGAGTCGAGCTTCAAACCCAAGCTGGTGTGTTGCAAGGTAAAATAGTATTTGACAGCAGACCACCCGTTTTTGCTGAGCCGAAAAAAAATGAGGTGATATTATGGCAAACCTTTTTTGGACATATTATTTCCCCTAAGTTAAATTATGACAAAGTAGACTGTGTTGATTTAATGGATTTTGATGTCCCGCAAGCTGGATTTACACAATTTATGTATGTTTTACCGCTTGAGAATAATCAGATTCTGGTTGAATTAACTCGTTTTGGATCGGAACCAATCACACCAAGTTTGGCGGAACCAATTTTAGCAGCATATATTGAGAAAAGATTTGGTGCGTATCAATTAATCGACATTGAACAAGGGAAAATTCCAATGTCCACTGCGAAAATTGAACGTGAACGAATGGATGGTGTGATACCTATAGGTGGTAGATCTGGCGCGATTAAACCAAGTACAGGTTATGCTTTCAAAAATATGTATCAAGCGGCTGAGCACATTGCTGAACTAGTAGTGAATAAAAAAGAAATCACTCCAATGAAAATGGCCCCAAAAAGATTTGACTTTTATGACCGTTTATTACTATTGATTTTATTTTATCAGCCCACGCTCGGCAAACCAATCTTCAGCGCACTGTTTAAAAGGAACCGAGTTGTATCAGTATTTAAATTTTTAGAAGGACGAACCAACATCGCTCAGGACATTAGGATTTTACTTACACTTCCGATTCGTCCATTTCTCCGTGTGCTCGGAATCGATTTACAAGTAATGTGTAAGGGACTGATTTTCCCTCTTATCACCTTTGGTCTTGCCCTGTTCTTACTGGTCATTCAAGTTTTTGCAACGCCGTATTCAGTAAGCGTTCAAGTGATTGTTTTTTCTTTCGGATTTTTAGCCGTTGGATTACCGCACGGAGCGGTGGATTTTCTTTTGGAAAATGGAATGCACGGAAAAGGAGTGACTTTCAGTTTTGTTATAAGGTATATCAGTTTATCGCTTGCATTTCTAGGTATATGGGCACTATCGTCAAATTGGGCGCTCCTGTTATTTATAGCTTATTCCATTTGGCATTTTGGGCAGTGTGATTTTCGCGTTTGGAATCCTGACCGATCAAATGCTATTAAGAATATCCTTTGGGGTTTCTTGTTATTTGGAATTCTTTTAATAGGACATCAATCAGAAACAAACGAGGTTCTATCTAGTCTTCACGCCTTTCAATTTGATTTTTCGTTCCAACAGTCGTCTTTTATCGTTGGAGTGTTTCTATCGATTGCATTTGGATGGAGTATTTATGAACGCAATGCTTCCTTTTTCATAACGGTTTCTATGTTGTCTCTGGGTTTGTTTCTTCCATTATTGACTGCTTTCAGTTTATACTTTATTGGACAACATAGTGTAAATGGTTGGAGTCACTTAAAAAGCGGTCTTCAAACAAATAACAGAGAATTGTACATAAAATCCTTGCCCTTCAACCTGGGTGCAATTGGATTATTAGTCATTTTTTATTGGTTGACAGAAAAATATTTTCCATTTCACGGTAATTTAAATTCGGTGTCCATTTTTTTTGTTTTCCTTTCCTGCATTAGTTTTCCACACATTTTGTGGATGCATAAATTTTACATTAAACAAAAATGTTTAACAAAAAAGCATAAAAGTTAAACAAGAAATTATTATATTCGTAACATCAAAAATTAAAAAGTCAAATAATTAAATATTAAAATTGATATTCAATTCGATGGAGTTCCAACCAAGAATTGATTTATGGAGTATCCGAAAATCCTTAAGAGTAGGGCTAACTTAAACTATTTACAATGGAACATTTAAAGATTGCGAGTGATAATTACGTGGCGTTCACGTTTTTTATCGGAACAATGGCTATGATGGCCGCATCAGTATTCTTCTTTTTTGAGTTAAACAACACACCTCAAAAATGGAGAACGTCAGTATTAGTTTCTGGACTAATTACTTTCATTGCAGCAGTACATTACTACTACATGAGAGGGTATAACCTAGAAACAGGAGATTCACCAACATTCTTCCGTTATGTTGACTGGATCTTAACAGTGCCATTAATGTGTGTTGAGTTTTATTTGATTACCAAAAAAGCAGGTGCTAAAATCGGCTTACTTTGGAAATTAATTTTCGCTTCATTGGTGATGTTAGTAACTGGTTACATTGGTGAAGTATTAGACGAAAACAACAGCGTAATGTGGGGTGTTCTTTCAGGAGCAGCTTATTTCTACATCGCTTACCTCGTTTGGTTCGGAGAAGTATCTAAATTAGCACAATCAGCTGGACCTCAAGTTGCGAAAGCGACAAAAATCCTTGCTTGGTTTGTACTAGTTGGATGGGCAATTTACCCACTAGGATATATCCTTGGAACTCCAGGTGGATTGTTTGGAATTACTTTCGTTGCAGATCCAAAAGATGGAGAAGCAGCAATGGATATCGTATACAACATCGCTGATGCGATCAACAAAATTGGATTTGGTTTGGTTATCTATTCTTTAAGCAGAACAGAGGACTAAATACATCTACTTTTAATAAGAAAAGGGCAAAAACGAATCGTTTTTGCCCTTTTTCTTTTCTGATATAATTGGGTACTAACTTTATGAATTTTCGCAATCGTCCACAGCTGCTTATAAAGATTACCTTTGTATGAAATACAATAACCATGTCAGAAGAACTAAAAGAATGTCCATCATGTGAATCACCGTATGGCTACGAAACGGGTGAACGTCAATATACCTGTCCAGAATGTTCATTCGAATGGACCATTGAACCAATTCCAACTTCTACTGATGAACTGATTGTGATCGATTCCAATGGTGTTCAATTACAAACCGGAGATTCAGTTGTAGTAATCAAAGACTTACCGGTAAAAGGCATGCCTAAATCCATCAAGTCAGGCACCAAGGTGAAAAACATTCGTTTAACCTTTGGTGACCATAACATCGATTGTAAAATTGAAGGATTCGGAGCAATGGGACTGAAATCGGAGTTTGTAAAGAAAGCATAAGCTACTCCTTTTCCGCTAAAATTTCTTAAATAAGAGGTGAACAATTGATTGTCCTTTTGTGTTATTTGTTTGACTATGTTGAACACTGAAGAACTAAATCCGATTGACATCGATCGCATCATTGAAATGGCTTGGGAAGACCGAACGCCATTCGAAGCGATATTTGTGCAATTTGGAAAAACGGAAACACAGGTGATAGCCTTAATGCGCAAGGAATTGAAACGTTCCAGTTTTATTCTTTGGCGCGATCGCGTGAATAGTGGCGTGAGTATCAAACATGCCAAAAAACGTAATCCAGAGATTACACGCTTTAAATGTTCTCGTCAAACAAGTATTTCGATGAACAAAATCAGCAAGCGATAAATGCACTTCCCAACGAAATACGGTGAAATTCTTGCTCGAATACAGCTAATAGATCCCATTCAATATGGTTCGACACGCAATTATTTGGGTGGCGCCATCACATATCTTTCACCATACATTTCTAGAGGAGTCATCAGCACCAAGTTGGTCTTCGATTCTGTTCTAGCGAAAGGATATCCATTAGCAGAAATCGAAAGTTTTGTCAAAGAATTGGCTTGGCGTGACTATTTTCAACGATTGGGACAAGTACGTAATTTGTCCTTGGATATCAAATTTCCGCAAACGGAGGTGGAACATCACGAGATTCCCTCTACAGTGGTAAATGCACAAACGGGCATTCAAGCCTTGGATTCCGCCATTGAAGAACTATACAAATTCGGATACATGCACAATCACTTACGCATGTATACGGCCGCTGTCGTAACGAACATCGGAAAAGCACACTGGTTCCTTCCATCCAAATGGATGTATTATCATTTATTAGATGGCGATTTTGCCAGCAATCGCTGTAGTTGGCAATGGGTATGTGGCGCGAATAGCAACAAGAAATATGTGGCGAATCAGGAGAACATTAATCGCTTCGCCGGGACACAACAACATAGCACATTTTTAGATCGTCCATACGAATCTTTGCCGCCAAAAAAGGTTCCAAGTGAACTTTTGGAAACGACTGACCTTGTACTCGAAACGCAACTTCCAATAAAGGAAAACATTCAGGTGGATTCCACGCTACCGACATTTGTCTACACCTATTATAACCTCGATCCGCTTTGGCACAGAGAGGAAGCGGGAAATCGTATTCTATTGCTCGATCCTGCATTTTTCAAGGAACATCCGATAAGTTCGAATGTCCTTGACTTTGCGCTCGAACTCGCAGAGAACATTGAAAATGTCCAACTTTTTGTAGGCTCGTTTTCCGAATTAAAAGAGAAATACTCCTTAATCGAACTGTATTACAAAGAACATCCACTAAATGATGGGTATTCGGGAACTGAAGAGCCACGCGATTGGATTTCAACAGAAATCACCGGATATTTTCCGTCCTTTTTTGCCTATTGGAAATCCTTGAGCAAAGAACTCCTTCAAAAACAAGCACACGCATGATCATTGATTCTACACACTTAAGTCAGTTTGAAAGTCGTTACCGTGCGACGCTGATCAATTCTTTAGCAGGAATCAAGCAAGCGTTTTTAATCGGGACGAAATCTACGGATGGATATTCCAATTTAGCGATCTTTAATTCATTGATTCACATTGGTGCAAATCCGCCCTTGTGGGGGTTTATCTGTCGACCGGATACTGTTCAACGTGATACCTTACGCAACATCATTGAAATGGGACATTATACCTTTAATTTCATCCATCAAGACGATGCGGAGAAGGCACACCAAACCTCTGCAAAGTTTCCAAGTGATACGTCTGAATTCGAAGCTTGTGGACTAACAGAACAATCCGTACATAATTTCCCCGTTCCATTTGTTGCTGAAAGTCCAATTAAAATCGGCATGAAATTCGAGGAAAAAGTGGACATAGCCATCAACGGAACCATCCTCATCATCGGAAGCATTCAATTCATTGAACTCGATGAGCAATGCGTATCCGCTGACGGATTCGTGGATTTAGCCAAAGCAAAGACGTTAACTTGTGCTGGATTGGACGCCTATTTTGAAAACACCTTGTTGCACCGTTTGTCTTATGCTAAACCAGAGAAATGGCCGAGCAAATTATAGACAAACCGGAAATTGTCATCGTTTGGTTTAAGCGTGATTTGCGGTTTACGGATCACGAAGCCTTGTATCAGGCACAAAAACAAGCACTTCCCATTCTTTTAGTGTATTGCTTTGAGCCATCGGTCATGCAATACCATGACAGCGACGTTCGACATTGGCGTTTCGTATATCAGTCTTTGCGGGAAATGAATGAGAAACTTCACGAACTCGATACTCAGCTTTACATTTTTCATTCGGAGGCACTTGCTGTATTCAATGAATTGCAGAATCATTTTAACATACGCACGATTTTTTCACATCAGGAAGTTGGAAATATGCAAACGTTCGACCGGGACAAAGCGGTTCAAACATTCTGTCGCGCTCAAAAGATTACGTGGAACGAGTATATCCACAATGCCGTTCAGCGTGGTGGAAACTCCCGTTTGAATTGGGAAAAAAGATGGAAGTCCATTATGACGCAGCAACCTTTTCTGGTATCAGAAACGGAGTGGAATATCTTGTCGCTCGATTCGGAAGCTTATCTGCAACTCAAAGGAGTTGAATTACCTAATGAAATCACCACCGACCACCCAAATTTTCAACCCGGTGGAGAATCATATGCGTGGAAATACCTCGATAGTTTTCTGAAAAAACGAAGTGTGAATTATGCGAATCACATCTCCAAACCTTCCCTAAGTCGAAAAAGTTGCAGCCGAATTTCACCTTACTTGAGTTACGGGAATATCAGCATGCGCATGGTGTATCAATACACGATGCAGCATTACAAAACGTCGACCCATAAACGCGCATTGACCCAATTTATTTCTCGTTTGCATTGGCATTGTCATTTTATTCAAAAGTTTGAAGATGAGTGTCGGATTGAATTTGAACCATTTAATCGAGCGTACATCGGAAAAGAAAAACCGAGAAATGATGCGTATATGAACGCTTGGCACACTGGAAAAACGGGTGTCCCCCTTGTAGATGCATGTATACGTTGTTTGATGGAAACAGGCTACATCAATTTTCGCATGCGCGCGATGTTGGTTTCCTTCTATGTGTTTAACCTCGGTCAAGATTGGCGTGAATTGCATTTTCTAGCGCGCATGTTCTTGGACTATGAACCTGGAATTCACTATCCACAAATACAAATGCAAGCCGGATTAACGGGAATGAACATCATTCGCATTTACAATCCAATAAAGAACTCGAAGAAGCATGATGCGGATGGAGTCTTTATTCGAACGTGGGTGCCAGAACTCGCTGAAGTTCCTTTGGAATTCATTCATGAACCGTGGTTATTAAGTGACATGGAACAAACACTTTACTCGTTTCGTATCGGTGTGGATTATCCGTTGCCAATCGTCAATTTAGAAGAAACACAGCGTGCTTCAAGCGAGGAAGTTTGGGGCTTTCGCAAGGACTCAGCCGTAAAGAATGACGCGAAACGCATTTTGAAAAAACATGTCAACCCACGAAAATGAAACAGCGAAAAAAAAGCGATTTACCGCAAAAAATCTGTTTGACCTGTCAGCGTCCATTTACGTGGAGAAAGAAATGGGAAAAAGTCTGGGACGAGGTAAAATATTGCAGCGATCGCTGTCGAACAACTAAAAATAACGCATGAAGGCAGGACTCATTTTTCCGCATCAACTCTTTGAAGAAAATCCCTTATTACTGAATTGCGAGGTATTCTATTTAGTCGAGGAACACCAATATTTTCGTCAATATCCCTTCCACAAAAGAAAAATTGCTTTTCATCGGAGCTCCATGAAGCAGTATGAAATGTGGCTCATCTTGAATGGAAAGAACGTAACATACATTTCAAGTACGGAAGAAATATCGGATGTTCGCCTTTTGATTCCGCGTCTGAAATCCCTAGGGACTTCAGAGATTTCATACGTTGATACAACGGATTTCTTGTTGGAAAAGCGCATTGCGCGGGCTTGTCAAACTGAAGGAATTCAGGCAACGAAATTACAGAGTCCGATGTTCTTAAACGACATCGATTCATTAGCTGCAAAATACGCTGCCAAAAAGAAGTTATTTCAAGCGGAATTTTACAAGCAACAGCGAATTCAGCGTGGTGTTTTAGTAGAAGTAAATCAGTTACCAATAGGTGGAAAATGGTCCTTCGACGAAGAGAATCGTTCCAAGTTTCCCAAGAAAGGAATTGTTCCAGATTTGAATTCTCCGAGCATGAACGAACATGACTTAGAAGCCATTTCGTATACAGAAACAAATTTCTCATCAAATCCAGGAAAATCAGAAGGAAGGATTCATTATCCGACAACATTTGAAGGCGCAAAAGATTGGTTACAAGCCTTTTTCGAGGATCGATTTGAAGACTTCGGTACCTACGAGGATGCCATTGTGAAGGATGAATTGGTCTTGCATCACAGTGTGTTGACGCCGATGCTCAACGTTGGACTTTTGACTCCTCAATTTGTTCTAGATGAAGCCTTGAATTTTGCTGCTAAGAATAACATTCCCATGAATTCGTTAGAAGGATTTGTGCGTCAAATCATGGGATGGCGAGAATTCATTCGCATGGTCTACGAACTAAAAGGAGTAGAGGAGCGCACGCGAAATTATTGGGGATTCAAACGGAAGATTCCAGCGTCATTTTGGAATGGAACGACAGGAATCCCACCGATTGACGATACGATTCACAAACTACTTGAAACCGGATATTGTCATCACATCGAACGCTTGATGGTCCTTGGAAACTTCATGTTATTGTGTGAATTTGACCCCGATGAGGTTTACGAATGGTTCATGGTGTTTTTCATTGATGCGTACGATTGGGTCATGGTTCC
>Ga0209444_10001414_pt1 | contig 13199 bp, 19 predicted proteins | sample LauGreFaBDMM15DN_2_FD_188215 | JGI IMG/M metagenome (GOLD analysis project Ga0209444, IMG submission 188215) | Freshwater lake microbial communities from Lake Michigan, USA - Fa13.BD.MM15.DN (SPAdes) (version 2) | ecosystem: Environmental > Aquatic > Freshwater > Lake | place: Lake Michigan...
CTTGATAAGGGAACAAAATGATTAACAATCTAGACTGGAACATGGTACGCGGAGACTTTGTTTCTGCAGAACCGTTTGATCATTTGATAATTGATAACTTTTGGCTTCCTGAAGTAGCAGAACAGTTGGTCACAGAGTTCCCGGCATATGATAGCAATCAGTGGACGTTCTATCACAATGTGCTAGAAGATAAAAAAACCTGCAACCAATGGGATCGTTTTCCCAAAACAACCTATGCGGCATTTGATTATCTAATGGGAAATTCATTTCTCAATGTCATGCGTGTTGCAACAGGAATCATGGACCTGCATGGGGACATGGGATTACACGGCGGAGGATGGCATGCTCATAGCAAAGGTGGTAAAAACAACATTCATCTTGACTATGATATACACCCTAAACTAGGTAAACAGCGCAAGCTCAATATTATTATCTATATGACTCCTGATTGGGATAATGCCTATGGCGGCGGCCTAGAACTATGGAGCCATAATGCAGAAACAAATCAACCTAAAGAATGTATCAAACTGGTTGAAAATAAATTTAATCGTGCTATAATATTTGACACTACGCAGAATTCATGGCATGGGCTCCCAGAAGAATTAACATGCCCTGAAGGTGTTGTTCGTCGTAGTATGGCAGCATATTATTTGACTACACCCCTAGCAACAGCAACAGATAGAAAAAAGGCATTGTTTGCTCCATACGGCGACCAAGCAAACGATCCTGAGGTATTGGAAACAATACGTAAACGTGCAAACATGGATCAAGCCGCACAGGTATATAGAAAATGAAAGATACAACAAAACTAGGTAATTGTTTAGCATGTGGTAGCGGTGAGTTAGTTCCTGTGCTAGATCTAAACGATCAGCCATTGGCCAATGCGTTTAAAGAAGAAGCAGGGGATTCAGAACCATATTTTCCTCTTGCAGTAAACATGTGTGAGGAATGTCATCATTTGCAGCTCACCCATGCAGTAAATCCTAAACTGATCTATGAACATTATTTGTATGTGTCTGGAACGTCCTCAAGCTACATCACATACATGAGTTGGTATGCTAAGTTTGCACAAGAAACATACATGTCCTGGGCCAGCCGGTTCCCAGTATCGGTACTGGATATTGGTTGTAATGATGGTAGCCAACTTAACTTCTTTGCTGATCAAGGCATCAAGACCTATGGTGTTGATCCTGCCAAGAACTTGTACAAGATCAGTTCACGCTCAGGGCACGATGTACAAGTTAGTTTCTGGAATGATGACACCGCTCGACAAATTGCCGCACGTACAGCGGATGGTACTGTGGATATTATCACCAGCCAGAATGCGTTTGCACACATTCCCGATCCGCTGGCATACTTGAAAACAGTACGCGGTATCATGGGTAACAACAGTTTGATGTTTATTAGTACCAGTCAAGCAGATATGATTCCAAACAATGAGTTTGACACAATCTACCATGAGCATATCAGTTTCTTTAACGTAAAAAGTATGAGTGCATTGGCTGAACGTGCAGGTCTGCATCTAGTTGACACAATCAAAACGCCAATACATGGTACCAGTTATATTTTTATTCTTGCTCGTAGGCCACAAAAACAACGAGTGAATAATATTATTGCCATGGAGAAAAGCATTGGACTCTACAATGATGATACCTATGCTGCCTGGGCCGCAAACACACTACGCCTGGTTGATGAGCTAAAAACCTTTGTTGAACTGTATAGACGCAAAGGCTTTATCCTAGGCGGATACGGTGCAGCCGCCAAAGGCAATACCCTGTTAAACTTCAGCAAGATCAAACTAGATTTCATTGTAGACGACAACGAACTTAAACAACACACATTCTCGCCGGGCATGAGTATTCCGGTAGTGCCCATCAGCCAGCTGGACAAATACGGACCTGAGGACAAGATCTTGTTCATACCTCTGGCCTGGAACTATTTCGATGATATCAAGAAAAAGATTCTAGCATGTAGACACAACAGCAACGACAAGTTTTTAAAATATTTTCCAAAGGTTGAAATACAATGAGCACAATCAATGATGTTACTCTAGTAACAATAGAAACACACTATCATGCCCTGGCAGGCCGCGCACTAGAGGAAACAGTCAATCGTATTCCTTTTAAAAATGTTGTGACATTTAGTGACAAGCCCTTGCTACGTGGTGCAAAGAATATTCTCACAGTACCAATCCCCAGCATCAGAGACTATTGTGATATCATGCTCAAGAGCATGTGGCCGTTTATTGAAACAGAGTTCGTGATCTTTGCACAATGGGACGCAATGGTATTTGATCAAACCAAATGGACTGATGATTATCTAAACTATGATTATATTGGTGCAATCTGGCCCTGGGAACCACCTGGCCAAAATGTAGGCTGTGGTGGATTCAGTCTGCGTAGCATGAAACTGTTGCAGGCACTTCGCTATCCAACTATCCAGATGACCACAGACAGTAGGTTTGGTCTCAAGCACGAGGATGCGTACATTGGTGTGGTACATAGGCAACTGCTAGAACAAAAATTTGATATTAAATTTGCACCCATGAATGTAGCGTCACAGTTCAGCTACGAACTTGGTCCATATTCAGACAGCATGAGTTTTCATGGTTTCTGGAATATTATCAAGTTTATGCCCAAAAGTACCGTGGATTACTTTGTGACCAATCGACCACCGGGCATGTTTGATGAACTGCACCGAGCACATCATACAGTAGAAGCATTGGCTCAGACTGGTAGAATGGATCTACTAGAACAATGCGCAAACGAAATCAAAGCCGGAAAAGATTACGCACAGCTGATCCAATGGCTTGGCCAAGAAAATTTCGAAAACAAACAACGCACACTTGAAATAATTGTTGGTTGACCTAGATCTCTTGTTCATGCTAAACTAAGGATTCAATAACGCTCTGGAGATCTAGCATGAATCCATTCATTACCGAATACAAACAACTGCAAAGGCGACTGGTTTTGGTCAGAGAAGCCCGTTTTCGTGGTACATCACGTTGGGCACGAAATTTCTGGGAAAATACCGAGCGTGGACTGATACGCCATTTTAATCAATCACAAGGAGTAGACTATGCCAAATTGGTGCTCTAATCAGCTGGTATTGCAACATCGCGATACTGCACAAATACGCAGAGCAATTGATGCATTTGCCAGAGTGCAACTGCTAGATGAATTTTGTCCTTGCCCTGTTGAACTACGTGATTTCAAACCTGAAAAACCTGGATTCCTTGAACAGGACCAAAAAGATGCCAACAAAGAAAAGTACGGATTCGAAAGCTGGTATGAATGGAGCATCCATCATTGGGGAACCAAGTGGGACGTTGGCGACGAAGAATTTGAAGTCGAAGGCTACGAGCCAGGTGACACAGAAGTGGTATTCTACTTTGACAGCGCCTGGAAACCGCCTATTACTGCAATGGAATATCTGGAGACTGCAGGGTTTGATGTCAAACTCTACTACTGGGAACCAGGTATGGCTTTCTGCGGTGTATACACAACTGAGGCAGGCGATAAAATGGTTGAGTATGGTCAGTTAACCGCGGCAGAAGCCGAAGAAGCGATTCCAGACATTGTTGACGAAATATTTGAAATCGTTTACACACTACATGAATACGAAGAGGCAACTAAAAATGATAACACTTGAACAAATACTAACAGCAGGTGGGCACAGGATTGCCAGTGGATCAGAATACCTTTGGCACTGCTATGGACCTAATGCTCGCTATATTGATCTCAATGATGTAGCAGGATCAGAGTATCTAAGCATAATCTTTGACTGCAAGAACTACAGGGTCTACGACGTCATGATCTGCGTACCTGGGCAGGATCAAGCATTTAGATGGTATGATTCAGAATTCTGTGAAGCCTATGTTGCAGAATGCAAAGCAAGATCAGTTACTCCAGGCCAAGCATGGGATGGCGTGACCTACGAAGATGCTGCACCAGAAACTATATTGGCGTATGCAAAAGATGTAGGCGAGCTGTACTACGACGACCTTCCAATTCCTGCAATTCCATATTAATCATGAGCAAAAATTATAAAATCAATCTAGTTGGTGTGGACACACTAAGCGAAGAAGTATTAGGCACACTAATTGACAATCTGGTGGATCTCTACACAGTTAGGTTTGGGATGAATATCGGTCTCGAAGAACCCGAAAAGCCCGAATACGATGCAGAAGACATAGACTGTGCAAAAGACTACTTGAAAAAATACAGGTTACAAAAATGAAAGAAGAAATGATTTTCTATATCAAGAAAGGCCGTCGCTATGTTCCGCATAGCACGTACTCAAGCGAGTTCTGCGATAGCTTTCCAAAAGGTACACACTTGGTAGATGTGTATCCAGGTGGATCTAGTCGCCGTTTCAATATTGATCCAGCTTATGCTCCAATGATTGCGGCGGCCCGAGTTGCCGAAGATGCTATCAGCAAAAGCATTATGGATGCCAGTGCTTTACGTGTTCCTGCACGTGATCAGCCATTGACTCCGGCTCAGTCGAAAGCATGGAAGGCTTTGGCCAAAGCATTTGGTCGAGAACAGTATGCCCTTGAATGGTGTAGCTATAGAGAAGCCGCGGAAGCTGGTGTCAACGCCATGCAGGCGGAAGCAGAAAAACTCATGCAACACGACAGCGTGAAGCAGGCCTACGAGCATTTTCTACTGCTATGTGAACTGACCAAAACGCACAAAGATTAGTGTTGTTTTTTTGCAACAAATAAAACGGTTGACCATTAATGCCCATTTTGCTATACTAGAGGCTAAGTTAAACAAAAGGAGCCCCAAATGCTTGCACTAGACAATATTGAATCAGTTCACAATACTGCTACTTCTGCCGCAAAACGTGCAGAAGCAGAATTCCGTGCCAAACACGGCGAGCCCGGCTACTGTGGTTTTGCCTGGGTTCATGTGAGTGAAAAAGGTAATACTAAATTAGGACGGGCTCTCAAGACCGTGGGCTTCCGCAAAGAACATGGTGGTGGTTTGAGCCTGTGGAATCCCGGTGGTAGCTTCACGCAAAGCATGGACATCAAAGAAGCAGGCGCAGAGGCCTACGCAGAAGTACTACGTAAGTTTGGCCTTAATGCCTATGCTTGCTCACGTGCTGATTAAGCAAAAAGTAGTAGTTTTTACAGCCCAAAAAGTAGCAAAAAAACAACACTTTTTGGGCAGAAATTTACGAAAAATGCTTGACCAAAATGGACCCATTTGCTATAATAATGACATGATGTTGCAAAAGTAGACAAATCAACCTGTGTTGCAAAAAAGCAACGTTGCAAAAATAATAAAAAACGGTTGACCCAAATGCCCATTTTTGCTATACTATGTTTTGTTAGTTAATTAAATCGACATAAAAAAGGAGCCTTTAAATGTCACAATCTTTCATCCGTGTTAAAGCAGGCGCTTATCGCACCACAGACGTTAGCGGTCAAGTGTTCCAGCTCGTTGAGCAATACAAACAAACTGCCAAAGGTGGCTATGTTACTGTGAAAAACGGTAGCAAGTTTCCTGGCTTCCCAGAAGACATCCGTGTTAAAGTTGACGGCATGACTGCTTACGAGTTTGTAACCGAAGGCGACTTTGACGGTGTTGTAACAGCACTGGACTCTGATGTGCAAGCCGCTGTGAATGCGTTACAGACTGATGAAGAGCGCATGGAAGAAATTGCTGAGCGTTTTGATATGCTCACAGAGATGACCAAAGCCTGTGTCAGTGGTGATATCCGTGCAATGATTGTTAGCGGCCCTCCTGGCGTGGGCAAGAGCTATGGTGTTGAACTTGAGATCGAAAAAGCCACATTGTTTGACACCATTGCAGGACGCAAACTCCGTGCAGAAGTTGTCAAAGGTTCAGCTACTCCTATTGGCTTGTATCAAACACTGTACAAGTATTCAGATGAAAATTGCGTGGTTGTGTTTGACGACTGCGACAGCATTTTGTTGGATGATGTGGCGTTGAACTTGCTGAAAGGTGCATTAGACTCAGGCAAGAAGCGTAAGATTTCTTGGTTGAGTGAGTCAAGTGCTCTGCGTCGCGAAGGCATCCCAGACAGCTTCACGTTCAACGGTAGCGTGATCTTTATCACCAACTTGAAGTTTGATACAATGAAGAGTCAAAAGTTGCGTGATCACTTGGATGCATTGCAGTCACGCTGTCACTATCTTGACTTGACACTGGACACCATGCGTGACAAAGTGTTGCGCATCAAGCAGATTGCTAAAACAGGTGAACTGTTCAGCGACATGGATATCACGGATGTTGGACAAGACATGATCATTGAGTTCATGAATGAGAACAAAATGAAATTGCGCGAGATGAGCTTGCGTATGGCAATCAAGATTGCTCAGTTATACAAGAGCTTCCCCAACAACTGGGAGAAGATGGCCAAGACTACTTGCATGAAGAGTGCATAAAAGAATTAGGCGGGCTATGACCCGTTTAATGACTATGGTTTGTTAGCTCCTTTCCATGGTCTACCTTTAAACCCTGCCCTTAAAACGGCAGGGTTTTTTTTTGACTTTGTCAAGTGTGCATGCTATAATAAATCTATGATTTCCTATCCTTATGTTGAAGACTATCTTGAGGTAATTGCTGGCAAGCGAGATCCAGTGTCTCGGCAAATGATTAGCGGGCTTTTGTTTGCTTCGTTCGATCCTATTATTAATCTAGCCAGGTACGATAACAGTTTCCTAGACAGTGTGACTGATGCTACATTAAACGGCACATCACTCACAGACAGGCAAGCGGAACTGGCAGTTAAACTGATAAGCAAATACCAGCGACAATTGGCTGCAAAAGGTATTGGCGTTGACTCTATTGCAACACCTCAGTATCGCAAGGCCTTGCGTATCATCAGCAGAGCCAAGACAGCTGAAGTAGTTGATGGAATGATACAGCTGAAGTTTCCATATGACGTGCCAATGATTGAGCAGATTAGAAACATCAGCAAAGAGAGTCATGGATCAATTAAATTTGATCGAGATAGCCGAGTGTGGAATCTAGGTCTAACTGAATACAATATCAATTGGGTCTGTGAATTTGGTAAGGCATTTACTTTTCAAATATCCGATCAACTGCTTGGCCACATGCAGGAGATCGTTGACTGCGAAAAACAAGAATACAAGATACAACTGACTATAAAAGATACCCGTCTTGAGATTGAAAATGCACCTGCCTCTTTGATTGGATATATTGAAGCAAGTCTTGGCGGGTTTGGTCTAGACAATCTAGAAACTCTAGCAGACTATTCGTCGGTGCTGGGCTATACTCTTGATCAAGACATAAGGCATACACTGGAAAAGCACTATGGTGCTGATGTATATCTATTGGTTGCTAATCGTGAATACGATCTTAATAATGCAACAGATTCTATTTCTAGGATTATACGCTATGCAGAGAATTTTAATCGCTGGCCTATTGTGGCATTTAATCCTACCCCAGATGATACACTGCCTGAATGGAGAAATCATTTTGGTGAAGATCAAGTGTTAGTACTTGGAAACAAAAAAGACCATCGAATAGAAATACCCACTGGCTGCAAATTAGTCTACACGCATCGAGCTATCAAATCTATAGATACTATTCCATTGTTGGTGAGCCATGCTGGCATGATGGTTGGGTCAGACAAGCAGATCATGCTAACTCGTTCAGAAAAAATATTCTATTCCACAATGAAATTAAAGCAATGATCTCTTGCATTCACCCCATGGAATATGTTAATATGCTATCATGTTTGCAAAATTAATTATACGTGATGAAGTTAATGTCAAAATTGAAGGACTTGAATTATCGGACCGAACAGCTCTGGTAAAGAAATACAAGTACGAGATTCCGGGCGCCAGGTATCAGCCTAGCGTTCGTCTTGGACGATGGGATGGCAAGGTAAGTTTCTTTCAGCTGGGTGGCAGCACATACATTAATCTGCTACCCGAGATCCTGGTCTATCTAGCAGACAAAGGCTATGACATAGAAATAGACGACACCCGAGAGTACAAAACCACATTTGAGTTTACTCCAGTAGATGAAAACAGTTACAGTCACGTGATGTGGCCCAAGGGACATCCGGCAGAAGGCACACCCATAGTCATGCGTGACTATCAACCGGATATCATCAACAGGTTCTTTGAAAACCCGCAGAGCGTCCAAGAGATTGCAACAGGTGCAGGTAAAACGGTTATCACAGCCGCACTGTCAGACGCCGTGAGCAAGTATGGTAGGAGTATTGTGATTGTTCCAAACAAAAGCCTGGTAACACAAACACACAAGGATTACAAGAATATGGGGCTTGATGTTGGTGTGTATTTCGGTGACGATAAAGAATACGGCCGTACACATACTATTTGTACATGGCAAAGCCTAAACAACCTGCTCAAAGACACCAAGAACGGCGTAGCAGATATCACAATAGGTGAGTTTATTGAAGGCGTGGTATGTGTTATTGTAGACGAAGTACATATGGCAAAAGCAGATGCACTCAAGACTCTGCTTACAGGTGTGTTTGCCAAGGTGCCACTGCGTTGGGGACTCACGGGAACTATTCCTAAAGAGGATTATGAGTGGGTGAGCATCAAGTGTGCGCTAGGTGATGTTGTGGGACAACTTAAAGCAAGTACTCTGCAAGAAGCAGGGCACCTGAGCCGGTGTCATGTTAACGTAGTACAAATGATAGATCATGTGGAGTACAGCAACTACCAAAGCGAACTCAAATATCTTTTTGAGACCGAAGGACGTTTGGACTATATAAGCAAGCTGATAGAGAATATCAGGCAAAGTGGAAACACTCTAATACTTGTAGACCGTGTGGCTGCAGGCAAATCAATTACAGAAAGAATTCAAGATGCGGTTTTTGTATCGGGCGCCACGAAAGCTACAGATCGCCAGGACGAGTACGACGATGTGGCCACAAGCAACGGGAAGGTTATTGTGGCGACTTACGGTGTGGCCGCTGTGGGTATTAATATCCCTCGTATTTTTAATCTGGTTCTTCTGGAACCCGGAAAGAGCTTTGTCCGCGTTATACAATCAATTGGACGAGGTGTTCGCAAAGCAGAAGACAAAGACTTCGTCCAGATCTGGGATATAACCAGCACCTGCAAGTTTGCCAAACGGCATCTAACCAAACGTAAACAATTTTACAAGGAGGCTTCGTACCCCTTCACAATAGAGAAAGCTAATTGGCAATGAGAATACTAACCCTAGACAATACTGCATTCGAAATGAATGACATCCCGGATGAAGTTGATGACCTGCGATTTTGTGTGTTCGACAACAGCGACCCTAAAGAACCCGATTACTTTTTTATACCATTAATATTCCTAGAAAGTTTTAATAGTCCTGCACTGGTACTACGCATAGGCAACAGTGTAATTAAAATGCCAGTGGATTGGCAGGTGCTTATCGGAGAGCCAGACCTTGGGGATCTTGAAGTAGTACCACTTAGCAGTATCAATGATAGAGGATTCAGCGTGTTTACATTTAATCCATTGAGCAGTTTCCGCCCTGAGTTTATGCCTATAGAAATCATCGACATTTATCAAGATGTCAAATGGTATTTCCCAAAACTCAAGCCTGGTCAGATGTTGGCAATTCCAATTGAACATGAGAGTAAACCTGCATGTGCATATTTTATAAAAGATGTTTCGAGACAAAGCGAGGTTGTTGACTACGGAAAGGCATGGTAATATGGGCAGACTCAAACCAGGTGCGACCTACATATACGAAAAAGCCATGGGTGTGACCTATGCTCGCGAAGCAGGCGCACATCCAGGAGATCGTTTTGAAATTGGCCGCGACTATCCTGGTGAGAACACCTTCCTAGGATATCCAGTAACTGAAGTGGCAGAATTAGTTGCTATGAAGCAGGCCGCAGAGTCCAATCCCTCTTTACATGAAGCACTAGAACATGCTAAAGTACTGTATGAACTATCTCGTGATCACACCCCTGACACTAATCCAATGTGGCACCCAGTATGAGTGATGTTGATAAATTAAACATAGGGTATGAAATGACCCAGCTGGATCGTAAGAACCGAGGTTTTTATGATGAGCTAACAGATGAAGAACGGAAAAAGTTCAGCACCTATCTTATGGTGCGCTGGAGCTCAAGTGTGCAAGCAGACGGAGATATCCAGGCCTACTATGTGATGAGTTGTAATGAGAATCTAAACACCAACTTCTTTGATCTTAGCCAGCATCCAAAGCTACAATGGCTATGTGCCACAACTGTAAGTCCAGGCCTAGGAACATTTCGTCATCAGTGGATCTCTCCTAAAAAGAAAGAAGGATCTGATACCAAAATATCCAAAGTACTACGCTCACTGTTCCCTGATTTGAAAGAAGATGAAATTGACGTACTCAGAAGAATCAACACTAAAGATGATATTAAACAGTTGGCAAGAGAACATGGATGGCCAGACGATCGAATTAAAAAAGAATTTTAGTTGTAAATACTGCGACAAAGAGTTCCGCAAAGAATCTACGTTGGCAGCGCATCTGTGCGAAAACAAACGCAGGTGGCAACAGGAAAAAGAAACCAGTGTGCAGATGGGTCTTAGAGCCTACCTGCAGTTTTATGAGACCACACAAGGCAGCGCCAAGCTGAAGTCATATGAAGATTTTGTTAACAGTCCTTATTATAATGCTTTCGTTCGCTACGGCAGATATCTTGTTGCTATTCGCGCTGTCAATAGCAACAGTTTTACTGCATGGCTCTTGAAGAACAACAAGAAGCTGGACCAATGGTGCAAGGATAGCTTCTATGATGAATGGCTACTGGAATACCTGCGTAAAGAAGCAGTACAAGATGCACTAGAACGTGCGCTAAAGGAGATGCAAGACTATGCAGATGCGCACACTGAACTCAAGAACGGGTTCCTTGACTATTTTAGGTATGGTAATAGTAATCGCGTTTGCCATCATATCGTCACCGGTCGTATTAGTCCTTGGATTGTGTACAACTGTGGCTCGGGGGTGGAATTTCTTGACAAGCTACAGGAAGATCAAGTAACAATGATCATGCCCTATATTGATCCAGATGTCTGGCAAAAGAGGTTCGCAGACTATGTGGCAGATACAGAATGGTGCAAACACATACTGCGGGAAGCAGGACTATGAGTATGTTAAAATTTCCTGTAGTGATGTTGCAGGCGCTTGCAATAGCTGGACTAGGAGCATTGTTAGTCTTGGGCAACAGTACAGATTTTATGCTCACACTAGGCATGTACTTTGCATTCAGATGCATTGGAAACGATGTTATATATCATAGATTAATTTGTCATAGGGCATGGAAAGCACCAACTTGGGTCTGGATAGTAGGCAACATCGTTGCCACAATTGGTGGACAAGGAAGTGCTATAGTATGGTGTGCAAATCATTTACAACACCATGCACACAGCGACAAAGAAAAAGATCCGCACAGTCCTTGGACAAAATCAATTTGGCAAGTTATGCTGGTGCCCATGAACCCTAGGTTAGATTTAAGATACTCTTCTCCTTATTTTAAAAACACCTTATTGGTTTGGTTTCACCGCAATTACTGGAACATTCATGCAACTTATGTGATGTTACTGTTGACATTCTATCCATTTGGAGTCATAACTCTATACCTGGCACCAGTAGCAGTGAATTGGTTCTTCTCTGGATTAATCAATGTGCTTGGTCACAGCAACGTTGAAGTCAATGAAAAAACTCAAGACCGTAGCGCAAACAATTGGACATTAAATCTAGTGACATTTGGTGGTGGATACCATTATAATCATCATGCAAACCCGCAAAATCCAAGGTTTGGTACACGTTGGTACCAGTTTGATATTGCATATTGGATAATTTTATTATGTCGAATCAAATAAAATTTAACAGCGACATTGACATAGACTTTGCTGATCGTACAGCGATCCTAAAACTGATTAAACATACGCCAGCAAGCCAACAGCGTGACAGCGAACTGGTATTGCACAATACCGGAGTGTACGTAACAGATATTCCAGTGGATCCATTCAAGAGCATTGCAAGCCTGGACTACAAGACCGCAGAGTCTCGTGGTTACATGAAGCTGGACTTTCTTAATGTAGGGTTATATGAGAAGGTAAAAAATGAACAGCATCTAGAACATCTGATGCATACAGATCCGCTGTGGGACATATTCAACAACAATCAAGAACTGTGGGCGCAGTTGATCCATGTGAACAATCATTGGAACGTGCTAAAGAAAATGCCTGAGCCTGTGGACAGTGTACCAAGACTGGCCATGTTCTTGGCAATCATTCGTCCTGCCAAGCGTCACTTGATTGGACTGCCCTGGGCAGAAGTTGCTAAAACTATCTGGGAAAAAACAGATGACAGCTACTACTTTAAGAAAGCGCACGGAATAGCATACGCACATCTTGTGGTAGTGAACATGAATCTAATTTGTGAAGGAGTAAGCTATGGACACAGTTAAGGCAATCTACGTACCAGGGTAATTGATCGACGCTTGCTTTTCTTCGCTGCAATTTCTTTAAGACTAACATAAGGACCAAATTTAATCTCAACGTCTTTACTGTTAAGCGTCTTAAGACAATATCGAAAGGGAAACCATTCTTGCCTTAGGAATACATTTATAGGAATAAGTCGATTTGATTCCCACCACCAGCTATCACCCAAGGCCAAGAACAATGCTTTCTCTTCTTCTGTGCGCAGAGCACCAAAATCATAAACTGACGTAAGAATATCGTCAACATTTTGTATAATTCCTATATACTCATTGCCGCCGTAGCCAACGTAGCTGATAAAAGGATATTGATCTAACAATCCTCTTTGGTATTCGGTTATTTCTATTTTGGTTATTTTTGAACTCATCAAGATTATTTATTGATAATAAATCAATTGGTTTTAGAACTGGACACTGATTGCAACTGCTGATAAATTACTGTATACTGCTACTATGTTCTTGACAATACAACAGGAGGTGCTGGCTCTACTTCCGCCTAAACGCAAACAAAACAACAAATGGACCAGCTTTAATGCTCCTTGTTGTGTGCATCGTGGTGAGAGTGTGGATCGCCGCGGTCGAGGAGGTATTGCCGCAGGTGCAGATGGTGTGGTTAGCTATCACTGTTTCAACTGTCATTTCAAAACCAGCTATCGTCCTGGCCGACTGCTAGGATTCCGATTCAAGCAACTACTTGAATGGCTAGGTGCAAGTGATAACATTAT
>Ga0209444_10001415_pt1 | contig 13198 bp, 9 predicted proteins | sample LauGreFaBDMM15DN_2_FD_188215 | JGI IMG/M metagenome (GOLD analysis project Ga0209444, IMG submission 188215) | Freshwater lake microbial communities from Lake Michigan, USA - Fa13.BD.MM15.DN (SPAdes) (version 2) | ecosystem: Environmental > Aquatic > Freshwater > Lake | place: Lake Michigan, USA...
AGGAAAACAGGAAAGCACAGAGGGTGAACATCAACCTAGGTCCTTTTTCTGCGCTCCTCCATCCCTCATCAACCAGACAAAACACAGCCTACAAAAGAGCATCTACCTGCGTATATCACAGACAAATAAGCGGTCGCTAAAAATGCGTAAAAAGAAAGTGATATAGGCACAATGCAAGAATAAAAGATTGCACTATCAACAAAAACGGAGCCTACTGATCCCGACGAGCCTACCTGATATCACACGGTGGGACCCTACTAATAAAGACTGTTCTGCAATAATATGAAGACACTCCGAATAATCAGCCTTTTGCTGACAGTCGTCACATCGACGCATGCTTTTGTCGCGCCGATGCCATTTAAGGAGCAGATTCAACGCGCTGATGCCGTCGCCAGAATTGTTGTCGTGCAAATTGCCAAGCTCGATTACACGGATCAAGAAGATTGGACGTTCACGGGTATGGCGAAGTGCCGAGTTGTGACCGATTACACGGGTGCATTGATGAATACGGACTTTATATATATTCCATGCGACTACACCTTTGACGAGAGTCCATCGCCCCTTGAGATTGGAAGGGATTACATCATCAACCTTGAACTAATGAAGCGAGGGCGAATTGCACATCCCGTTTCGCATGATGCCGCACACGAAGTATCCAAAGGGAAGCTGATTGACCCAGAATCGGATGACTCTAAGGTATTGCTATCGCTTGAAGCTTTCGAAGCTCGTTTGCGTCCACATCTGAAAAAGAAGGCAGAACAAGCCGGCACTGGGCAACCCGCTACCCGCCCCGAGTCGAAGTTGGAGGGTAGTGAGAAACCTCAACCTGAAGCGGAGGGGCGCTCTCGGTAGCGGGTGCCAGGCCTCATCGTTCGACATAAAATGAAATGGCATCATGCAGTCCTGGCAACAATTCTAGCCTTTTTGGTGCCGTTTCCGATTACATGGATCTACACATTTACAGAAGTTAGCGTGGGGCCAGTCGTGTTTTTTTATTCATTACTGGTAGGAGTTGCTCTATCACTGATTTTTAGTTCACTACTAACGTCACGATTTCATTTAGTGGCAGGACTCATTGTATTATTTCCGCTGGGCTATGCGATATTTTGTGGAATACTCAACATTTTTATTTGGGCTACTGTGATCATGGGAGAGATGGATTATGATGTTATGTGATATTTAAAATCGAGTAATCTGGAGATGGCAGCGCCGTTGATCGCTCAAATTGTATTTGCTTGGTTCGGCCTGCATGTTTGATCGTTGTGAACAGAAACGGCTTTCAGGGATGAATTCGATGCTGCTTTTTGTCAAAATCACTCCCATTTCGCGAAAAATCGTTCGATTTTGCTTGTCATTAGCTGTCTAGGCCCTAGTTTCGCCGTCCCGTTTTCCTTACGAAAACCCGCTGTGCAGTCGGAGCCCTGGTGCTCAGCGGTTATAAATTCCAGGGCGATGCAGTCAGGAAAACGAACCAACAACCAAACCATTAACCACAAACTAACTATGAGCTCTGCTCTCGAAGAACCCGTCAATCAAGAGTTGATTGACCTGATCGATTCCAAATTCCGCGAATTCCGCGAAGGATCGATCCTTAAAGGAACCATCCTAGAAATCCGTCCCCAAGTCGTCATCGTTGACATCGGCTATAAGTCCGAAGGCGCGATCGCTTCGAACGAATTCGAAGACGACGACATCGAAGTCGGTGACGAAGTCGAAGTTCTCCTCGAAAAACTGGAAAACGACGAAGGCATGGTCGTTCTCTCCAAAGAAAAAGCTGCCCACAAGCAAAACTGGGACAAAATCGTCAAAGTATTCCAAGACGGTGGTCTCGTTCGCGGCAAAGTCAAAGCAGCTGTCAAAGGCGGCCTGACCGTCAACGTCGGCGTAGAAGCCTTCCTTCCCGGTTCACAAGTGGACATCATTCCACCAAAAGATCTCAACGAATACATCGGCAAGATCTACGAATTCAAGATCGTCAAAGTCAACGACGAGCGCAAAAACGTCGTGCTCTCCCGTCGCGAAGTCATCGAGGCTGAGCGCAGCGAGCAACGTCAACGCTTCCTGGGCACCGTTTCCGCCAACGACAAAGTCATCGGCACCGTCAAAAACATCACCGACTTCGGCGCATTCGTCGACCTCGAAGGCATGGACGGCCTGCTTCACATCACCGACATGTCCTGGGGCCGCATCAATCACCCCAGCGAAATGCTCCACATCGGCCAATCGCTCGAAGTGCTTATCCTCGAAGTGGACCGCGACAAAGAGCGCGTATCCCTCGGCCTCAAGCAAATGTCCGAGAACCCATGGGCCGACATCGAAGCTCGCTTCCCGATCGGCACACGCGTCGGCGGCAAGATCACCAAATTGCTCCCTTACGGTGCATTCTGCGAGATCGAAAAAGGCGTCGAAGGTCTCATCCACGTTTCCGAGCTCAGCTGGGTCAAGCGCATCACTCGTCCGAGCGATGTTCTTTCCATCGGTCAGGAAATCCAAGCCGTCGTTCTCGGCATCAGCATCGAGGAACAAAAGATCTCCCTCGGCGTGCGTCAACTCGACGCCAACCCATGGGATGCCATCGAGACTCGCTTCCCGATCGGCGCAACCGTCAAAGGCCCCGTCCGCAACCTCACCGCTTACGGTGCATTCGTGGAACTTGAAGAAGGCATCGACGGCATGATCCACGTGTCCGATATGTCCTGGACCCGCAAGATCAACCATCCATCCGAAGTTCTCAAGAAGAACGACGAGATCGAGGCGATCGTGCTTTCCATCGACAAAGCCAACCAACGCGTTTCTCTCGGCGTCAAGCAGCTTGAAGACGATCCATGGAGCCTCATCGATTCCCGCTTCAAAGTGGGCGACATCGTCAAAGGCAAAGTGGCCAAGATCGCCAGCTTTGGTGCATTCGTCAGCCTCGAAGGCGACATCGACGGCCTCATCCATATTTCGCAATTGAGCGAAGACCACGTGGAGAAAGTCAAAGACGTAATCAAGGTGAACGACGATGTCGAAGCCCGCGTCATCAAAGTGGACAAAGTCGAGCGCCGCATCGGCCTCTCGATCAAGGCCCTCAGCTACAGCGAAGACCAACTCAAGAAAGAAAGCGCCAGCTTCGAAAGCCTTCGTCCATCCAGCGAGATGGTCGGCCTCGAGCACGCCTTCAACCTTGCGTCCTCCGCCGTCGAAGAGTGGAGCCCCAGCGAGGAGAACTAATTCGCCAAGAACAGTTTACCCAAAGGTCGGAGAGCAATCTCCGGCCTTTTTTTGTTTGCGATGCAAGAAACGATTGCCAACTTAACATTCAAGGCGATCAAGCGAGAGAATCGTGTGCGGGCCATCAATTCACATGCTGCTCAGACGAGCGCATCGGAGTAATCATCGCTCGCGAGACATACGAACCATTTCAAATAGGTTGGAAGAATGTTTCAGAATGTGCAGAAATCTATCCTATCAATCCTCAATCTATTATGAGGCTTGGTGCTTGCACAAGTGCTTATGACGGAAATGCTTACGGTTTTTGCCAGGTGGGGCGGGCATTTTTCGTAACCTCGGCATCGAGCTCGAGCATGCGTGCGCGCAACCGTGCAACAACTTCCGGTTGTGCCTTGCTGAGGTCGGTTTTTTCTCCGATATCTGTGGTGAGATCGTAGAGTGCAAATGCGGGCGTTTTTTTGTTAGGCGCGGCATTTTTCTGATTCTTGGCACCACCGGCGTTGGCTCGGTTGGTGAGCAATTTCCACTGACCCACACGGATGCCATCGATCGCGCCATTCCCCGTGTAGTAAAGAAATTCGTTGCGCGGTGATTCTTTCGCCGTGCCAGTCCAGAGCGAGGTCACATCGAGACCATCGATTTTTTTGTCTGCGGGCAATGGTTTGTTGGTGATGGCAGCGAGCGTGGGCAATATGTCGATCGTGCTCATGATTTCATCACATACGCTGCCAGTAGGAACGTTGGGACCGCGCAGGAGAAACGGAACGCGCTGCCCACCCTCAAAGGTGGTGCCTTTGCCGTCACGCAATGGTCCAGCGGAGCCGCCGTGGTGCTGGAATGGCAGCCAAGGGCCGTTGTCACTGGTGAAAATCACGTAGGTGTTATCGCTGAGATTAAGTTCATCGAGCGTCGTGAGTAACTTGCCGACCTCGGTATCGATGTGTTCGATGGTGTTGATGTAGGCTTTTTTCGGATCCGGATCACGCACATCGTCCGGCACATACAGCGGAATGTGCGGCATGGAGTGAGGAAGATAGAGGAAAAACGGCTTGGTGGCATTGGCTTTGACGAAGTCGATCGCGCGCTGCGTGTAGCGGCGGGTGATGGTGCGTTGGTCGACGGGAAGCTCGATGATTTTTTCGTTTTCGTAAAGAGGCGTGCGCCACTTCGTGAGAGTGGATTCAGGATCATTCCACAGCGCGTCCATGCCCTCGGGACCACCCTTCGGTCTGCCCTCGTTGTCGGGATGGTTCATGTCGTTCGAGTAAGGAATGCCAAAGTAGGAGTCGAAGCCTTGAGCGGTCGGCAGGACTTCGGGATGGTGACCGAGGTGCCACTTGCCGATGCAGGATGTTGCGTAGCCTTGGGATTTGAGGTGATCAGCGATGGTGTTTTCGTCAGGATGCAGCCCCTTGGTAGAAGTAGGAAATAGCACATGCTGATGCATCCCGACACGTTTCGGGTAACATCCGGTGAGCAGAGCAGTGCGCGATGGAGTGCAAACGGGCGAGGCGACGAGGAAGTTCGTGAATTTTCTGCCTTCCTTCGCGAGGCGATCAATGTTCGGCGTGCGAATGGTCTTCGATCCGAAACAACCGAGGTCACCATAGCCCATGTCATCCATAAAAATCACCACCACATTCGGCTTCGCAGCCGCTTGGGAAAATGCATGGAGAGCTAGAAAAAGCGTGGCAAAAAGGAGTTTTTTCATGGGTAATTGGGAAGATGCAACTGAGCCAACATTACATGTCGATCGACTCATGATACAGGAAATTTTGAGAATGCATAGGAAAAATGGCGTCTTACAAGGCAATCGAGATTAGAAATGGGGTATAATCGTGATATAGACTTTTTCAAGCTATTGTTGCCAATGATTTTTTTGATAAAAACCGCAATTCTCCTCGTCATCGGGCTACTGAGATCGAGAACTTGCGAGTTATCAGACAGACTTCTGTAATTTATAGGAATTGATATTACAAATGCGTAGTAATCAGCTTGATCGCTGCCGCGTTCGGGGTTTTTTGGGCTTGCTTGTGTCGGGGGCGAGGCGCATGATTTTGCCGCCCGCCGGAGATCGGCTTTCGGGGCAGAATTGTGAAGAAAGTGATCCGGTGAAATCGTTGAATGTTGTAATCGCATGTGGAGGAACAGGGGGGCATTTGTTTCCGGGAATCGCTGTCGCTGAGGAATTACGAGCCCGCGGGCACAAGCCGATGTTGTTGATTTCGCAAAAATCGGTGGATCAAGAGGCTTCGCGCAAGTATGGCGACCTTGAGTTTGTGGCGATCCCCGCTGTGGCTAAGCCATCGACGTTTTCACTGAAGATGATTCCTTTTCTCTGGAAACTCTACGGCACGGTGCGGTTGTGCAAAAAAATCCTGCGCCAGCATGAAGCGGATGTGGTGATTGGCATGGGCGGATTTACCTCGCTGGCTCCGGTGTATGCGGGGAGCAAGTCGGGGCTGAAGACCTTTGTGCATGATTCGAATGCTCTACCAGGCCGCGCGAATATGCTGACGGCTCGTTTTTGCACAAAGGTTTTTGTCGGCATGAAGGAGGCGATTGCGCATTTCTCGGGTCGCGAGGTGATCGTGACGGGAACACCGGTGCGCAAGGAGATGCTGACGTTTCCGGATCGTGCGGTGGCGGCAGAAAAATTTGGCCTTGATCCGACACGTCCGATCGTGGTGGTGATGGGTGGCAGTCAGGGCGCGCGACGTCTCAACGCGCTTGTCGCCGAGGGCTTCGATCATTTTCCCGCAGGCACACAGGTATTGCATGTGGCGGGCACCAGCGACGAGGCACGGGTGCGTGAAGCTGCGCAGGGCCGGGCGGGTTATGTGGTGCTGGGATTTTGTGATGACATGGCCTCGGTGTATGCGGTAGCGGATCTGGCACTGTGTCGCTCGGGAGCATCGAGTTTGACAGAACTTGCTCATGCGGCGGTGCCTTCGATCTTGGTGCCCTATCCGTATGCGGCAGATGACCATCAGACCAAAAACGCCCGGGTATTTGCGGCTGCGGATGCTGCGACCTTGGTGCAAGAGGTGGATCTGAATGGCAAAAAGCTCGCCAATCTGGTGCAGCAAATCATTGGCAATCCCGAGCGCAAGGAGCAGATGCGTCAGGCCGCACGAGCACTGGATGTGGCCGATGCCGCAGCGCGCGTATGCCAAGCCATCGAGGCCGCCGTACAGGCATGAAGTACGATGTCCCTAGTAATTAAAAATTTTTCCCCACTCATGAAGCAAGCGATCAGAGACTGGAGCGTAAGGCTCACCCAAAAGGAAACACCTTTGCGAGTGCATTTGATCGGCGTAGCTGGATCGGGCATGAGCGGTTTGGCCCTGTTATTGTTAGGTATGGGGCACAAAGTGAGTGGATCGGATCGGGTGACGAGCAGCGAGACTGAGCGTTTGCAAGGTGTGGGTCTACGTTTTTCCTCACCGCATACGGGTGAAGCGGTGCAGGGTGCGGATTTGGTGGTGTATAGTTCGGCAATTCGTCCTGAGAATCCGGCTTTTGCCGCAGCGAAATTGGCAGGTATTCCGGTATTGCGTCGCGCGGAATGTCTTGCGGCGATTCTTTTCACTAAGAAAGGCATCGTCGTCAGCGGCACGCATGGCAAAACGACAACATCATCGATGACCGCTCACATTTTGCGCGAAGCAGGCATCCGTCCGAGCCACTATGTGGGCGCGGAAATTCCTGTGCTCGGCAGCAATGCGCGCTGGGAGGAAGAGGGCGATTACATGGTAGCGGAGGGTGATGAAAGTGACGGCACCTTGGCGCTTTATGAGCCTGAATGTTCGATCGTTCTGAACGTCGAGGCTGAGCATCTCGACTACTACCGCGATCTGGATCATATCTGTGAAGTATTCACCAAATTGCTCGATCAAACGCGTGGTCGCATCGTGTATTGCAAGGAATGCGCCGTGGCGAGTAAGTTGCAGCATGGGCGAGCGAATGCTGTATCGTATGGCTGGCAAGATGCCGATTATGTGGCGGCGGACGTTCGTGAATTGCGCGGTTCCACGGCCTTTAGCGTAATGAGAAATGGCGAGGCGCTGGGCAACATCGAGCTCGGTATCCCTGGACGACACAACGTGCTCAATGCTCTGGGAGCTATTGCACTTGCCGATGGCTTGGGCGCGAGCTTTCCACTCATCGCACGTGCGCTTTCGACCTTCGCTGGTGCCAAGCGTCGTTTTGAAACAAAGTATCTTTCGCGTGAATACCGCATCGTGGATGACTACGGCCATCACCCTACTGAGCTCGCCGCGACCTTACAAACGGCACGCTCTTTGAATCCAGGACGCGTGGTGGTGCTCTTCCAGCCCCACCGCTACACCCGCACACAGGCTCTAGCCGAAGAATTTGGTAAAGCGCTGCAAGCGGCCGATCAGGTATTTATCACCGATGTTTATGCGGCTAGTGAGACGCCGATCGAGGGAATTAGTGGCATGACTTTGGTGGAGGCGATGAAACGTCATGGCGACGTGAAAGTATCCTACACACCGACCGTTGCCACGGCTCACCACGAGGCGGGAAATTCGTTAGAGTCAGGGGATTTGTTCATCACACTTGGCGCGGGCAATGTGCACGAGGCAGGCAAACGCATCGCTGAAGATCTGAAGGTGTTAGAGGAAATATTGCGCCTTGTTCCTGCGGGAGAGATGGCTGGGAAATTGTATGAGCCGATGCGTCGCCATACGACGATGCTCGCAGGTGGACCTGCCCAATTTTGGTTAGAGCCGCATACGTTTTCCGCCTTTGCTGAGGCCGTCACCTACTGTCGCGAGCGCGGAATGGCTGTTCGCGTGGTCGGCAGGGGATCGAATTTGTTAGTGCGTGATGGAGGCATTCGTGGCGCGGTCATTCACCCCAGTGGTGGAGCATTTTCTGGCGTTCGTGTGGAAAATGGGATGATCATCGCGGGAGCAGGAGCTCGTTTGAAAAAAGTCGCCAGTGTGGCACAGTCCGCAGGTTTTGGTGGCTTCGAGTGGATGGAAGGAATCCCTGGCAACGTCGGTGGTGCATTACGCATGAATGCAGGAGCCATGGGCATCGAAATGTTTGACCAAGTGGTGAACCTCACCTGCCTCGATGAAGATGGCGTCATCCGCAAGCGGGCGCGCGACGAGATCGAGGTGGAGTATCGTAATGTAGCTCTGTTGCGGAGAAATTTCGTAATGGAAGTCACTCTGACAGGTCCTGCAGATGCCCCGGAAAACATCCAGGCGCGCTGGGATGAATCCCGCAACAAACGCCGCACATCGCAACCGATCGCTGCGAGCGCCGGCTGCATGTTTAAAAATCCGGCAACAGTACCCGCAGGCAAGCTTGTCGATGAACTCGGGCTCAAAGGCAGCCGTTTCGGTAAAGCGGAGGTCTCTACGGTGCATGGCAATTTTATCTGCAACACCGGCGGCGCGAAAACCTCGGAGATCCTCTCGCTCGTCGAGCAAATCCGCGACAAGGCACGCAGCGAGCGTGGCATCGAGATGGAGATGGAGGTTAAGGTCATCGGCGAAGATGAGTTCTCTTTCTAAGACTTTTTTTAACAAATTTTCAGCAAATCATCAAACTACTATGAATCTAGAACTTCCCATCGCCGTTCTCATGGGCGGCCCCGGTTCCGAGCGCCAAGTATCCATCGCCTCAGGCAATGCCGTCGTCAAAGCTTTGCGTGAAAAGGGCGGCATCGCTGAGCCCGTCGATGTGAGTGGCCCCGACTTCACCCTGCCTGCTGGTACCGCCCTGTGCTTCAATGTCATTCACGGTACCTTTGGCGAAGATGGCACCTTGCAAAAAATTCTCGAAGCCCAAGGCATGCCCTACACCGGCGCAGGCGTCGAAAGCAGCCGCGTAGCTTTTGATAAAAACCTAGCAAAGGAAAAGTTTATCGCTGCTGGCGTGCCCACACCGCTCGCCGAAATTGTCGATGTATCAGAAGGTGTGCGCTTGCCTGAGATGCCTGTGCCTTTTGTCGTCAAACCACCGCGCGAAGGTTCAAGCGTCGGCGTTCACATCGTCCTCAGGCTAGAAGATGCCATGGCCGCGATGGAAGATGCCGCACGCTACGGAAATGACATCCTCGTCGAGCAATACATCGCCGGCAAGGAACTCACCGTGGGCGTGCTCGATGGCGAGGCTTTGCCCATCGTTCACATCGCCCCGCGCAGTGGTTTCTATGACATGAGCAACAAGTATCCGTGGATGAACGGTGGCGATGGGAGCGACTACTATTGCCCTGCCGATCTCGATGAGGAAACGACGCGCGCAGTGCAGGAAGCAGCCGTGGCTGCACATAAGGCCCTTGGTGTGGAAGTCTACTCACGCGTCGATATTTTGCTGGATGCGGACAATCGTCCCTTCGTTTTGGAGGCCAATACCATCCCAGGCATGACCGAGACCAGCCTGCTACCCAAAGCCGCCGCCGCAAAAGGCATTCCTTTCGGGGATTTATGTTTACGAATTGCTGATATTTCAGTAAAGTTGCGTTCGTAACCTAGACAATGGCGCGCCGCAAAACATCGACATATCGCTCTACAGCCCGCTCGCAAGTGTTGGATGTCAAGGTGTATTCGCCGATGATTCTGCGGTATCAGATGCTCAAGTTCCTCGGTCGCTGCACAAAATGGCTACTGCTTCTCGGCGTTCTTACCGCCAGCGGCTACGCCGTTTGGAACTACTACCAGCGCTCGTATGTGCAGAATCCCGATTACGAATTGCGGGTTATCAAACTTACGCCGAACACCGCTTTGAACGAAGGAGATGTTGTCAGCATTGGTGAGATGCCGCTCAATACCAGCATTTTCGGCATCGACATCGATGCTGTAGAACAACGTCTGCGCGCACGTCCCGAGGTCCTTCATGTAAGCGTCCGGCGTGAGCTGCCCTCCACCATTTCCATTGAGATAAAGGAGCGCATCCCCTACGCTTGGATCGAGTGCCCCGCAAGGGATATACAAGCCCGCAGTCGCGAACGTGGTTTTCTCATTGATCGCGATGCTCATCTCTACCCCTGCCCGCCGATGCAATTCGAAGCCGCTTTGGCGCTTCCCATCATTGTGATCTCCTCCGATGAATCGGCCCATTTGGAAAATGGGAAAAAAATTACCGCCAAATCTCTGCAACGCGCCATGCATTTGTTAGCCATTGCCCAGCAAACCACCCAATCTTCCCTGCCATGGATCGATCGTATTCAGCCCCACCAACTCTGGGCCATGAAAGTCTGGACACGCGATGGCATCGAAGTGACCTTCGGATTAGACGACCACCAACGCCAAATGCAAGATCTGCTCATCTCCATGGAGCACGCTGCCGGAAAAGGTATGCAAATCGCCTCCATCAATCTCATCCCACAACGCAATATCCCCGTCGTGCTGCGTAACGCAGCTGCCACTGGTGACCAAAACGATAGTCTCACAATACCCGTCGAAAATCCCGTCATCAATCCCTATCCCGCCCGCTAACATTTTTTCTTCCACTCAACCATCATGGCACGCGCCAAAATACACGTAGGACTCGAAATCGGTACCAGCAAGGTTTGTATGGTCGTCGGTGAAGTGAAGTCGGACGGCTCTGTAAAAATTCTCGGTCTCGGCACCAGCAAAGCCGCCGGTGTGCGCAAGGGAGAGATCTGTGACTACTCGAAAATCCGCGAATGCGTGGACGACGCGCGCATGAAAGCTGAGGAAGCGAGCGATGTCGAAATCGGCAGCGTTTTTCTCTCCGTATCAGGCGCACACATTCAGAGCATCAACAACGTCGGTACCTACCGCTTACCTGACAACGAGAAGCAGATCCAGCCAGAGCACATCGCCGAGGCGAACGATATCGCAAAGGACATCAACATCAGCCCCGAGCACGTCTATCTGCACAACATTTTGCGCAATTACCGAGTCGATGGCTTCGCGCACAGCTCCAGCCCCGTGGGCTTATTCGGGAAAACCTTAGAGAACGATTTCCACGTTGTCACTGGCATTGGCACGCGCATCCAGAACAGCATCAAATGCGTACGCGAGCTCCAGATGGACGTCGATGACGTAGTCTTCGCTCCCATCGCCACTGCACAACTCGCCCTCAATCGTGCCGAACGCGAACGCGGAGCCTTGCTCATCGACATCGGCGGCGGCACCACCGACTACGCACTCTACCTCAATGGCTGCATCGCCGCCTCCGGCTGCATCCCTGCTGGTGGCGAACACATCACCAATGACATCCACATGCTCACTGGCCTGTCATTTTCCAAAGCAGAAGGCCTGAAAATCAAAGAAGGAGATGCCTCCGGCGATCAATCCCGCTCGGTCGGCACGATCAAAATCCCCGTCGACGAAAAAGGTTTTTCCCAGCAAGAGGTCAAGCGCGAGGTGCTTAATGAAGTCATCCGCCAACGCCTGATCGAAATCCTCACCCTCGTGCGTAAACGCCTACCTCCTGGCTCCGAGCAACTCATCGGAACAGGCATTTTCCTCTCCGGCGGTAGCAGCCTGATGCGCGGACTCGATACCCTCACGCACCAGATATTCCAACGCGCCATCTATCGTGCCGAGGCCGCAGAAATCAGCGGCGTGCAAGCAAATTTCAAAGACCCCCAATATGCCACCACGCTAGGCCTGATCCGCTACGCTCAACTCGCCGACCTCGAAAAACAAAACTCTGCCCCCAAAGGCCTCGGCCGCTTCTGGCCCTTCCGCCGCAGTTGATGCGCTCACGCCGATCTCCACAATCCACACTCACGCACTCTACAATAACACCAATTTCGCCTGTTATGATCGAATTTACCAAAGACCCACAAAATACCATTCCTTCCTCGCTCGTGAAAATCATCGGTCTTGGTGGTGCGGGCGCTAACATGCTCGATCGCGTCGCCCTCGATGGCATGGAAGGCGCGGAAATGCTCGCCCTCAATGCCGACATCCGCACCCTTTCTGGCTCGGTCGCCTCGGAGCGGATACAGCTCGGTCGCAATCTTACCAAGGGCCTCGGCACGGGTGGTGACCCCGATCTCGGACAAAAAGTCATGATGGAGGCGGAAAAAGAAGTCCGCTCCGCCATCAAAGGTCGCAAAATCGTTTTCCTCTGCGTCGGGCTCGGCGGTGGCACCGGCTCAGGCGGCGCTCCCATCCTCACCCGCATCGCCCGTGAGGAAGGCGCCTTCGTCGTCGTTTTCGCCACCATGCCCTTCGGCTTCGAAGGCCACCGCCGGCGCGAGCAAGCAGAAACCGCTCTCAACGAACTCGCCGTACTCAGCAATGCCCTCGTCGTTTTCGATAACAACCGCATGGGCGAACTCGTGCTCGCAAAGCAAGGCATCCACGAGGCATTCTCCGCAGGTGATCGCATGATTTCTGACAGCATCAAGGCTGTCATCCGCCTCGTCATTCGCCCCGGCTTGATCCACGTAGGTCTTGACGAGCTGATGACGGCCCTGCGCACGACTCGCTCACGCTGCCTCTTCGGCTCCGGCATGGCCAGTGGCAAGGACCGCGCCTCCAAGGCCCTCACCAATGCGCTTTCCAGCCCGCTGCTCGACAAAGGAGCCCTGCTGAAGGAAGCATCCTCCGTACTCGTTCACATCTGCGGCGGTGATGACCTCACCCTTTATGAGATTGAGCTACTGATGCAGAAGCTCATGAAATACGTGCCGGCCAAGGCCCATGTGCTCTTTGGCGCTGCCATCGACACAAACATGAAGGATTCTCTCAGCATCACCCTAATCAGTGCTCTGCCCGAGGAAAAACTTCGCAGTTCCAATGAAGATGCCGAGCGCATCGTTCTCGCACCCACAGAAGGCTTTGAATTCGACGTCAGCGAAGAACAGCCTGAGCCTGAGCCCATTGCACAAAAAATCGATTTCGCGCTCACCGACGCAATCCCCACTGTGACTGCTGCACCCGTCGTGACTGCTGCACCCGTCGTGACTGCTGCACCCGTGACCGAAGCCGTGGAAGAACCCGATGCCACAGCCGCGCCCATC
>Ga0209444_10001417_pt1 | contig 13191 bp, 4 predicted proteins | sample LauGreFaBDMM15DN_2_FD_188215 | JGI IMG/M metagenome (GOLD analysis project Ga0209444, IMG submission 188215) | Freshwater lake microbial communities from Lake Michigan, USA - Fa13.BD.MM15.DN (SPAdes) (version 2) | ecosystem: Environmental > Aquatic > Freshwater > Lake | place: Lake Michigan, USA...
TCATTAGTGATTGTGATGCCACTAATTGCACCAGTTCCAGTAACAGGACCCCATTTTGGTTTATTGATTCCAGTATCATAAATTAAGACTTGATTAGGACTTGTTGTAGCATCTAAGAACGTAGTAATTCCAGTCGAACTCTGGTAAGGTAATGAACCGGTACCACCATTAGCAAGATTAATTGCAGTGGTGGCAAAACCAACACTCTGTGCTTGTGCTGAAGTTGCATCCAATGCACCAACAAATTTGGTGGCAGTAATTACACCAGTTGCATTAATATTTCTTACGGATACTAAATCATTTTCTGTAAATTGAACTGAACCTACAGCAAGTCTTGTTCCTGATGGGAATTGAGTAGATCCAATACCAACACCATAGTTAAATAACCAAGCATCAGTTCCAAGTCCGGCAAAAGAACCTGTCTTAAACCACGCAATCTGTTTATATTTAATTGAGTAAGTATTAACACCAACACTATCAAATGAAACTAATGGATTACCTTCGGTAGAAGCAATAGCAATACCACCACCATTTGCACTATAATCAGTAGTAATATCAGCATTGAAACTATTTGTTGTTCCAATACCAAGAACAATATTCTTATCAAATACAAATAAATCATTTACAAATAGAGTGCTGGCAGTACCACCAACAGTTATGTTTCCGTTTACATTCAAGTTAGAATTGACTTGTAAATTGCCTTGAATTGTTGGACTATTAACAAATGCAACTGTAGGAGTAGAACCTTCTCCAGTTGCACCAGTTACTGTGATTTGATTTGAAGTACCATTAATTGTTTGAACGTAATCACCTGTTGTATCAGATCCAAGAGCAACAGAATTTGCAAGCGTCCCATCACCTTTAACAAATTGACTAGAATTTCCGCCTTGAGTGATAAACTTATCAGCATTTATGTATTGACTATATGAGATGGCGTTTAATGATGTGCCACCAAATGTAGAATTAGGTTTATCATAAACAGAATGAAGAATAGAATAAAATCCACCAAAACTATTTCTTGATACATTTGTTAAAGCTGGTATTAATGTTTGACTGTTGTTTAATGTTAATACCGACCCTGCACTTTGTGTTATGGCATTAGATGTATTACTAGCGGAATAAACAAGAGTATCAGAAATTTGCAGTGTTCCTGCCGTTAGGGTTACTGGACCCATAGTAACAACTCCTTTGACCAAAACTCCGGCAGCAGCATTATTTACAGTAAGAGAACCATAATTACCACCAACCGTTATAACGGTACCAGTACCGGTAATGCTTAATGAAGATGAAGATAAATCACATCCTCTAAAAACTGTGTATGCTGATGATGTTTTTGTTGTTGCTGTTGATACCGTACAACCAATAATATCAACAGAACCAGTTGTTGAAGTTGCTGAGATGACAAGATTGTTCATCTTCAGACCATCAATGGTACAACCTGTGGCAATAGTCAAAGTACCAGTTAGTGTGGTATTTTTACCTACCAACTCATCGGTTCTTAAAACAGTGAACTGAGTATTAATTGTTACATTTTCAGGATAATCGCCAGGATGCAAAACAATTGTTTTTCTCGAACCAGCACCAGTTGTCTCAAAAGCAGCTGCTGCTAATACTTGCGCTCGGGCGATAGTCTTAACTGGATCACCAATAGTTCCTTTACCATTATCATCAAAAGCAACAGGACTAACGTGTATTTCTGCACCATATCCTGTGATGTATGCACTTACTGCATCTAGAGTATTGCTGTATGTGACCGCTTTGGTTGTTTCGTTATATTGTAAAACTCGTTTAGTTGCATAAGCACTGGTAGCACCATCTTGATCATAATCATTAGCAACAGTAATAGTTGATATTCCACTGACATTGTCACTTACTGCAGTTATATTTCTTCCACGGAAATTAAGTATCTTAATACCACTTACGGATGCACTATCTTCATCTTTTATATCAATACCACCAAAAGCACCAGTAGCACCAGAAACATCACCCCATTTTGGTTTATTGGTTCCAGTATCATAAAGTAAGACTTGATTATTACCACCTCCAGATAAAAAAGATGTAATTCCAGGTGAATTTTGATAAGGTAATGAACCTGTACCACCATTAGCAAGATTAATGGCAGTGGTGGCAAAACCAACACTCTGTGCTTGTGCTGAAGTAGCATCCAATGCACCAACAAATTTATTAGCGGTTATAACACCAACAAAATATCCATCCCCATTGACCCAAAGTTTAGATGTTGGATTTGTGGTTCCAATACCCAAATTACCTGTGTTATTAGATACTCGCACCAATTCAACATCATTAGATTGAATAGTAAGAGCACCATTACTTCCCAAAGGATTTCCTACCAAACTCCACTTTATTGCCCCAGTAGAAGATAAATCTAATCTAGATGTACTACCAGAAGTACCAGAAATTCTTAATGTTGGAGAATTTCCAGAAACTTCCAAATTTGTAACTGGATTTGTGGTTCCAATACCAAGATTACCACCAACAGTAGCATTAGTACTGATGGCAACCTTATTTGCATTAATAATTAAATCGGTAGGACTAGTAATCGTCGGTGTTCCGGTAGCACCAACCAGATTTATTCTTTTTACACCGAAATCCTTATCCGCCATTATACTCTTTTTAGTTATTTATGTTTATTGTATTGATATGATTACGCCTTTAAATGAAAGTCCAGCACCATATGCAAAATTAATAGTTTGTGGGGGAGATTGTTGTATGAGAGGACTTGTAGAAGTATCATTAATTGTGACACTATTACTTGTTGCAACTATAGTGTTATCCACTTTCTTAATAGAAACTGTAAAAGTTTCACTACCTTCGGTTAAAGAGTCTGCAATGGTTGTAATGTTAAATGATCCAGTATTACTATTGATCGTAAAAGATCCTGATGTAGCACTAAAGTCAGCACCAGTGGTGGTTGTATTATTAATCGCCCAGTACAATATAGTTCCATTAGATATATTGGTAGTATCTACACTAAAAGTACCAGAAGAACCTTCATTAATAGAAGTAGGAATAGTACCAAAAGTAAATGAAGCATCTCCTATAGAAGTATCATTAACCGTAACACTATTACTTGTTGCGACTATAGTACCATTATAACTTCCAGTTCGAATAGAAACTGTAAAGGTCTCAGGGCCTTCACTTGTAGAATCAGGAGTGGTTGCAATACTAAATGATCCAGTATTACTATTGATCATAAAAGATCCTGATGTAGCACTAAAGTCAGCACCAATACTAGTTACATGATTAATAGACCAATATAATGTAGTACCATCTGGTACACTAGTAGTATTAATATTAAAAGTACCAGAAGCACCTTCATTAATAGAAGTTGGAATAGTACCAAAAGTATATGAAACCCCAACAGAGGTATCATTAATTGTAACAGAACTACTTATAGCAACTACTGTACCAGAAGTACTTCCAGTTCGAATAGAAACTGTAAAAGTTTCTCCACCTTCAGTCGCAGAATCTGCAATAGTTGTAATATTAAATGATCCAGTATTACTATTGATCGTAAAAGATCCTGAGGTTGCACTAAAGTCAGCACTAGTGGTAGTTACGTGATTAATCGTCCAATATAATATAGTTCCATTAGATATGTTAGTAGTATCTACATTAAAAGTACCAGAAGCACCTTCATTAATAGAAGTAGGAATAGTACCAAAAGCATAATCTATTGGGTCAAAAAATGCTCGAATATTAGTGGTTTCCGCTAATTCGGAGAATCTATATGATCCATTACCATTGCCATAAGTAATTCTAACCAATCCAGAATCATGATTATTTGATATAGATGCTGAGGCAGCAGGTGCATTACTCCAATTTGCTGTGGTAAAAGTTATTGCTTTATCTTTACCATTTTGTGTTAGAAGAGTTTTTACTTGTTCTGGTGTTGGCCAAACTCCATTATAATAAAATTCTCTTTCCATAATACATGCAGCTTTTCCAACTACTGTTGGAGTAGCGCAACTAGTACCACTAAACATTCCCCATCTATGACCACCAGAGTATGAACTTGACGGATAAGCAGTCCAAGTATAAGCACCTAATCCAACAATATCAATACCCTTTCCCCTATTTGTATATGCATCCAAAGCAGGAAGTCCTTCAGAATTTTGTCCAGCAGCAACGTCAATTCCTTTCGTCAATCCATGTGGACCATATGCTTTAAATGGATACCTAAAGTTAGTAGTAGATGTTGATTTGCTAATGGGATTATTATTTGATATGCCATAAGTAGTATATGAGGCATCACATGTACAATATGTACCATTATACTCAGGATCAGTATATTTCACATAAACGCCACCATTATTTCCAGCAGCATTTATACAAACTATTCCAGCATTCCAAGCAGTTTCTAAAGAATTTCTCATGGATGAATTATAAGAATTTGTAGGAAATACTACGCACCAAACATAATTTGTTGTAATAGGATCTAATATCTGAAAGGGAATTATATTTCTAGATGTAAATGGAGTAAAGTTAGTTCCCCATCCACCAACTGGACGATTAACAGTTCCGTTCGGTGTGGTAATAGATGCAATACTATCAATCGGAACTCCAGTTGAACGATCTAGCAAATATTGATATTCTCCAATCATAATGGTTGGATTTTTTACACCAGTTTCCAGATTATTACTCTTTAAATTATGCCAAGCAATGATTGCATCAATACATTCTACTACACCATCACCACCAGTAGTATATGCTACTCTCAAATTTGCACCTTTAGCGAATCCACATATAGATCCGGCAGCAGCACTTAAAACTCCCATTGCATGAGATGAAAATGCACTATTAGAATTTGTAATTTGATTATTACTTACTTCTTCCAAATCCACCCAGTTCATTGGAATAAGTCTACTGGTTGGAGTTGTCCATACAATACTTCCACTTTGTTTTCCAGTATTTGTTGGTATATTAGTAACTACAGAAGCACTATTGTATTCTCCAGAAGTAGTTTGTATCCATAAGGGATGCCCAGGAGCATTGATACTTAAAGTTAATTTGTCACCAACCTTAATGTTGATTGTTGGATTATTTCCAGATATAGATCCATTTCTATCATTTCCCGATAAAGTATATGAACTAACACCACTATTTGTCACAGATATTAAATAATTATTTCTAGTCCCATCAGATGCAGAAACAATAATTGATCCACCCATCACTGAGTGGTTCTGACAAACATAATAATAAGTTCCTGCCACTGCTCCAGTGGTATTTCCCTGAAAATCAGGATGAGTATCATGATTTCCAGAATATGTTGCAACCGTTGGACCAACTTCCAGTGTTACAATATCAACATTTTTTCCAGTCCACCTATATTTCCAAGTTGCATTGTTTATACTCTGAGTATTATCATATAAAAATGATGTTCCAACTTTTATACCCCCGTTGTTTATTTGATTTGTGTCAAGATAAAACTGAAGTGGGGCATAGGCACTACCAGATTGAGCGGTGGAAGGAGTATTAACAGTTATAGTTCCTGTTTGTGTTTTTAATGATGGTAATCCAGGAGAAAAAACTTCAAGTCTTTCATCTATAGATTGAATTCTAGGATCATTTTTAAAGGTCTCGAAGTATGAATCTTCAATATTCATAGAAATACAAGATTCAATACTGTTCAGCATATTGTGTACAGATGCTTCCGTTTCGGGATCAAAACTATCAGCGAATGCCTGACTATCAACGCCTTCAACTAGGTGAACATCATAGATTGTTTTTGCCATATTAATTTCTTAGTTTATTATTTAATTTATATACAGATGAATTCATATCAGATCATTGTCTCTCTGGCAAACCTATAAGTCATCAATCCACTTGTACCAGTCTCTGGAGTTAATTGCAACTTACATGATCCACCAGAAACTGTTGCACCAATCGATATCATAAAAGTTGGTTCATACATAATTGCATATTCTTGAGAGAATGCGCTAGTTCCATTTTGCATAACAAGAACTTTTTGTGCCTGAATGGAAGAAGATGACTCGATATAAACAGTATATTCTGCTGTTTTAAAGTTTGTATTAGAAATTAAGAAACTATCAATATCAGTAGTTATTCCAGCAGAAGCAACAAAAGTTCCAAATCCAGTCTTAACACCATATTTTTCTACTTGAAGGGGTGTTGATGGAGATGATGTGCCAATACCCAGATTTCCGCTTGATGCAATATATGTTAATTTTGTTGGAGATACTTTTTCTGTATACGTACTACCGCTAGTAGAATTTGTAAATACTAAGTATTGTGGAGTTGGTGTGGAATTATCCTCTTCAATTGTGATGTCAGATCCACCAAGTTGTCCTAAAGTAGACCAAACTACACCAGTTCCTGTTGAAACTAATATTGAATCACTATCGCCAATTTCATTATTTCCATCATAAAGTCCAGCACGTAGTCTTATACCACCATTTACGTCCAATTTTGTTGTTGGATTTGTGGTTCCAATTCCCAAACTTGAAGTGGAAGCATTAAATATTAAACCTGGATTTGTTTTTAATGATGATGTAGGATTCTGGGCCGGTGTTTGAGAAAAAACAATATTTGTAGTTGTAGATGAAGTATCTGTAGTAAGAGCAACATTTGTGGCAGATGCTGCAGTTCCAATACCAGTTAGTTTGGATCCATCCCCATAATAAGTAACTGTACTAACTCCAGGATTTGCTGATGTTACAATTCCATTTGAACCATCAAGTTTAATTACTACTCCATTTGATCCACCGAAAGTAGAAATCCCTGTGGTATTTACAAAAAGTGAAGTAACTGATGCAATACCACCAATTACATTGGTTGCAATACCTGCTGTTGATGCAAAAGCAACAATAAGTTTGGATGCAGCAGTAGCATCTACATTAAATGCCGTTGTGGCGAATGATGCCGTTGATGCTGTTCCGGTTAAGTTTCCAACAAAAGTAACAGTAGTAAGACCACTGATAGAAGTTATAATACCAGTAGTGCCATCAATTTTTATTCCAGTATTTCCAGCACCAACGGTAACTATTCCGGAAATAGTTAAACCAGAAGCACTGACAATACCAGTAAACCTACCAGTACCACTAACATCCAAATTAAAACTTGGAGATGCAGTACCAATACCTAATCTAGGATTATTACTTTGTGGAACAAATGCAAATAATGTCTTATTAATATTTAAAGTAGTAGTACTTCCCGTATTATCCACGAAAAGAGGATAATTAGTTAATGTAGACGCAGTTTCTACAACATTAATTGATAATGCGGGAAATGTTTGCCAACTAGGTGGTAATGTGGAACCATTAGATTTAAGATAATCTCCAGGACTTCCATTAGCAATAAAAGATGTACTACTTGGACCTGATTGATAAGGTAAATTATTTGCAGCGCCACCTTTTAAATTTGTTGCAATACCAGCATCAGTGGCATAAGTAGCAGTAGATGCATTACCCTTAAATCCAGATGCAGTAATAACTCCAGTAAAATACCCATCACCAACTACAAAAAGTTTAGATGTTGGATTTGTAGATCCCAAACCAATATTACCAGAAACATAAGCACCGCCATCAACTTGAAGTGGTTGATTACTAGTACCAGTAGATGTTGTAGTACTAATGAATACTGTACCATTAGTAAACGTAGATACACCAGAAACTCTTAAATTATCAAAATCAAGAAACTTACCTTTAAATGTAGTTGCCGTAATAATACCATTACTCATTGTAATGGCATTTCCTACTCTAAATACATCATTAACAACTCTTAAGTCATTAATTGTAGCAACACCGATCCAAGCATTAGTAGCAGTAATAAATCCTACTTTAATATTATCGGAATTTAAAGTATTAGTTTGACCATCATATGATAATGATTGCGAATCAATAAATGCTTGCTGAATCGTAGTTCCTGATGATCCAACGAGTACTAGATATGAGGTGTCATCAGTAGATGTTGTTGATCCAAGAGAAATACTAGTAGTAAATCCTGCACTATCGGCATATTTTGCAGTTGTTATAGTGCCATAAAAATTTGTAGCAGTAAAACTAAGAGCAGTTACTGCACCAGATACCCATACATCTCCACCAACATCAAGTGTTGCTCTTGGAATTGTTGTTGATCCAATTCCTACTTTAGAAAATGTTGTTACGCCAACAAAAGTAGATACACCAGTAACTATAAATGATCCAACTCCTACATTTCCAATAATAATACCAGATTGTCCCGAAAATTTACCGGCAGTAACTACACCAGTAAATTTACCATCACCAACAACATCAAGTGCTACAGTTGGAGTTGTGCTTCCTATTCCGACAAATTTTGAAGTATAAATTCCAGTATTTCCACTTTTAATCCAATATGAATTTATTTTTACATCAACAATATTTGTATTGAAATTATTGGTAGAAATTGCTACTAAATCATTACCATCGGATAAAAAATTAATTCCAGTATAAGAACTTACACCAGATAAAACTCCATTTTGAAAAGCAAAAATCGCATTATTATAATCTGGTGGAACTGCTGTCCATTTTAATCCAACGGCATCTTTTGTGAGAAAATACCCAAGTTCACCAGAAGAATTAGTGGCATCAAATAGAGACTGACGAATTCTTATTGTAGAAAGATCAAGATCTGCAGTCGGATTTGTGATTCCAATACCAACTCTACCAGTAACATCCAATACGGGGGTATTGGTGGTAATTCCAGGAATACCTACATTTAGAAAAGGTTGCCTGCCAGATACATATTGGGCCATTTATATTAACCTTTTGCTGTTTCTAGAACACTCATAACAATCGAAAGAACACCATTTTCATTTGCACTAACACGAACTTCATCATCAGTTTCAAGTACCAATCTAGAACCCAGTGGTAACAGTGCATCGTTTGCCGGAACTGCTCCATTTTTAATTAAATCATAATTTCCACCATCACTAGCACGATAATGGCAAAATCTTGTCGTATAAGTCGTTGTTCCAGTCGATATATTAGTGATTTGAGCAGAAACAACAATACTTGCAACCCCAATCGGAGCAGTATAAATTCCAACCGGATTTCCAGTTGTTAAATTGCGCCTGATTGTTCTAAACGTATTAAGTGCTACTGCTGCCATTTTAACTATCCAGAGCGATTATAAGGGGTGTTACTTTATTTATTATACTTTGATCGAACGACCTTCCACTAATAGTTCCTGTTAATTGATTCGCAACAAGACCATCACCAATTCGGAAGTTTCCTGCCTGATTTGTGCTGGTATAAACTACCTGGCCACCACCTTCTTCAACAACTTCATTATCAGCAATTGTCACACCACCAAGAGCGGGTTTAGCAATATTAATATTTGTTCCGGATCCAACCCATTCAAAAGCAATTGTCGAGGCAAGTTGTAAACTTACCCTTGTAAAGTAAATTGTAGTTCCTGCGCCAACAGTATTATTTAATCTTTGATTTAAAATAATAGTAGAAATTCCTGCCGAAGGTAAAGTTGCACTCTCAATACTATAATAAATTGGGAAAATTTCAACTTCTGCAGTTGCTGTAGTACCGCCACCAGGAGGTGGGTCAATTGTAATATTAGGAATTTCAGCATATTGACTTCCATCGGCAATTACGTCAATTGAAGATACAGATCCGGAAGAATTAATATTTGATGATCCTTCGGCACGAATACCTTGTGGTCCTGTTGGAAAATCTATGATTACTCTTGGTGGTGTGGTATATCCAGAACCCCCATTAGTAACCTTAATAGACTTAACAAAATAATATAATTGCCCGAAATACATTGATTGTCCATCATAAGGTCTCTGAATACCGAGACCAGAGACAACAAGAACATCACTATCAATCACAGATGTTGTGTGAGCAATTCCAGTATATCTGTAAATTGATTTCGAAGTCTCATTACCAACTCCAACTGCATATAATCCATAATTACCAAATGATGCGTTGGAGTTGTTAAGATCACACTGACCACCAGATGCAGTATAAATTGCAATATCATTACAAATTGTAAAAATAGAAACTAACTGGGCATATGCACCGTTAGTAATTGAAACTCCAATACCACCTTGATTGAATTGTGTATATGAGTCAACACTCATTGAACCCGTAACACCAATATCATCCTTATCTCCTGGTTCTGCATTAAATCCATCAACTTTCATTCCAATACTCTTAGGAACGAAATTAGTACAGTTTCTTATGTATGGACCTTGAGTAATAGGACCAACACCTTTAGAATAAGGTGGTCTAACCTTACCTCCAGAAACATAAGTATGCGGAATTGTAGAAGTGCCAACATTCACGGTAAAGGTTGTTCCACTTCCAACAACATTCAATACTCTAAAATCATATCCATTATTTCCGGTTGGAAAAATTGTTGTGGTCCCTGCACCACTTGTACAAGAGAAGTTTAAATTACGAAGTGTGACTACATCTCCGACTCTCAAACTTATTCCGAGTGCAGTAATAGTGGTGATACCGGTTACGTTATTATATTGGGCAGTTTGAATACCAATTGAGCGATCAATAATAGATCCACCAGAAACATAAGTATGTGCAATGGTAGATGTACCAACATTTACAACAAATGAATTATCACTATTCAATTTATTTACATAAAATTCATATCCATATACACCAGATGGAAATGATTGTGTGGAAATAAATCCACCAGAATTACAATTAAATTTCAAATTACGAAGGTCTACAACATCACCAAGTTTCAGTGAATTATTTGTAAATAATCCAGGAGCTTCTACCAGAAGATTTCCTGTGCGCTCATTATATACTGCACTAGTAACACCAACAGTAGTACTAAATCCAATACCACGATTACCCGGATAAGTCTTATTGAATTGAACACCTACAATACTTGGGGAACTGTTAACAATACTAGTTACAATACCGACACAAGTACGAATTGCAGAAATTACATTTGAACACCCATTAATTGCATTATTAAATCCAGTATTAGGATCATACTGAATTGATAAATCCTTTAATTGTGTAACTTGATTTTGAAAATTAACATATTTTTGTATTGTTCCGCCAGAAACATATGTATGGGGTAAAGTCGATTGTCCAACTACAACTTCAAAAGTATTGGAATTTAATACTTTCTTAACTGGAAAAATATACCCAAAACTTCCAGTTGGGTAAGTTAATACTCCTGGACCAGACGGACAAGTAAATCCAAGTCCAACAATTTTTACTGCATCATCTTTTAATAATCCATGATTTGTAGCAATAACTGTAGTTATTCCAGTGTTTGCACTATAACTAGCAGTTACAACAGTGGTTCCTAAACCTACAGGATATCCACCCCAAGTAGAATTATTTACAATTGAACGAGCAATATTAAATGAATAATCTACCGTTGCAACAGTTTGTTTAATTTCTCCAGGATTCTTAAGAATTTGTGGAATTAAATTATTATTTGAATCATAATATTCACTACCAGCATCTACTGATCGAGAATTACCTCCTCTGGTGATATCATGAATAATACACTTCCAAATATCTTTAATATCATCTGCACAATCATTACTCTCAAGATTTACACCATAACGAATTGCAGGGGCAACACTTGTTGATCCAGCACCAATCATACTAGTGACAATACCGACAAGTTGGCGAATTGTTGTACCAACCCCAACACATCCACCAGCAACAGCAATTACAGAAGTATCTTTAACCTGAGCAATACTATTTCCAATACCCTGAAATGAGATTGGTGGAGTTAGATTATTGATTACATGAGTTGCAATTCCAGCAGCATAATTCATAGCGGCGATTGTTGCCTGCTGTGTTGCAATTCCGGTGATATGAATCAATCCTCCAGAACTATTGAAGTATGAAAGCCCGGCACCAACGGATTTTCTATTACTATTTGCTTTTAGATCATAGGAAACTGCCGAGAAAACACTTACAATGTCTTCTTTACAATTTGTGTAATCAGATCCATTAAGCGTAAAATTAAATCCGGGACTTGGGGATGTTAAGAAACCAACTGCTTCTGCAGTAATATAATTTAAGTTACTATCAATCAATCTTGCAGCATCTTGTTCTCTATGACTACCTGCAAATCCACTGAATCCACTTGTTAAGAAACCTACTGATTCTTTTGCGATATAATCAAGATTATATCGAATCATTCTTGCAGCATCAAAAAATCTATCTGTTGCTACACCAAGTAATGGTTGCAGTGAAACAATCGCAGCACCATTAGACATCTCAGGTCCAATGAAACTTACATCAGTAATGTGGCATCCATTGTTTACATAGAACAAATCACGATCTGGATTTCCTGGCGTAATAACACAGTTACGAAGTTCTGTTCCTTCTACGGATACCGTCCTTGCTAGGACAATGGGATTATCTTCTACATAAACTCCTGGATATACTTTAATAGTATCTCCAGGAAGTGAAATTGCCGCTGCAGCTTTAATTGATGCTTTCGAATCAACTTCATTCAATCCAGTATTTTCATCATCTCCAGTTGCAGTAACAAATATAGTTCTACCTATACGAATACCTGCACCAACGTCAATAACTCTTGGACCAACACCAAGTTTCCCCTGATCCTGCTTAAGGAAAAGTCTTCCATCAAACGTATTAAGACCTAATTCACCAAAAAGAAGATCATTATTTGTTGGTTTTTTAGTTGGAACGGAGGACCTTTTTATCCTAATGGGGGTTGCCATTTATTATATTCCGAATTACCGCTTTATACCTTTAAGTTATTTATAATATTAATAAAATAGGAATTAAGATTGACAGAACTCCAATTATACTACCACCAAAAAAAGAATTCATTTTGTTAAACTTGATTTTTATTACGTCCTGATCTATATCTATGTAAAAATTCATTTTGTTTTGGATTCATCCAGTCCAGTATTGCCTGATATCTTTCTTCTGAAAAGAAATACTGATTATAATACCATTGTTCCCAATCCGTATGAGACTTTAATTGATTACATTCGTGACAGCAACACACCACATTTGTAAGAAAGTCACTACCACCCTTACATTGAGGAATGATATGATCTATCGTGAGTTTTTCTTCACTTCCACAATAGGCACATTTATGATTCCATTTTTCTCTTATACTTTGCCTCCACATTCGTTTAGCTTCTGAAGATGAACTAGTCTGAAGATTAAACAAATACCCGTCTGGAGAGTTGTATAAAGT
>Ga0209444_10001420_pt1 | contig 13166 bp, 10 predicted proteins | sample LauGreFaBDMM15DN_2_FD_188215 | JGI IMG/M metagenome (GOLD analysis project Ga0209444, IMG submission 188215) | Freshwater lake microbial communities from Lake Michigan, USA - Fa13.BD.MM15.DN (SPAdes) (version 2) | ecosystem: Environmental > Aquatic > Freshwater > Lake | place: Lake Michigan...
AATGGTGGAAAAGATGAGCCATGCTGTTGCCACCTGTTTTCAAATAAAAGAACGCGGGTTTATTAGAGAAGGTTATTACGCTGACTTGGTATTAGTAAAAGAAGTCCCATATATTATTACCAATGAAAATATTTTATACAAATGCGGATGGAGTCCGCTTCTAGGAACACAATTTCCTTATCAAATTCACGCCACATTTGTGAATGGACATTTGGCATATCAGGATGGTGAATTTGATGAAAGTCAAAAAGGCCAAAGAATGCAATTTACCAGAAGCTAAATTTAATAGGTATGCTGGTAGATAAAATTACTTTAAAAGATATCGGCTTATTTGATACGGAGGAATCGGCCGGGCTTATTTCACACTTGAATTTTTGCAAGACCAATGGCGGCAAGGAGCAATTAGATCAATATCTTGCGCAACCATTAAATTCCATTGAAGCCATTGAAAAGCGACAAAAGGCCATTGCTGTTTTTGTCAATGAAATTGATTTTATGCATGAAATGAAAATCACCAATGGTACCACCCTAGTGATTGAAAAGTTTTTTGGCACTGCATTTAAACCTATCCCTACACAAATTAGCTATCCAGGCGCTTATTGGTATCAATATGTAAATAGCGCCGATTATGCTTTGTTAAAATATTCGCTAGAACATTTAATTCTGTTTTATGAAAATTTAAACAATTGGTTAGTTATTTTCGAAAGGAAAAACGAAAACCCAATCATTGCTAATTTGGTTCAAAATATAAAAAAATTAGTGCAGCATTCAGCATTAGCTAATTTAAATACACAAACCACATTAGCCAACCCACAAAAATTATTAGCGTTGGCTTATTTTTTTCGAAATCATTATAAAAATAACACGCTACAGTTACTGCAGCATTATTATGATTTAGATGCCTATTATAGCATGGCAACTGCTGTAAAAAAATTTAATTTTGTTTTTCCAACTTGGATCAATAGTGAAAGACCCCTACTTGAAGTAGTATCGGGGATACATCCACTGGTTCCCAATCCTATTGATAATACCATTTCGCTGTCTAGTCAAAATAATTTGTTTTTTTTGACAGGTGCCAATATGGCTGGCAAAAGCACATTCATTAAAACGATTGGTATAATAATATACTTGTCGCATATTGGCATTGGATCGCCGGCAAAAAAAGTGACCCTGTCTTTATTTGATGGACTTATTACCAACCTAACTATTGCCGATAATGTTGTCAAAGGTGAAAGTTATTTTTTTAATGAAGTACAAAGAATAAAAAATACGATTGAAAAAATTATAGATGGCAAAAAGTACTTTGTCCTAATTGATGAGCTTTTTAAAGGTACCAATATCCAAGACGCTATGAAATGTAGTTCTGCCGTAATTGAAGGCCTACAAAATTTAAGAAATAGCTTATTTATTATCTCCACCCATTTGTATGAAATTAGTGATGGATTAAAAAAATATGATAATATACAATTTAGTTATTTTGAAACCGAAGTACGTCAAAAGGAACTCGTATTTCACTATCAACTAAAACAAGGCGTCAGTCAAGACCGATTGGGCTATTTAATTTTAGAAAGAGAAGGCGTGGTTGACCTGCTAAATAACATGACGAAAAACAAGTATTAATACTTCATTACTTCCCCCCTACAAATATAGTTTCAAGCAAAAAGTATGCTTGTAAAAACAAAAGGAAGTGCCTTAATTGGTATTGATGCCGTTGGGATTACTATTGAAGTAAATGTAAGTATGGGGCAAGGCTATTGCATTGTAGGCTTACCCGATAGCTCGGTAAAGGAAAGTTTGGACCGAACCGAAAGTGCCATTAAAGCAAATGGCTTTAGAATGCCAAGAACTAAGTTGGTCATCAACTTATCGCCCGCTGAATTAAAAAAAACTGGAGCCGCATTTGATTTACCCATCGCCATTGGCATATTAGCAGCTTCTGAACAAATCACGCCAATTGATTTAATTGATAAGTATATTATGATGGGAGAATTGGGCTTAGATGGCAAATTATATCCTATTAAAGGCGTACTTGCTATGGCCATGCAAGCAAAGGCAGATGGTTATTTAGGTATTTTACTTCCTAATGAAAACGCAGCCGAAGCAGTATTAGTTGATGAATTGGACATTTACTGTTTTGAACATTTAACAGAAGTAGTTGAATTTATTACGCAACCAAACACAAAATCGCCCATTAAGAAAAGTGGACTTGTGCAGGATTATAAAATAAAATCGGCGACTGATTTTTCAGATGTAAAAGGGCAGCAAAATGTAAAACGTGCCTTAGAAATTGCGAGTGCTGGTAGCCACAATATTATTATGATTGGGCCACCAGGTGCCGGAAAAACAATGTTGGCTAAAAGTATCGTTTCCATTTTACCCCCATTAAATCAAATGGAAGCTTTAGAGACAAGTAAAATATATAGTATCACAGGGAAATTGGATGCGGTAAATAAATTATTACAAACTAGGCCGTTCAGACATCCCCACCATAGCCTATCGTCTATAGCATTGATTGGTGGAGGAAGCCATCCGCAACCAGGAGAAATATCATTAGCACATAATGGGATTTTGTTTTTAGATGAACTGCCTGAATTTAATAGATCCGTCATTGAAGTGCTTCGGCAACCTATGGAAGAAGGTATCGTCTGCATCGCCCGAGCCAAAATGAGTGTCACTTTCCCCGCTAGATTCATGTTAATGGCGGCTATGAACCCTTGCCCTTGCGGGTATTACAACCACCCAAAAAAGGAATGTCACTGCAGTCCCTCTTTAATTCAAAAATACATGCACAAAATTTCAGGGCCTTTATTAGATAGAATTGATATGCATATTGAGGTGATACCCATACTTTATAATGAATTAAGGGCCTCCAAACAGGAAGAATCTTCCGCAACTATCGCTACTAGGGTCAAAAATGCGAGGGAAATACAAAGTCATCGATTTAAAAATGAAGCAGGCACCTACACCAATGCACAAATGAATAGTGGTCAATTAAAAAAATATTGTACCATTAGTCCTGAGGGCGAAGCCATTTTAAAAATGGCTATGGAAAAGTTTCAATTAAGTGCAAGGGCTTTTGACCGAATTATAAAAGTAAGTCGAAGTATTGCCGACTTAGATAACAGCAATGCTATTCAACTAAACCATATTAGCGAAGCCCTACAATTCCGAAGTTTGGATAAATCTAGTTGGGGGCAGTATAAAAATTAATATTGCCCAGTTTTTAGTAAAACGAGCGTGCAAGCTTCTAATGTTTGAACGCCGTTTTCTGCCGCAAGTGCTGCTAAGACTAGATTTTCAGTGCCTGGATTAAAAATAATACGGCGGGGCTTTAGGGCTAAAATTTGGTCAATATATTCCGTTTGGGCAGCTGAACCAAGGTATAAAGTGACCGTATCTATAGGTATTTGGCTTGGCCATTCATTCAAAATTGGGATATCATTTATCATTCCTGTTTTAATACCATAAGGATATACCGATATTCCATGTTCATTTAATAAACTGGTCGCTAAAAAACTATAGCGTTCCGAATTGGGCGATGCCCCTACCACTAAGGTGACTGGTGATTTCATATTACAAATCTATTATTAAATAGATGAATAGATTTTATTTTGTTTAAATAAAAGAATGTAATTTTATCAAAATCAACTTTACTAACTAAATTAAATAATCATCATGGCAAAGTCAAGCAAGAAGAAAGCAGCAAAAAAAGCAGCTCCTAAGAAAAAAGTAGCTCCTAAAAAGGCAGCAAAGAAAACAGCTCCTAAGAAAGCAGCAAAAAAAGCAGCCCCTAAGAAAAAAGTAGCTCCTAAAAAGGCAGCAAAGAAAGCGGCTCCTAAGAAGGCAGCGAAAAAAGCAGCCCCTAAGAAAAAAGTAGCTCCTAAAAAGGCAGCAAAGAAAGCGGCCCCTAAGAAAGCAGCGAAAAAAGCAGCACCTAAGAAAAAAGTAGCTCCTAAAAAAGTAACTAAGAAAGCGGCTCCTAAGAAAGCAGCTCCAGCTCCTGTTGTTGTTGAAGCAACTGTTGTAGCGCCAACGCTTTTTGCAGAACCTACCACTGATACTCCTACTGCTTAAAATTAGCGGTAAAATTCATATCTTAATCCTCTCATTCCGAAAGCGCGAATGGGAGGATTTTTTTTATTGACAAAACTAAAATGTATGAAAAATTTATTAGTTCTTTTATGTTTCCCTTTTATGTTGCATGCGCAAAGTAATCCCATTATTGAAAAAACAAAAAGCATGGAATTGCGTAAAGGCTACTTTAATTATTACTGGGATGCTAGCCAAGGAAAAATATTCTTAGTCATTGACAAATGGAACAACCCATTTTTATATGTAAACTCGCTGCCAGCAGGGCTTGGTTCAAATGATATTGGATTAGACAGAGGACAAATAGGCGATTCAAGAATTGTTTATTTTAGTCGCGTAGGTAAAAAAGTATTACTAACACAACCTAATTTGGACTACCGAGCAGTGACTAATGATCCTAGAGAACAAAAAGCAGTAAGTGAATCATTCGCGCAATCTGTTTTATATAATTTTACTGTAGAAGCTGAAGACGGAAACACCGTGTTAGTAGATGCCACATCTTTCTTTTTAAGAGACGCGCATAATGCTGCCGATAAAATTAGAAAAATGAAACAAGGCACATACACGCTTAATGAAGGCCGATCAACTATGTATATAAATAATACAAAAAACTTTCCAAATAATTCTGAGTTTGAAGCATCGCTCACTTTTATAGGTGGTTCTGATGCGGGAAGATTTGTACAAGCAGTTGCACCTTCCACTGAAGCAATTACATTAAGAATGCACCACAGCTTTGTTGCATTACCCGATAATAAATATAAGCCAAGAGTGTATGATATTAGAAGTGGCTATTTTGGAATTACTTATTTTGATTATGGTAGTGACATCAGCGAACCCATTCAAAAAATGTTTATCAGTAGGCACCGCTTAAATAAAATGACTCCAAATGCTGCGATGAGCGAAGCCGTAAAACCAATTATATATTACTTAGATAATGGCACACCCGAACCTATCCGTACTGCATTATTAGAAGGTGCAAGATGGTGGAACCAAGCTTACGAGGCAGCTGGTTATAAAAATGCATTTCAAGTACAAATCCTACCTGACAGTGCCGACCCAATGGATATTCGTTACAATATGATTAATTGGGTACACCGATCTACGCGCGGTTGGAGTTATGGCGCCACAATCACCGATCCTAGAACAGGTGAAATTATAAAAGGCCAAGTAACTTTAGGCTCACTTAGAGTTAGACAGGATTATTTAATATTTACTGCATTATTGTCTCCTTATATCAATGGACAGGCCGTGACTGATAAAATGCGCACTGCAGCAATACACAGATTAAGACAATTGGCTGCGCACGAAGTGGGTCACACCTTAGGACTACAACATAACTATGCGTCAAGTTTCAATAATCGCGCATCAGTGATGGATTACCCACATCCTAATGTATTTGTGAATGACAAAGGAGCCATTGATTTTTCAGATATCTATACCAATGAAATTGGCGAATGGGATAAACGCGCTATTACCTATGGCTATCAAGATTTTAACAAATCCATAGATGAAAGTAAAGTATTGCAAAATTTACTGATTGAGAACTCAAAAAATGGTTTGCAATTTATTGCGGATGCAGATGCGAGATCGGCAAGTGGATTTCACCCGAATGCACATTTATGGGATAACCAAGCAGATCCAGTGGTTGGATTGAATCAAGTGATTGAAGTCAGAAAAAAAGCAATAAGTCAGTTTGGTGAACAAGCTATTCCAAACGGAACCCCATTATCAAAATTGGAAGATGTATTAGTTCCCTTGTATAACTACCATCGTTATCAATATGAAGCAGTGACCAAAGTAATAGGTGGTATAAACTATACCTATAGCGTTCGTGGAGATGCAAATCAAATAAAACCAACCATTTTATCCAATGAATTACAAAAAAATGCTTTGAAAGCAGCACTTAAATGTTTGAGCGCAGAAACTTTAACCCTTCCTGAAAGCATTTTACAATTGATTCCCCCACGCCCTCCTTTATTTTACGGCGTTGGTGAACTTTTTGAAAAAAGAACTGGCATGAGCTTTGATGCATTAAGTGCAGCTGAAGCATTGGCTGATTTTCAATTAGGATTTTTATTTAACGTAGAGCGCGCTAATCGTTTGGTGCAAAATAAAGCAAGGGCAGGTGTGATAGGTTGGGACGACGTACTTGATCAAATTCTCGAAAATACCTGGTATACTAAAATACCCAATGGCTTGGCTGGTAGTATTCAACAACAAACACAACAACAAACACTTCATTGGTTGATTGGCGTAAGTCAAAGTACAGATGCTAATTATGAAGTGCGCAGTATAACACAACAAAGAATAAAGCAATTAAAAGCTAAGCTAGAAGCTTTATCCAAATCCGATCCAATACATAGTGCTCATTATCAATATGCGATAGAAAGTATAAAGAGTCCAGATAAAGTAAGTCTGCCAAAACCATTAGCTATGGCTCCTGGCGCTCCTATTGGTTGCGATTTGGACTAATATGTAATTAATAAAGCCTCAACCTAAAATCCCCTCCCGATACATCAGGAGGGGATTTTTTTAATCATCTTATTGTAAAATATCTCTTATTATTTTTTCGTGATGATAGCTGTGTACGTATAAAAATTTAATCGCAGTTGGCAATTGTAAGTCTCCAAATATAGGATGTGTAAAATATTTATTTTTATTCACCGTTGAAAGCAATTCAGCGCTTTTACGCGCTTTATCTATTTGCTGCAATACCATGTCCATAGAAACTTCGTTTGCAGGTTGCGTAAATGAGGGTGCTTTTGCTTTACCTCTAGGAATTTTATTAAAAAGCAACACAAAAAATGCTTTCCAACTAAACTTCTTTTTATAAAGCGAAGGATCCGATTTCATGATCGCATCTGTAATTGAAGTAATCACCAAGCAGCTATGGATGATATGCCATCCAATATTTGCTTCAGATACGATTTTATTACTCGTTAAATAAAGCGGCGCCTGCTTTTCGAAATCATTTAAAACATTTAATAATTTTTTCATTCAATATATTTTAATTTAAACAAAAAGGCTCCGTTACTTTTAGAATAACGGAGCCTTTAAATAAATTTTTAGTGCTAATATTTGCTCAGCTATTTTAAATAAACATTTTAATGGGTGCTTCTAAATAACTTTTTAATGTTTGTAAGAATGCAGACCCTGTTGCGCCATCCACTACGCGGTGATCACAGCTTAAGCTTACATTCATAACATTTCCAGGTACAATTTGACCATTTTTAACAATAGGCTCTTGTGCAATACCACCCACTGCTAAAATACAAGCGTCTGGTGTATTAATGATTGCCGTGAATTGATCTATACCAAACATACCTAAATTAGAAATAGTGAAAGTACTTCCTTCCCAATCGGCTGGTTGTAATTTTTTATCTTTTGCTTTTTTCGCAAACTCCTTAACAGAAACACTGATCTGCGATAAGCTTAAACCATCAGCAAAACGAAGTACAGGAACCAACAAACCTTCTTCTACTGCTACTGCAATACCAATATTTACATGATGATTCGTGCGAATTACATCGCCCAACCAACTGCTATTTACTTTAGGATGTTGCTTTAAGGAAAGTGCTACTGCTTTAACGATAAAATCATTAAAGCTTATTTTAACCGGAGAAGTTTCATTCACCATCGCACGTGCCTCCACTACTGCATCCATATTTATTTTCATCGTCAAATAAAAATGAGGTGCTGTAAATAAACTTTCGCTTAAACGCTTCGCAATTACTTTGCGCATTTGTGATACTGGCGTATCAATAAAACTTACTTGCCCAACAGGCGCCGATGCGGTATAAGTACTTGCACTCGCTGGTGTATAGTTATCTAAATCAGTTTTAGTAATTCTTCCATGCTCCCCTGATCCTTTTACATATTTTAAATCCAACCCTTTTTCTTTTGCTATTTTTTTAGCAAGTGGTGAAGCAAAAATTCGTCCTTCATTCACCACCGAAGCTGCTGGTGCAACTGTCGCTGCTACTACAGGAGCTGCAGTTGATGCTGGTGTTGCTATCGCTTTTGATTCTTGTGCAACGGGCGCTGAAGCTGCAGGACTATCAGATGCACTTTTGACCGATTTTACAATCGCATCAATATCCAATCCAGGTTGTCCGATGATACACAACAATTGATTCACTAAAATTTTCTCTCCCGCATTGGCACCTTGATATAATAAAATCCCATCTTTATAGGATTCTAATTCCATGGTTGCTTTATCCGTTTCAATGTCCGCTAAAATTTCTCCTTTCTTTACGGCATCTCCTACCTTTTTTTGCCATCCTGCAATTACACCCTCTGTCATGGTATCACTTAATCGTGGCATTAAAACCACTTCATCCATCTTACTAAAATCAATATTATCTGAACTTACAGCTATAGGAGCAGCAGGTGTTTCCACTTTTACATTTTCAGGAGCAGCTTTTGTTTCAGAACCTGTGTTGGTATTTTGTGCTACTAAAGCAGAAACATCTTCACCAGCGGTTCCAATAATGGCTAATAAATCATTGACTTGCAATTTACCACCACGAGGTGTGCCTATATGTAATAAAACACCTTGTTGATAGCTCTCCAATTCCATGGTTGCTTTATCCGTTTCTATTTCGGCTAATAAATCTCCTTTTTTAACAGTATCCCCCATTTTTTTATGCCATGCAGCAATAACTCCTTCAGTCATTGTATCACTCAAACGGGGCATTAAGATAACTTCAGCCATAGGTAAAAGACTATTTTGTAAATGAGTGGTAAAATTACACTAAAAATGGTTTTTTTCAAGCCGGAAAGGGAAATTTATAGTAAAAACAAACAATTTAAAGCCGAAAGCTTTAAATCATGCCTAACTACTGGCCTTGGGCCAAACCATATGCTTTTTTATCGGCCCACATATTAAGGACTTCTAAGGAACAAATTTTAAAATCCTTGGCCAAAGATCGGTACAAATCAATGACCTGATCCTGCGATAGTGGCGCTTCATTCACGGTTTCAAAACGGCAATAAAATTGATTCACCAAATTGGTGAAAACCGAACCTGATGGCCATACCTGCGTGCCGCGATTAGTAATGGTGACCAACTTAAGACTTTCGCTTGCATGTGTCAAACATTTATCCGCAATTACTTTTGGTTGATCCGCACTTTCTATAAAAAAATCAACCCCAACAATTTTATGTTGATCTCTTAAATCACTTTGCAACATTGGATTATGTTCCAATTTAAAATTAGTAGGTGTTACATAAAAATTAGGCAAGAAAGGTTTAGGATTGTGTTTTGGTTGTTTGCCAAAATTATCAATAATCGCTTGCGCAAATACAGTGGTATTTACGGAAGGAATATTTTTATCGCCAAAATCTCCTGTATGCACGCCTGACTCCAAAGTATATAATAATGCATTTTCAATAACCACCGCTTGCTCCATTAAACCTAAATGGCGAAGCATGCTTAAACCACTTAATAATAATGAAGTTGGATTTGCAATATTTTTTCCAGCGATATCTGGTGCAGTGCCGTGTACTGCTTCAAAAATTGAAATATGATCCCCAATATTTGCAGAGGGTGCAAAACCAAGTCCACCCACCAATCCAGCGCACAAGTCACTCACTATATCTCCTTGTAAATTGGTTAATACAATTACATCAAACAAATCAGGACGGCTCACTAATTTCATACATAGGTCATCCACTATCACATCATCCGATTTTAATTCAGGATATTCTTTGGCTACTTCTTTAAAAACTTCAAGAAATAAACCATCTGTTAATTTCATAATATTGGCCTTGTGACCACAAGTAATACGACGCGCACCTTTTTTCTTGGCCATTTCAAATGCATAACGAATTACTTGCTCACTACCTGGACGCGTTATAAATCTGCGGCCCAATGCCACATCTTGCGTAAGCATGTGTTCAATACCCCCATAAGTATCCTCAATATTTTCTCTTACAATGGTCAGGTCAATTGGAATCCCTGCTTTACTAAAAACAGTATCTACCCCGCTTAATGTTTGAAATTTTCGATCGTTTGCGTAAGTATTCCAGGTTTTTCTCGCAGTTACATTCACACTTTTTACGCCCTTACCCTTAGGGGTTTCCATCGGGCCTTTAAATAATATACCTAAATCTTCAATGGTTTGCTTCGCTTCGGGCGTCATGCCATTACTAAATCCTTTGTCAAAAACCCACTTACCCATATCTACCACCTCATATTCCATGGGCACTTTAGCGGCATTAAAAATAGCAATAACCGCTTCCATTATTTCTGGTCCAATTCCATCCCCTTTTGCAACAGCTATTTTCATTTGATTCGTGTTTTTTAGCGAAAATTTTAGGCAAAAACCCTTCCTAACTGATTCGATGGCGCAAAGTTACGCGACTTAGCTGTTGTTTAAAAAAAAATTGCTTCTTATTTTGTAAAATCCGACCCATTTTATGCTATTTTTACTACGCAGTATTCTCTGCAGGGTATTTGAGGAAACGACATAATATGGTCTCTAAAATTTCAGAAGGCATAGAGGTAAGTATCGAAACTTTTTACCAAAAAGATTATAGTAATCCTTTGCAAAACGAGTACATGTTTGCCTACCGTATTACGATCGAAAACCACAATTCATTCCCTGTAAAATTATTGAAGCGCTATTGGGAAGTATACGATAGCAATAGTGAATTTCGTGTAGTAGAAGGAGAAGGCGTTGTTGGCGTTCAGCCTTTAATCATGCCAGGTCAAAATTACCAATATGTAAGTGGCTGTCATTTAAAAAGCGAGTTAGGAAAAATGCAAGGACACTATACCATGGAAAACATCGACACGAAGGAGCTTATTCATGTTAATATTCCATCATTTAAAATGGTGGCCCCAGTCAAACTAAACTAGTTGTTCAACTAGCATTTATTACTATTTTAAGGTTTGTATTTACTTTCGGTAAATATTTTTTCTGCCGGCATTTGTAACAACGCTACTAAATTTGATTGATCTAGTTGAGATTGTTGCTCCATCCATGATTTTACTATTTGATAGCCTATAAATACACCAACATTTCCAGGAATTTCGTTCCCAAAATAAATACTAAAAGGCCCTTCGCTTAATAGCTGCCTTGCCACTTTAGGATCCTTGGAATAAATCAAATTCATTTTTAATAAATAGCTCCAAATATCTTGTTCTGCTTTCATCGTAGCCGCAAACTGTGATGCACTATATCCAAATAAATCAGCATCATTGGCTTCAGGTAATACTTTTTTTAAAATGAATTGTCTTTTTCCCATTTCAATCATTTCAATGATCAAGCCACGCGTTACCCTACTATTCGGTACTATATCCTGTATTAAATTTTTTGCTGCAGTAATGGGAATAAATCGGGGTGTAAAATTGCGACTGATATAAGATGGAAAGTATTTTTGAAATTGTTCCGATTGATACCAGGTTGAAGTATCACCCAAGAACATTTGTAATCCAACAGCCATATAATCCGAACCAATTGAGTTCCCAAAACCATCTATAGGTCCAATAAAATAAATAATTTTTTTTGGCAATGGGTAGGCTGGAAAATAATAGTGTAGGTATTTAAAAAGGGCTTGTAATTGTGGATGTGCGCTTGCAGGTGCATTTATTTTTTGCACGGCTGTAAAAATGGGTCGATACGCATTTAAAAAACTAAGCAACCCTGTTTCACTATTGTTTGAATCAATCGCCAACATTTGTTGCAATAATACTTCACTTATAAACGGATACTGGGTATTCATTCCCAATAAGCTGTCCTTAATATCGAGGGTATCCATATTAAACAATACCTGATCCAGCCTTTCCATCGGCAAAATAATTTCCGGGGCATTTTGCGCAGGGTTATTTTGCATTCGCCCACAGGAACTAGTGCCAACAATTAGGATAAATAAGATAAAAATTAGGAAACGCATCCTCGAAAGTACAAAAAAAGCGAGGTTATTTCTGTTAAAAACCGACCTTTGCCCTATGAAGATTTGCATTGCACAACAGAACTATCATATTGGCAATTTTGAACAAAACACCGAAAAGATTTTAGGCGCTATTGAAGCAGCAAAAAATCAAGGTGCAGATTTAATTTTGTTTAGTGAAATGAGTGTTTGCGGATACCCTGCGAGGGACTTTGTTGAATTTGAAGATTTTATAAATAAATGCTACCAAAGCATAGATGCAATCAAACAAGCAGCCGATACCATTGGGGTATTAATTGGAAGTCCTGCACGCAACCCAAATAAAAAAGGTAAGGATTTATATAACGCTGCCTTTTTCTTGTATGAACAAAAAGTAGTTGCTGAAATTCACAAAACATTATTACCTACCTACGACGTCTTTGATGAAAACAGATATTTCGAACCAGCAGACGAATGGAAGGTGATTGAATTTAAAGGACAAAAATTAGCAATTACTATTTGTGAAGATATTTGGAACTTAGGGGATAATCCATTGTACCGTATTTGCCCGATGGATAAAATGATGGAACAAGCACCTACCATTTTATTAAATCTAAGCGCTTCTCCTTTTGATTATACACACGATGAAGATCGAAAAGCAACGATTAAATCAAATGTATTAAAATATAAAATTCCTTTATTTTATTGTAATGCAGTAGGCAGTCAAACAGAAATTGTTTTTGATGGTAGCTCGTTGGTATTTGATAAAGATGCAAATTTATGTGGCGCCCTTCCTATGTTTGAATCAGCCTTAGCCACCTTTGAATGCAATGCTGATGGCACTATTAACGCACCCATATTAGAGCCGGCCAGTCGCCTGCCTAACAAAGAATTAAATCCAAACACTTTAATTCCCACATTAAATATTGAACAAGTATATCAAGCGCTTGTGTTGGGCGTGAAGGATTATTTTAATAAAATGGGATTTGCCAAAGCAATTATTGGATCCTCGGGCGGTATTGATTCGGCTGTAACATTAGCCATTGCTTGCGAAGCATTGGGAAAAGAAAATGTGCATGCGGTTTTAATGCCCTCCCCCTATTCAACAGATCATTCTGTGAATGATGCAATTGTATTGAGTCAAAATTTGGATAACAAATATGATATTATTCCCATCAAGGAAGTGTATGAGGAATTCCTAG
>Ga0209444_10001421_pt1 | contig 13160 bp, 10 predicted proteins | sample LauGreFaBDMM15DN_2_FD_188215 | JGI IMG/M metagenome (GOLD analysis project Ga0209444, IMG submission 188215) | Freshwater lake microbial communities from Lake Michigan, USA - Fa13.BD.MM15.DN (SPAdes) (version 2) | ecosystem: Environmental > Aquatic > Freshwater > Lake | place: Lake Michigan...
CGCTGGGTCGTCCTTCTCAATCGGGATGGTTGCCTTCGTCAAACAACTTTGCATCAATTCGTCCATGGCCGCGAAGCACAGAGGGTTCTTTTCCTCCCTGGGAGAGGTCGTGGCCAGCTATGCCGTAGACGTAGTCTACGAGCGTCGCAAGGGGCCTGGGGCGGCCTTGCTGGGAGCCTTCCTGAAGGTCCTTTCATGGATTTTTGAGGTCTTAGTCCGCCTGCGCCTTTGGCTCTATCGGAACCGGCTTTTTCGCGACACTCCGCTCGGCTGTAAGGTCGTGGTGGTGGGTAATCTCACTGTCGGCGGCACTGGAAAGACCCCCATCGTGCTCAAGATGGCGCGTGTGCTCACGGCGCGGGGACGCAAGGTGGCCATCCTTTCCCGTGGGTATAAAGGAGCTTCGGATTCGATGCTGAAGCGTTTCTGGCGTTGGCTGACGCAAGGAAGCCGTCCCGATCCGCTCGTGGTTTCCGATGGCAAGTCGGTCTTGGTCGGCCCTGACGAGGCCGGTGACGAGCCTTACATGCTCGCACAGAATCTTTGTGGCGAAGGCGTCGTCGTCATCGTCGATCGCGATCGCGTCGAAGGCGGCCGTTTTGCGCTGCGTCGCTTTGGCGTGGACACGATCCTGCTCGACGACGGCCTCCAGTATCTTCCGCTGCGAGGTCAGATCAACCTGCTCCTCGTCGATAGCCGCGACCCTTTTGGCAACGGTTCGCTTCTCCCGCGGGGTGTCTTGCGCGAGCCTATTTCCAACCTGAGCCGCGCTTCCTATGTCTTCGTGACGAAGTCCGTCGGCCCACCTGATCCGGCCCTGGTCAGTCTTATCCGTCGGCATAATCCAAAGGCCGAGATCATCGCCTGCTCGCACAGCGCCCGCGAACTCGTCGAAGTCGACGGTCCTAAGCGCCTCCCGATGTCCGATCTTAAGGGTCGCCGTGTCGCGGCCTTCTCGGGCATCGCGACCCCGGAGCGATTCGAGGAGATCCTGACTAATAATGGAGCTAAGATCGTCGCTAACCGTCGCTTCCTCGATCACCACGCTTTCGCCGACGAGGACCTCGACGAGGTTCTTGATCAAGCCATCCAGGCCAAGGCTGAGATGATCATCACGACCGAGAAGGATGCGGTTCGCCTGCAGGCACGTTTCCGCCCACCCATTCCGCTGATGTTCGTCCGCCTAGAGGTGGAGATTCTTGGCGATGCGGAAGGCTTCAATGCGGCCGTCGAGCGAATCTGTCTGGGAGCTTCTATTTCTCCGTCTGTTCGCTGAGGCGAGCTTGCGCGGCCTTGGCCGCCAGCTGCAGGAAAGTATCCTGCACTCCCGGAGCGAGGCGTCCCATGGGCTCGCAGTTCACATACTCCCCATCGCTGGTAAGGGCTTTGGCATCTCCTTGACGATCACGATAGACGGCGAGGATCTCTTCCTCGACGCGACGGCGCACTTGGGCGGCACGCAGAGGGAAGACGCACTCGATACGACGTTGGAAATTTCGCTGCATCCAGTCAGCGCTGCCCATGAGCAGGATGGGTTGCGCCTCGGCGTTCTCAAAGCGGAACAGTCGACTGTGTTCAAGGAAGCGACCGAGGAAGCTGCGGACGCGGATGTTTTCACTCTTTCCGGCGATGCCAGGCTTGAGGCAGCAGATGCCACGCACCACGAGTTCGATACGGACACCCGCCTGGGATGCTTCGTAAAGGGCGTTGATTACCTCAGGGTCGACGAGGCTATTGACCTTGGCAAAGATCGTCGCGGGCTTGCCGGCTTTGGCGTTAGCCGTCTCGGTCTTGATGAGTTCCACGACACGTCGAGCCAAGTCAAAGGGAGCGATAAGGAGGTGTTTGAACTTGGGACCGGCGAGGTTTCCGGTGAGGACGTTGAAGAGCAGGCCCACATCGGCCGTGATTTCCTCGTCGCAGGTCAGCAGGGAGAAGTCGGTGTAGATACGGGCGGTCTTGGGATTGTAGTTCCCCGTGCCGAGGTGGGCGTAGCGACGGAGGCCATCCTTTTCCTGACGCACGACGAGACACGCCTTGCAATGGGTCTTGAGGCCCGCGAGGCCGTAGACGACATGGGCGCCAGCCTCCTCGAGTTGGCGGGCCCACTCGATGTTGTTCAGCTCGTCGAAGCGGGCGCGGAGTTCGACCAGTGCAGTGACCTGCTTGCCGTTGCGCGCGGCTTCTTTGAGCGCTTCGACGACCGGCGAGTCGCCGCTGGTTCGGTAAAGGGTCAGTTTGATGGCCACCACCGTCTCGTCCTTGGCGGCCTGGCGGATGAAATCGACAACCGGCGAGAAGGATTCGTACGGATGGTGGAGAATGATGTCATGCTCGGCGATGCGTTCGTAGAGCTTGGTGGGCTCCGCGCACTCGGGCGGAATCACCGATACGAAATTGGGGTAAAGGAGTTCGGGTCGACCGACCATGTCGATCAGGCTTCCTAGACGGAGCATATTGACCGGACCAGGGATGCGGAACGCGTTGTCCGAGGTAAGATGGATGGAATTCAGGAGCCACTGCATCTCGCCTTCGGGAACGTCGGTTTCGATTTCCAACCGCACCGGCGCGCCTTTGCGCAGATTGCGGATCTCATCTTCGATGGCTTCGAGCAGATTGACGGCTTCTTCTTCGTCAACGTAGAGGTCGCTATTGCGCGTGATGCGGAAGGCCCAGGAGCCCTGAAGCTCGAGTCCCGGGAAGAGCCGGTGGATGAACAGCTGAATGACTTGGCTGAGGAAGGTGAAGCTCTTGCGATCTGCGAGGCCGAGGATGCGCGGCAAGATGCGCGGTACGGGTACGACTGCCCGGCGTAGCTCACCAGAAGCCGGATCACGAAGCAGGGCTAGCAGGTAGAGCCCTTTGTTGGTCAGGACCGGGAAGGGGTGCGAAGGATCTATGGCCAACGGGGTCAGCGCTGGCAGGATGTCACGATCGAACCGAGGGGATAGTTCGGTCCGGGCGCTATCGCTTAGCTGCTCGCGGGCGAGGACCTCGATGCCGTGGGCGGCGAGTGCGGGCAGTAATTTCTGCTTCCAGCAAAGTTGCTGGGCTTGGACCAAGTCGCGGGTACGTTGTAGGACAGAGGCGAGGAACTCCTTGGTGGCTGGATGGCTGGCGGACTCTTCCTGCTGCATGATGCCAGCGACGCGAATCTCGAAGAATTCGTCGAGATTCGAGCTGACGATGGAGAGGAAGCGGACGCGTTCGAGGAGAGGGACGGAGTCGTCTTCGGCGAGTTCGAGGACTCGACGATCGAAGCTTAGCCAACTGAGTTCGCGATTAAACATAAAGGTATGAGGTTGTCCGCGTTTCCATCGGGAAACAAGGCACTCCGTTGACTAAACTCCTCTTAACGTCGGCAGGCAAACAAATGCCCTGCCGACATTGTTACATTATGGTTCATGGGGAGCCTCGGGCGTCCAAAACACCGTTAATTCCTCATGATTAGCCAAGCGTAACTTCGGCGCGGCCGGGTGAGGGTGACGGATAATGTCCCCGCGCCCGAAGGTCGCCGCCAGTTTTTTGACCTCGTGTTTCGAGAGGCCGCGGGTCGGCACTTCGACTGATTCAATCGCGCCTCCGCGGATGGTGATGAAGCGGAGGAGGCCCTTGATAATCTGCACATCGGATATGAGACGGCTCAATCCAGGCGGTAGTGGTGCCAGCGGTGCATCCGAGAAGGCGGCAAAAGAAAAGCGCACTTCGCGCAGATCTCGATGGAGGTGGCGGTTGACGAATTCGGTCGAGGCCGGAGCTTTCCAAGCGCGGGTCTCGTGGCTCCAATGCTCGCCTGGTCCGAGCTGCGGGTCGGGCAGGGCATCGAGTTCGGGCGCGATGCGGGTCATTTCTCCTCCCGCCACATCGTCGCTGAGTTTCTGCAATCGCTCGGCGGTGATGCGTAAGGCGGGTTCGAGGATCAGGATGAGTCCACCCGGGGCGAGCCTGGCTTTGAGTTCGCCGAACCAACGGAGCAGGGCGGCGTGATCGAGCTGCGGCATCTCGTTCATGACGAAGCCGGCAACGATGAGGTCGAAGGGGCCCTCTGGCCAGGTCTCTGGTCGAGACGCGTCCCCAATCCGGGTCTTGGTCTCTACTTCCTCACCGAGGGTCGCCCAGGCGAAGGACTCCATCGAAGCCAAGGCGCTCGGCGACTTGTCTACGCCGTATAGATTGATCTTCGTGCTGCCGGCTTGGCGAAGACGATAAGCCGCCGCAACGCCGCAAGACCCGGGGCCGGAACCGAGGTCGAGAATCGTCGGGACTTGGCTGGAAGGTTTCCAGCCTCGGAGTCCACAGGCCTGGGCCAGCGCGATAGAAGTGCGGGTGAAGCTCTGGGGCAGGAAGAATACGCCATAGGCCGCGAGCAGGCGGGGGTCGGCGAAGTAATCAGGGAATTTCTTATCGGGACGCTCGGTCGTAAAGAGGTCCGAAAGGTGCGCCACGGCCGGCGTCATGCGCTCTAGGGCTTCCTCGCCGAGCTTTTCCGAGACCAGTTCGGCTTGGCCAACCCAGAAGGCCTCCGCTTCGGCTGGGTAGGCGATGAACGAATCAGTTGGCGACATCTCGACGTCCCTCCAGCGCACTGCGCAGCGTGGCCGGATCGGCGAAAGTCAGGCCACTGCCGCTGGGCAGGCCGAAGCCAATGCGGGAGATCTTGATCGTGGGGCGGACCGCATGGATAGCTTCGCTGATATAATGACAGGTCGCCTCGCCTTCGATGTCGTTGCCTAGGGCTAGGACGACTTCTGTGATGGGTTCGTCCTTCAGTCGCTGTTCGAAACTGGCCAAGTTGAGCTGGTCGGGACCGACGCCGTTAATAGGGGAGAGGCGTCCATGGAGGACGTGATAGGTGCCGCGATAAGCTGCGGAGCGCTCGATAGCCATAAGGTCGGGTACTTGTTCGACGACGCAGATCGATCCAGGCTCCCGCTTGGGTTCGAGACAGATCGGGCAGAGTTCGGCCTCGGCGAGGCTTCCGCAGCGGGCGCACCGCCGGACCGCCGCGGCCGCGGCCTGTAGCGATTCAAGTAGGGGAGCGAGCTTGCCGGGTCTTTCGACCAGTAGGTGCAAGGCAATGCGTTCGGCGGAGCGATGCCCCATGCCCGGAAGCATCTTAAGGAGTTGGCGAACCTTGTCGAAAGAGGGAGTCACGAGCGATTACATCCCGGGCAGGGAGAAACCGGCCGTAGCCTTCGACATCGTGGCTTCATGGAGTTCCCGCGCCTTGGCCGAAGCCTCCTGCAGGGCGGCGACAAGGGCCTGCTCGACCATCGCCTTGTCCTCCTTGATGAACTCAGGGTCAATCGTCAGGGCGAGGACCAGTCCGTGGCCGTTGACCGTGATCTTGATCGCGCCGCCTCCATGAGAGACCTCGACTCTTTCCGACGTGAGCTGTTGTTGGGCCTCGGCGATGCCACGTTGCATCTTCTGGGCCTGTTTGAGGAGTTTGCCTACGCCTGCCATAGTCCGTCCAGACTCCCCGCCAAGCCGGGGGAGTCAAGGTCGTCCCGCTGACCGCTCCCTGCTTGCCACCGTATCAACTGGCCGCAGGTTGGTGGCCATGCGGCCGCCGCGAGACCTTCAGATTATCGGTGATTTCGTCGCCATCACCTGGGAAGACGGCCGTGAGCAATGCCTCCGAGCTGAACTCCTCCGTGAGCTTTCGCCGAGCGCCGAGAACATGGGTGAGGTCGACATCCTCGGGCAGCGTTGGGGTGGCGACGGCCCTCGACGATTCCCCGGGGTCATCGTCACCGGAATGAGTCGCGTCGGCAACTATGCCGTCACCTTGGAGTTCAGCGACGGACATCGTACAGGTATCTACAGTTGGGAATACCTAAGCGCCATCGACGGCACGAAATAATTTTTACAGATTGCCCTCTGTCCGATTTCGGTCACGTGAGGAGATGTGAAAAAGACTTACGTCCTGGACACCAACGTACTCATTCACGATCCCGAGTCCCTGTTCAAGTTCGATGAGCACATCGTCGCTGTGCCTGTCGAAGTCTTGTCTGAGCTCGATCGTCTGAAGACCCAGCAAGGTCAACTCGGAGCCAGCGCTCGACGCGTTAATCGTTCGATTCGAAGTCTCTTTGAGAACCGTCCGCTGAAAGAAATCGCCGAAGGCGATCCCTCTAAGCCCGGCGCCCTGCACGCGAAGCTTCGCGACGGCGGCGAGCTCCGCATCGTCATCAACGAATCCCTCATCCGTGATCACTTCAATGGCGCCAAGGCCGATCGAGTTCGCGCCGTGTTCATGCAGGTCGACGCCCCGGATCATCGCATCATCGCTTCCGCGATCTACCTGCGCGACACCTCCAAGGGTCCGGTGATCCTCGTCACCAAGGACGCCTGCATGGCGCTCAAGGCCCAAGCCCTCGGGGTGGACGTCCAAGATTATCGTAACGACCGCGTTGAGACCAGCGACGAGGGTGAATACCGCACGATCAAGGTGACCGCTGCGGCCATGCGGGACTTCCGTGAGCTCGGCCAAGTTCAGGTGAAGGTGAAGGAAGAGCCGCCCCTGATTCTGAACGAGTACGTGATGTTCACGTCCGACTCTTGGACCGAGCCCGCCCGCCATGTTGGTGAAGGTGCTTTCGTTCCCCTGGGACTCTATCGGGAGTTCATGTCTTCCGATAGTGGCTCCCGCAAGGGTCTGCAAATGCCCCGCGGCATGCGCGTCATCCCGAAGAACTTCGAGCAGTGGATCTTCCTAGACGCTCTCTTGAATCCGGAGATTCGTCTCGTCACCTGTTTCGGTCGCGCCGGTACCGGTAAGACTTTCCTTTCCATCGCGGCCGCTCTTTCGCAGGTGCTCAGCGATTTCTCGCCCTATAAGAAGCTCTACGTCTCCCGTCCGGTGGTGCAGATCGGTAAAGACATCGGCGCGCTCCCTGGTTCCAAGGAGGAAAAACTCTCTCCTTACATCCAGCCTTACTTCGACAACCTCGAGGTCCTCTTTTCCAAGAACGGTAATTCTGGACCCACGCCGTTGGCCAAGGAGGTCGTCGCCACCGATTCGCAACGTCGGCAGAAGAAGGCTCAGGCAATGAAGGCCCCTCAGCCGATTTTCGGTTCGCAGTTCCAAGCCGTCAATCAGCCGCGTAAGCCTTACCAATGGCTCATCGATTCCGGTCTCATCGAGATCGAGGCGATGACCTTTATCCGTGGTCGCTCGATCGGCCATGCCTTCATGATCGTCGACGAGGCGCAGAATATGACCCCGCACGAAGCGAAGACGGTCATCACGCGTATCGGCGAAGGCTCCAAGGTAGTCCTCATCGGCGACTTGGATCAGGTCGATACCCCTTACCTCGACGGCAAGTCCAACGGGCTGATTCACACCCACGAGCGCATGAAGGGCCATGCTATCATCGCCAACGTTCGCTTGATTAGTGGTGTCCGCAGCGCCCTGTCCGAGCTTGCCGCCCAGCTGATGTGAGCAACTTCCTACCCCTAGGGGGTAGGGGAGGGTAGTCCGTTCTTGCGCACGCGTTTGCAGGGAGTTTCCCTGCTCGCAGTGGAAAAAGAAACCCCGATGCAGCGTCAGTACCGCGAGTTTCGTGAGAAACTCGCCCCGGGTACGGTCCTACTTTTTCGCCTAGGCGACTTCTATGAGGTCTTCGGCGAGGATGCGGTGGTGGCGTCCAAGGTTCTCGGACTCACGCTTACGAAGCGCCACGAGACGCCGATGGCGGGCTTGCCGCATCATGCCGCTCCGGCCTACGTGAACCGACTTCTTGCCGCCGGCTGGAAGGTCGCGATTTGCGATCAGCTCGAAGCCCCTGTCGCCGGCAAACTGGTGCGCCGCGGTTTGACCCGCATCCTGACTCCCGGTACGGCGCTTGAAGATTCACAGCTCGATTCACGACGGGGGAACTACCTGGCGGCGATCTCGTGGGATAAGCAGGGTTGGCATGCGTCCTGGCTCGATGTCTCGACGGCTGATTTCCGCCTAGCGACTGACTCTTCGCCAGTGCGTCTGCTCCCCTTGCTTCACTCGGTCTCTCCGCGCGAGGTCATCCTCCCCGAGGGACTCGAGCCTCCCGCCGAATATCGTGAAGCCCTCGAGGTCTTTCTGCAGGGTCGGGCGGTCTCGCGTCTACCGGGTTGGAATTTCGATGGCACCGCCGGAGCACGTCTGGTTGCCCAGACGCTCTCAGTCCATGGCCTAGCCGGATTTGGTCTGACCGAGGAACACCCTGCCTTGGGCGTGGCCGGTGCCGTTCTGGGTTATGTCACCGATTCGCTCTGTGATCGTCCGAAGAATCTGTTCCGTCTCATCGAGACGAAGCTCGGTTCGTCCGTGCTACTGGATGCGGCCTCCTCACGTAACCTCGAACTCTTCGCTTCGTCCAACGGCGCCCGCGAAGGTTCGCTGCTGGAGACCATCGACCGAACGGAGACTCCCTCGGGTGCCCGTCTACTGGCGCTCTGGTTAGCCGAACCCTCGACGGATCTCGCCACCATCGCCCAGCGCCAGAACGCCGTCGGCGAATTCTTCAAGCACCCTGGCGCTTCATCCCGCGTCGGTGAAGCTCTCCGTGGCGTCCGCGACATCGCTCGCATCCTCGCCCGTTTGCAGAACCGCCTTCGGAATCCGCGCGAACTGGGGGGCGTCCGCGACACGCTTCGCTCCCTGCCACCGATTCGCGAAGAACTGCTAGCCCTTCCGGGCGGTGCGCTCGCCGAACAGGCGGGCCGTATCAATCCGGAACCTGCGCTCCTGGCGCGGCTTGAATCCGCCTTGGGCGATGAACTTCCCGTCGACCTGAGCGAGGGCGGGGCGCTGCGGGCTGGTTTCGACGCCGAACTCGATCGTCTCCGTTCACTTGCCTCTGACAGCAAGGGCTGGATCGCCGAGTTCGAACGCAACGAGCAGAACCGGACGGGCATCAAATCTCTGAAGGTCCGCTATAACGGCGCCTTCGGCTACGCCATCGAGATCACCAAGGCTAATCTCGCCGCAGTGCCGGCTGATTATATCCGCAAACAGACCATGGTGAACGCCGAACGCTTTACCACGGAAGAGTTGCGCACCAAGGAACGCGAAGTCCTGCGCGCCGACGAACAGGCGCTCGCCCGTGAGACCGAACTCTTCCAAGCGCTCCTCGCCGAAGTCATCGCCCGCACCGAGTCCTTGTTGGCTACCGCCCAGGCGGTGGCCGAAGTGGATATCGTCCGTGGCTGGGCCGAGCTCGCCCTGGAAGCGAACTGGACCAAGCCCGTCGTCGATGACACCGATGCGCTGGAGATCGAACAAGGCCGCCATCCTGTCGTGGAGCGTATGCTGCAATCCCGTCCAGGCGCCGGTTCATTCGTTCCCAACGACACGAGTCTCAGTAGCACGGGCGAGCAGATTGCTTTACTCACTGGACCGAACATGGCCGGCAAGTCTACCTACATCCGTCAGGTTGCCTTGATCGCGATGCTCGCTCATCTCGGTTGCTGGGTTCCGGCCGCTTCCGCACGAATTGGTTTGGTCGATAGAATCTTCTGCCGCGTTGGTGCTTCCGACGAACTTTCGCGCGGTAACTCGACCTTCATGGTCGAGATGAACGAGACCGCCAACATCCTCAACAACGCCACGACCCGTTCCTTAGTCGTGCTTGACGAGATTGGCCGCGGCACGAGCACCTATGACGGCATCAGCATCGCCTGGGCCGTGGCTGAGCACCTGCACGGCGGAGCCGAAGCCGGACCCCGCACACTTTTTGCTACCCACTATCACGAACTGACCAAACTGGCCGACTCCATGCAGCGGCTGCGTAACTGGTCCGTCGCCGTCAAGGAGTGGAAGGACGAAATCGTCTTCGTGCGCAGGGTGGTCCCCGGGGCGGCTGACCGATCCTATGGTATTCAGGTCGCCCGCCTTGCTGGCATGCCTCCGGCGGTCGTCCAGCGTGCTCGGGAGATTCTGGGGGGTCTCGAGGCAGGGTCAGGATTGCCTGCCAAGGCCTTGCCAATGGCCGGTGTGCCTACGCCTCCCACTGAGCCCAAGAAGCCCGCTGCGCCTAAGCCAAAGGGCAAGGAAGCCGGCCCCGAGCTCGATCTCTTCGCTTAGATCCGCTCGTTCCAATCGCGGGAGGCGAACTTCGCCCAGGTGCCTTCGTGATCGAACTGATGATAGGTCGGTTCGGGTACATGCACGGCCGGGCTTTGCAGGACGGTGCTGAGGGTCTGGACAAAATCCTTCTCAAAGCGGCCCCAATCGCATTCGGGCAGGAAAGGACGCCAGATGTAACCTTCGATGAGCAAACCGCTCCGGGTACGTTTTTGGGCGGCCCCGCCCACCTTGCGTCCGTCGTCGCTGCGGACGAGATCATTGGGTTCGGCGCGTTGCGCACAATCGTCGGGCGATTGGAAATCACGACTGCCCGCGGGCATCGGGGCCAGCTTCACCGGCTGACCTTGGAGTAAAAGGGCCTGGAGTAGGGCTTCGTGCACGGCGGCGTAACTGGCCATCGCATCGGCCTTGAAGAGAGGGTGACCGTCAGGAATCACTAAGGCGAAAGTCCAATCATCCAGATGCGAAACCAATCCGCCCCCGGTGCAACGGCGGACCAATGGATAGCGTGCGGGCACGATTTCTCGGTACTTGGCCCACGACTGCGATACGCCGAAAGTGAAGGCGGGTGCCGACCAGGCGTAAGGCCGGAAGCGGATATTCTTGGATGCTGGGTAGGACTCCAGAAGCATCAGGTCCGCCGCCATATTGGCGACGGCGTCGGCGGCTTGGCGTGGGAGGACGTCCATACTCAGTAGTCTATGCCTTTTTCTAGCCGACGCACGACCTTTCGCCCGGTCTCTTTTTCGTACCAATCCTCACAGCCGCGCGGAATACGTAGCTGCGCGAGTTGCTCATCAAATGATTGGGCGGCGGTGCGGAGCTTTCCCGCCAATGGGTGGAGGCGTAGGCTAAGATCCCGCGGGCGCGATGCGGCGGAGGGGACTTCAGCTCGGCTGATTGGTCGCACGAGGGCATCGTCATTAAGTCCGAAGTGACGAGCGACGCGAACGCCGATCTCGTGTCGGCTCATGGCTTCCGTGCCCGCCCAGTGATAAAGTCCCGATAGGTTGCTACGCTCGCAAAGTTCAATCGTGACGTCCGCGAGATTGGAAACTTCGACGGGCTGGCGGATCTCGTCGGTGAATAGAGTGGTGGCCTTGCCCTCCTTCCAAGAAGCGAAAAGGCGTTCATGCAGTCCGCGATCGCCGCCGACTGAATTGCCGATGATGGGCGAGGTACGCAGGACGGCGGCATGCTCCCGACCGTAGCGGAGGACTTCGACTTCGGCGGCCGCCTTGGTCTCGCCATAAAGGTTTAGGGGCACCGGTTGGTCGGTATGCTGATAGTTGCCCGCGACCCCGTCGAAGACGGTGTCGGTCGACAGGTGCACGAGCTTCGCCCCGAGGTGGAAGCAGAGTTGCGCCAGCTTCTTCGGGACATCGGCGTTGAGGGCCTTGGCTCGGGCAGGGTCGGCGAGGCAGGTCTCGATTGTCGGGAGGGCGGCGCAATGTACGACCGCCTGTGGGAATTCCTCGAGCAAAAGGGCTTCGAGGGCCGACTCGGAGCAGAGGTCGAACGCCCGCGCCTGCGCCACGCCCGGAATCGATGGTGCACGGGTTCCGCCGAGAGCCAGGACATCATGTCCGCGTCGCAAGGCGGCGAGGCAGACCTCGCGACCAAGGAATCCGGAGGCGCCGGTGACGACGAGTTTCATAGTGCACGCTTAAGCCTCGCTGGTGCCAGTGGCAAGCGGGGAGGGCAGGTCGCTCTCGCTTGCCAAATGTGCCAACAGTCGCATTGATTGACTCATTCATGGCTTCCTATTCAGACCTAGCCAATCGGCCCGTGCTCAACCAGCCCGTCTATGAGGCTGGCCGTCCCATCGAGGTCGTCGCCCGTGAGTTCGGCCTGGACCCCGCGGCTGTCATTAAGCTCGCTTCCAATGAGAACCCGTTGGGCCCTTCGCCTCTGGGTTTGGCCGCGGCCCGCAAGGCGCTCGATCAGTGTCACCTTTATCCCGATGGCGGTTGTACCTTCCTTCGGGAGAAACTCGCGAAGAAGTGGTCTCTGGAGCCGGGTAATTTTGTTATCGGTAACGGTTCGAACGAGGTGATGATCATGCTCTCGCAGGCTTTCCTTCGTCCAGGCGATGAGGTGGTCTTTGGTTCCCAGGCTTTTATCGTCTACAAACTTGCGACGATGCTCTTCGGCGCGACCCCCGTCGAGGTCCCGATGCCGGGTTATCGTCACGACCTCAAGGCCATGCGAGCCGCGGTCACCCCGAAGACCCGTATCGTCTTCTTGGCTAGTCCGAATAATCCGACCGGTGGAACGGATGAACCAGCTGATATTCTCGCGTTCGCGGCTTCATTGCCTGAGGACGTGATCTTCTGCCTCGACGAGGCCTACACGGAATACCTCGAAGCCTCCGCCGATCTCCGCCCGCTGATGAAGTCGGGTCGTAAGGTCGTGCTTTCGCGTACTTTCTCCAAGGCCTACGGACTCGCCGGGCTACGCGTCGGGTACCTGATGGGTTCGACCGAAGTCTGTGGTCTCCTCAATCGTGTCCGCCAGCCGTTCAACGTGAACCTTCCCGCGCTCGCCGCCGCCGAAGCCGCCCTCGATGACGACGCATTCGTTCGTCGCACCCGCGAAGTAAACGACGCGGGTATCGCACAGCTGTCCGCTGGTCTTAAGCAACTTGGCTTCGCCTATATCGATGGTAAGGCCAACTTCCTCGCCGCGCAGATCCCGAAGGCCGAGGAGGCTTTTACGACCCTGCAGAAGGCTGGCGTGATCGTGCGTCCGCTGCGTGGTTATGGCATGACGGGCTGGCTTCGCCTGACCGTTGGCACCGAAGCCCAGAACGCCCGCCTGCTCTCCGAACTCGCCAAGCTCTGATTATGGATTTCGACGAAGCTGTCCGTATTATCCGCCAGAAGGATCCCCGTTACCAGCCTCAGGCTTATGACGTGGTTCGCCTCGGCCTTGATTTCGCCCAGAAGCTCACGCACGGTGAGCCCAAGAAAGGCAAGAGCACCACGAACCGACACGTCAGCGGTCCGCAGCTACTCGAAGGCTTCCGCCAGCACGTGCTCGAAACCTATGGCCCGATGTCTTACCCGCTCCTCCATAACTGGGGTCT
>Ga0209444_10001422_pt1 | contig 13160 bp, 17 predicted proteins | sample LauGreFaBDMM15DN_2_FD_188215 | JGI IMG/M metagenome (GOLD analysis project Ga0209444, IMG submission 188215) | Freshwater lake microbial communities from Lake Michigan, USA - Fa13.BD.MM15.DN (SPAdes) (version 2) | ecosystem: Environmental > Aquatic > Freshwater > Lake | place: Lake Michigan...
GGCAACCAGCCAGTCAAAGATGCAGACATCCTGATACATGGCCACTTCCATCACCTAACTGTCAAAGAGTCAGGCAGACGCAACGACCACAGCCGATGGGTCATCCAATGCCCAACACTCGATGCTGGGTCAAGCTGGTACAGGCTTGGCATGGGTGGCGATGACTCTGATCCAGGCTTGCTTGTATTCCCATTAGTCAAAGGTCAACACTTTACTGGGACTGTTTACAAGCTATGAAAATCGGCAGTTTATTCAGCGGTTATGGCGGTCTTGACTTAGCTGTATCAAAGGTGACAGGGGCAACAGTAGCTTGGCATTGTGAGTGGGAAGATGCTCCAAGCAAAGTGCTTGAGGCTAACTTCCCTGGTGTGCCTAACTACCGAGATGTATCACAAGTTGACTGGCACTCAGTAGAGCCTGTTGACATCCTTACAGGGGGATTTCCTTGTCAGGACTTATCACTTGCTGGCAAGCGAGCCGGACTACAAGAAGGAACTCGATCAGGTCTGTGGTCAGAGTTTCACAAAGCAATAGACATCCTCAGACCATCACTTGTTGTAATCGAAAATGTAAGGGGCTTACTAAGTGCAAAAGCAGATAGCGGTCTGGAATACGGACCTGAAATTATGGACCAAGCCGAACGAGGCATTGTTCTCAGAGCACTTGGAGCTGTTCTCGGTGACTTGGCCGACATCGGGTATGACGCAAAGTGGCGTGGCATACGAGCTTCCGATGCAGGTGCACCACACCAACGCTTCCGAGTATTCATCACTGCCTACCCCAACAGTATCTGACCAATACACAGCCAACTTTGCAAGCACACAACAAAAGCCAGGCTCAATGCACTCAGTCACTCTTGCTCAAGTGTTTCACAAGATTGAATTATTTATGACACCTGTTGCCACCGAAGGCACTAAGGCACCATCACAGCAAACGAGTAAGGTCAAAGGTAAGACAGGACAAGTGTGGCTTTCAAATCAGGCAAAAGATTTATCGTTGCTACCAACTGCAACTGCAATACAGAGTCGCAATGCAACATCTGGTAGGCAACCAGGATCAAAGCATCACACTGGAACAACCCTGCATGATGTGGCTTACTTAGGAAACTGGGGCAAGTTTGAGCCAGCCATTAGACGCTGGGAAACTATCCTTGGCAGACCTGCACCAGAGCCTACAAAGCCAGACGGAAAAGACAACAACCATCGCCTTAGCTCTAAGTTCACAGAGTGGATGATGGGGCTACCCGATGGCTGGATAACCGGACATGACCTCAAGCGTAATGATGAGCTAAAGCTTGCAGGTAATGGAGTAGTGCCACAGCAAGCTGAGTTAGCATTGAGGCTACTGCTTGAGTTGCCAGAGATAAGAGAGAACTAATGTCACCTGCTTACGACTACAAGTGCAACACCTGTGACCTAACCATGACAATCCTTAGAGGGATAACAGAGGATGAGCTAAAGCCAATCTGTGTCAAGTGCCAGGCAGAGATGACTAGGAACTATGACTCTGCACCTGCTGTTCAGTTCCTAGGAATTGGTTGGGGAAAGGATGGGTAGGTTCCCTAAGCCTTGCCTAGTCTGTGGTGATCTAACCAAAGGATTATCTCGATGTGAGAAACATCAAGCAGAGTGGCAAACCCTAGAGAACCTTAGGTTGCAAGAAATGAAGGCAAGACGACCTAACCTCTATGACAGTCAGTATCGTAGGAAAGCAAAAGCAATTCGACAATCAGCTTTGTTTTGTCACATCTGTAAAGAACCAGGTAGACCCAATGACCCCTTTACTGCTGACCATCTGATTGCAGGAGATCCGAACTCGCCTCTAGCAGCCGCTCACAGGTCATGCAACTCTCGTAGAGGGAATAAGCCACTTGTCTAGGTACTATGCCCCTAGTGGCCTTGTGTGGGGGTGGGTAATGCCATGCCAAAACACAGGAATGTATCACCCCGACCAAATGCAAACCTGTATGTAGTAGCTTCCGAACAAAAAAGCACTACATCTAGTTTTGCACTGATACACTCGAAACTATGCATGAAACCATTGGCCTAGCGAACTGCCAAAATTGTGGCAAAGAACTAGACCAAACACCCAGGGCTGGAAGGCCTAAGCGTAATTGCTCAAGTGTTTGTAGAGAGCGTCACAGGCAGAAACAAAAGCTAAAGCCAAAAGTTCAGCACACTTGTCAATACTGCCGAGCCGAGTTTGAGTCATCATCGGTAAGACGCTTTTGCTCAAAAGGATGCAGACTTGACGCTGGCCGGATCGAGTCACGAGTCAGGTACTGGGAAGCCAGAAAAGAAAAGGCTGTGGCTTTTGTCACTACACCTTGTGGGTGGTGCAACGAACCAAGAACTTATGAGTTTGGCAAATCAACAGTTAGGGCTTATCACCCTAAGTGCACTATCGAAGCCAGACGAGCTAGGTATCGAATCAAGACAGTAAAAAGACAAGGCCTTGTAAACAAGCCAAGCCGGTTAGCGGCTGACGATGTTGTCAGGCTTTATGGCAACACTTGTGCAGTTTGCTCTGAGCCTATTGACCTAGACCTCAAAAGAACCAGCAAAATGGGCCTAACAGTAGATCACTGGATACCCCTTAGCAAAGGTGGCTCAGATGACATAAGCAACCTACGGCCAGCCCATTGGATTTGCAACCGCCGAAAGTCCGACAAACTACCAAAGGAAGTCAATGCCTAATCCTGGCAAAAGCCCAGAACTAAAGAAACTGCTCGGAGCTAAGAACGCCGATGCTGGGATGTCTTTAGTGCCAGTGCCACTCAAAGTAATACCTGAGCCAACTAGAAGGCTTGAGGAATCCGGTCTGGCTCTTTGGAACTCTGCCTTTAGCAAGCCAAACACCTGGCTTGCCTCTACTGACCTAGAGCTTTTGATGCTCACCTGTGAAAAGCTCGATGAGCGTGACCTTCTAAGGATTTATGTAATGGAAAACATTGACGCTTGGCATGAAAGGTCAGGGCTTAGATTGCTTGAAAAGCAGATCGAGGACAACCTAAACTTGCTTGGGTTTACCCCAATGGCTCGACAAAAGCTAGGCATACAAGAGGTCAAAGCTCAGAGCAAACTAGAGGAAATGATGGCTCGCCGAAATGTCTAGCTGGCCACCTGCCTGGCTTACCCCAATCCCAGAAAATGCAGAATCAAGAGGACCAGAGATTGCAGAGTTTATTGAAAACTTTGTGACCCTCACCAAGGACTCTGTTGCCGGCAAAGTTGGGCAGTCTATTCACTTAGATGATTGGCAAAAGGAATTGCTTAGACAAAGCTTTGTCCTCAACCCTGATGGCAGTTTCAAACATCGCACAATTTACTGGGGCATGGGTAGGAAAAATGGCAAATCGAGCATTGCCGCTGGTGTGGGTTTATGGTCATTGTTTATGCATGACAAGGGTGGAGAAACCTACAGTTGTGCAGCTACCAAAGACCAGGCAAGAATCACCTTCAACGATGCACGAAAGCTTATAGACGGAAACTCAGACCTAAGTAGCATGACTAAGGTTTACAGAGATGCTATTGAGCTACCGGCAAATGGATCGGTGTGGCGAGTGCTTGCAAGCGAGAGTTTTGGAGCTGAGGGGCTCAACGCCTCTTGTGTGATTTTTGATGAAATCCATGCCTTGCCTGATCGCAAGATGTGGGATGTTATGCAGTTGTCAATGGCATCAAGAAACCAACCGCTGATGATAGCCACGACAACCGCTGGCCAAAAAACTGATGCTAGTGGGCAGGACTCAACGGCTTTTGGTCTTTACAATTACCTCAAAAGAGTTGCAACTAAGGAAACCCCAGACCCTACATTTTTTGGTGCTTGGTGGGAAGCCCAACCAGAGGCAGACCACAGAAGCGAGGAAAGCTGGAAAGCTGCTAACCCTGGCTATGGGATTCTAAACAGCAAAGAGGATTTTGAGGCAATGGTGCGAAGGACACCAGAGGCCGAGTTTAGAACCAAGCGATGCAACCAATGGGTTAGCTCGATGAACGCTTGGCTACCTACTGGCAAGTGGGAGCAGCTTGGGGCAGAGATAAACCTTCACCCAGACACACCAGTCATTGTTGGCTTTGACGGCTCATTCAATGGCGACTGCACAGCCCTGACTTATTGCACAATCCCAACCGATGACACCTTGCCACACATCGGGCTTATCAGAGTCTGGGAAAAGAAACCAGAGGATACCGATGACTGGCGTGTCAGCACTCAAGAGGTTGAGGATGAGATTATTCAATTTTGCCAGACATACAATGTAAAAGAAATTGCCTGTGACCCTTTTAGATGGCAACGCACAATGGAAGCTATGCAAGACCTTGGCTTACCAGTTGTCGAATACAACTCAAGCTCACCCTCTCGCATGGTGCCAGCTTGCTCAAAGCTTTACACAGCAGTCACCGAGGGCAACCTAACCCATGACAATAACCCGACTCTAGCCAGACATCTATCCAACGCTGTCATCAAAACTGACCGAATCGGCCCACGCATCGTCAAAGAACATCGAGGATCACCCCGAAAGATTGACGCAGCAGTAGCAGCGGTCATAGCCTTTGATAGGGCAACAGTTGGTAGAGTAGAGGCTGAGGAACTACTCCCGCAATTCTTTATTTAGGTTGGTAATGACAGCGACAATTCTCCAAGCAGTTGGCATCCTGACAATCTCAGTAGGTGCAGGTCTTATTTACCCACCAGCAGGTCTAGTTCTGCTCGGTGCTGGCATCCTCACTTTTGGAATAGCTATTGAGCGAGGTAAGTAATGCTAGGTAATCTTTTTGAGCAGAGAGCTGTTAGCTTTCAAACTGTTTGGGGTGCAGGTGAACCTTGGGGCTTGATGTCAGAGTCTGGTGTCAATGTCACCACTAAAAAGTCTTTTGAGATTGTTGCCTTTTTCTCTGCTGTCAGCCTTATCTCTGACACCATCTCAACTTTGCCATGTGGGGCTTATCTAAGGATTGGTGCAACTCGCCGACCTTTGAACCCCCGACCAGTTTGGTTGGACCAACCAGATGTTGACCTAAGCACAAGGGCAGCGTTCTTTCAGCAGGTCTTTTCTAGCTTGTTGGTACATGGCAATTCTTACACTCGTGTCTTTAGAGATGCACAAGGTCAGGTTGTCAACCTAGTAAATCTTGACCCTGAAAAGGTAGATGTTGAGCGTTCCAAGATTGGCCGCAAAGTTTACAAGGTCCAAGGCGAGGGCCGGATGCTTACAAGCGATGAGGTCATCCACATTGTTGACCTAATCTTGCCAGGTGAGCTAACAGGACTTAGCCGAGTTGAAACACTAAAGCAGTCACTCGGACTAAACATTGCCCTAAGCGATTACGCTTCAAGGTTCTTTGGAACTGGTGCAAGTGCATCGGGCGTGATCGAGTTTCCAGGGAATCTCACCAGCGAGCAGGCCTCTCAGTTGGCAGACGGCTTTGACGCTCGCCACAGAAACGGCACACGCAGAGCACACCGCACAGGTGTCCTATCTGGTGGAGCTAAGTTTGTTGCCACTCAGACTGACCCAGAAGCAAGCCAAGCACTAGAGTCACGCAAGTTTGCAGTCGAGGAAATTGCCAGAGCTTTCAATGTCCCACTTCACTTGCTAGGTGTACCAGGCACAGCAAGCTACGCATCTGTCGAGCAAAACAACTTGCAGTTTATCTCGATGACCCTAAGACCACTGGCAGAAAAGGTTGAGGCAGCGTTCTCACGCCTACTACCTGGCGATGCCTTTATCAAGTTTCAGTTCAATGACCTACTAAGAGCAGACCTAGCCTCACGAGTCCAGTCCTACTCAGTCGGTACTCAGGCAGGTTTCTACTCAACCAACGACATCCGCAGACTTGAGGATCTAGAGCCAGTCGAGCAGGGTGACCAGTACCGAGTGCCACTTGCCAACATTGCCTTGGCAGATACCGAGGTCATCACACTTGAGAAGCGTGTCAAGATGGTTCAGCAGTTAGTCATCTCAGGTTTCACACCTAGCGAGGCACTTGCTGCTGTTGGACTCGGACAGATTGCCCACACCGGATTGCCAAGCACACAGCTACAGCCTGTTGCTCAGATTGACCCAACAGACCCTACTGCTGTTTATGGGGTCTGATGGCTGTCAAGACTTATGGCTATGACCTTGTGGCCAATGTACGCACTCTAGTAGTTCCTGCAAGCGTGGGGGTTCAGCATGTCTGCATCCACAATCATGAGCACAATCAAAACCATGAGATTTTTATCGGTGGCTCAGATGTCACTTTGACCAATGGTATGCATGCTGTTGCCACAGAAACTGGTGTTTTGCAACTACTTCCAATGGATGAACTGTATGCAATCGCAAATCAGAACTCCAATCTAAGAATCTTGGTGGTCAAATAGTGCCTTACTACATTACTCAAGAAAACTCAGAGTGCCCTAGCTGGGCAGTTGAGAAAGAAAACGGCGAGCTAATTGCTTGCCATGACTCTAAAGAGTCAGCCATTGCCCAAGCAGTAGCTATCAGCCTTGCAGAAAAGACAGAGTTTTTAGGCGAACGAGCTGCCATTGGTTTACTACAAGTTGGTGACTTTGTTTCTTGGGCACCGCTAGATCCTAGAGTTGCAGCTCAGGTTGCAGAGGTACAAAATGACTTTGCTGTGGTCAAGCTGTTTGAGTACGAGGATGGCATCTTTGAGCCAACCGACAAGCTCATGGTCATAAATGTATTTCAGCTAGAAAAGATACCAACCCCAAAGATGATTGCTGTTGAGGTTGAGATGGATGAGCCTGACTCACCAGAGGATGACCTTGAAGCCAACCTGCCGGACAACTACAGACCAGCCCTAGCCGAGGATGTGCCAGAAGGCCGAGCCTGTGGCAACTGTTTCTTTTTTGACGAGTCTAGGCTAAACGAGGCTGGCGATAAAGCTTGGTGTGAGCGTTGGGATGCCTTTGTTGATGGTGGCTACTACTGCAACGCTTGGGAATCAAACGATGAGGAAAGAGCCATCAACCAAGAGGCACCTGCCTACATGAGAGCAGCAGCTCGCCGAGGGCTTGAGTATTACGACCAGGGTCTAGCTGGCGATGGTGTCACACCTGGCACTATCCGAGAAGCCAGAGCAATGGCAGAGGGCACAGTCAGCGATGACAAGTGGATAAGGATTGCAGCTTGGATTGCTCGACACCTTGTGGACCTAGATGCCCCTGATGCTAATCCAGAGTCGGACAACTACCCATCAGCCGGTGTTGTTGCTCACTTGCTTTGGGGATCAGGCCCAACTAGGAGAGCTGCACAACGCACCCAAGACTACGCTGATTCAGTAGTTGCTAGAATCAGAGCAGAGGAAACTAACAGCATGGACAATAAAAACAAGTGGCTAGATGTAGCAAGAGCTATTGCCCTAAAGATTGACGGACCAAAGGCTGATAAGCCAGAGGTCAGGACTAACAGCGTTGACTTTGAAGTCAGGGCTGAGGGTGACGGCATGACCTTTACTGGCTACGCCTCTGTTTTCAACAGCCCATCACAAGACCTTGGTGGCTTTATTGAGTATGTTGCCCCTGGTGCTTTCAAGCGTTCCCTACAATCTCGCAATGAAGTCAAGCTACTTTGGAACCATGACTCAGGTGAGCCACTAGCCTCACTCAGAGGTGGCACCATGCAACTTGTCGAGGATGAAGTGGGCCTAAAAGTATCTGCACAGCTACCTAACACCACAAGAGGTCGGGACATCGCTGAGTTGCTTCGCACTAAGGTAATTGACTCTATGAGCTTTGGCTTCAATGTCATCAAAGACACATGGTCAAGAGATGGGCAGACTCGCACACTGGATTCAGTTAGGCTTTTTGAGGTTTCAATCGTAAGCTTCCCAGCCTATGAATCAACGACTGCAACAGTACGCTCACAGCCAACCATCAACCCTGACCAGCTTGCCGATGCTTTGCTAAAGCTAGAGTCTGGTGAGGAACTAGACGAGGAAAACGCAAACTTGATTACTGAGGTAGTCAATAAGCTAAAGTCAAACCCAGAGGTCACCGAGGATGTTGCAGACAACGGCCTTGACTTGCTGGACCTAAAGAAAAAGCAATTTGACCTACTACTGAAAAGGATCTAAACATGGCAACCAAAGATGAAATCAAAGCAGCTCTACTAAAGGCAGCCGGCAACCCATCAGCAGGTATCATCAAAGACCTAGCTGATGACTTTGCTCAGGCAGTCTGGGAACTAGACAACACAAACTCAATCAACCCAGCCAAAGAGGTTAGGATTGTTGACAGTAAAGAAACTCGCTAACTCGTTTCTTTAGCCCCAGCTCGGTCCCCCTTCCTGAGCTGGGGTTTTCTTTTGCCTATAAACTTGTTGTATCAGTTGAGTGTTAGCACCGCTGTGTCTGTTGAGTGTCAGCACCGCAGGAACCCCCTCAAATCAAATTATTAGGAGAATCATGTCTGACTTTATCAAGTCACAGATGGATGCTCGCAACAACCTCATCGCACAGGCAAGAGAAGTTCTTGACATTGCTGAGGCTGAGAAGCGTGGTCTATCCCCAGAAGAAAACCAAAAGATTGCTCGTATCGAAGCTGACATTGACTCAGCCGACACAGCTATCTCAACCGCTCGCTCAATCTCTGAGCGTGAGGCTCGTGCAGCAGAGGCAGCAGCTTCATTCGCACCATCAACAGCAGCAGCTAACACTGACGCTGACATCCTTCGCTCAATCGCATCAGGTGAAGTTCGTGGATACGAGTTCGCTCGTGAGGCTCGTACCCTAGTTCCATCCAGCAACACTGTTGGACAGAGCTTCTACGACCAGGTATTCGAGATTGCCCAGCTAGTTGGCCCAATGCTAACTGTGTCTGAGGTATTCAACACCACCTCTGGTGAGAACCTAGTCATCCCGACAGTCACAGCCACTTCATCCGCTGGATCTGTTGCAGCAGCAGGAACCATCTCAGAGTCCAACCCAACATTCTCATCCATCACCCTTGGTGCTGAGAAGTACGGAGCTCTAGTGCAGGTTGCACAGGAGCTAGTGACTGACGCTGGATTCAACATCACCAGCTACATTGCACAGCAGCTTGGAACCTCATTGGGTCTACAGGCAAACTCAGTTCTAACCACAAAGCTATCTGCAGCCGCTGGCTCAGTAGTGACTGGTGGAACCGGAGTATCTGGTGCAGCTTCCTACGAGAACCTAATTGACCTTGTTTACGGCATCGCAGATGGTGCTCGTGTGCTTCCAGGTCTAGGTTTCCAGATGGCTAAGTCAGGTATCGCAGCAGCTCGCAAGCTAAAGGATGGTGCAGGAAACTACATCTGGACCAACTCAGCAGTCCCAGGACAGCCAGCAACCTTGCTTGGCTACCCAGTGTACGAGAACCCAAATGTTGCAGCAGTAGGAACAGCCGCTAAGTCGGTATTGTTTGGACACCTACCAAGCTTCAAGGTTCGTGTTGCAGGTGGTATTCGTGTTGACCAGTCAGCAGACTACGCTTTCAACACCGACACAGTCACCTACCGAGGCCTAATCCGTCTTGATGGTGGACTAACCCACGCTACCCACATTGGGTACTTCAAGGGTGGAGCAAGCTAAACCCTTAGCTCAAAAGCTGACAAGCCCCAAGCGTGTAGGTTCGCTTGGGGCTTGTCTTTTGCTAGGATTATCGCAACAGAGAGAGAATCTACATGAGCAAGAAAAAACTAAAAGGCACAGTATCCGTCTTTAGCAACTCACCAGGACAGCCAACCGGATACGGCCAAGCTACAGATGCCTTAGTCAAACTGCTAAAGCGTGATGGTGCTGATGTTGCTGCTTTGTCTAACTATGGCAATGAGGGAATCAACACAACCTACAAGACCGAGTACGGCGACATCCCTGTCTATTCCAGAGGCTCTGAGGCTTACTCAAATGATGTGGCCCCAGCTCACCATAAGCACTGGAAAGCAATAAACAAAAAGCAATCAGACCTAATGATTACGCTTTACGATGTCTGGGTCTTGAACTCTAAAGGCTATGACACTATCCCGATTGCAAGCTGGACACCGATAGATCACAACCCAATCCCACCAGGTGTATTGAAGTGGTTGCAGAAGGAAAATGTGACACCGCTTGCTATGAGCAAGTTTGGGCTAGAGCAGATCAACAAGGCTGGTGTTGAGGGCCACTATGTACCTCACAGCATTGACACCAAAGTATTCAAGTTTACTGACACCATTGAGGGTCAAAAGGTTGACGACTTTATGGGCTTTGAGGATGGTCGTTTTGTTGTTGGCATGAACGCTGCCAATAAGTCATCGGGCATCTTGCACCGCAAAGCCTACTCAGAGAACATGATGGCCTTTGCAATGTTTGCTCGAAAGCACAAAGATGCCATGCTCTACATTCACGCAGACCCCAGCTCACCTCATGGCTGGAACCTTATTGCACTCGGTCAGTTGCTAGGTATCCCAGTTGACAACATGACCTTCCCTGACCCACTTGCCTACCGCTATGGGATGTCGCAAGAAACACTTGCAGGTATCTACTCAAGCTGGGATGTCATGCTGGCAACAAGCTATGGAGAGGGCTTTGGGATTCCAACTGTTGAAGCCGCTGCAGTTGGTGTGCCAACCATCGTGAGCAAGTTTGCAGCAAGCCCTGAGCTATGTGCAGATGGCTGGGTTATCAGTGGTCAGCCACTCTATGATCCAGCACAGCACTCATTCTGGACTATCCCATCAGTGCCTGAGATAGTTGAGGCATTGGAACAGGCCTACGCTAGAGGCAAGGGCAAGTCAGCCAAGGCTGTTGAGTTTGCTCAAAACTTTGACCATGAAAAGGTCTGGCAAGAGAACTGGATGCCAGTGCTAAAGAAACTACTCAAGTGATTCCAGTCCTAGGTTTTGCAACCCTAAAAAGGTTTGACCTAGCCCAGAGGCTACTTGACTCTATTGACTACCCAGTCGAGCATCTTGTTATTGTTGACAACTCAGGCACTAACACCTGGCAACCTAGCCAGCCAGAAAAGGTAAAGAACCTCTGGATGATTAGAGTGCCCTTTGGCCTTGGTCTTGTCGGTGCTTGGAACCTGATAGTAAAGTCAACACCCTATTCCTACTACTGGGTGCTAGTCAATGATGATGCTTGGTTTGGTGAGGGTGCCCTTGAGATCATCGCTCAAGATGCTGACCCCGATGGCTTGGGCTTCCCCCACATTGTGCCTGACTGGTCCTGTATCGTCTTGGGTCAAAAGGTAGTTGAGCAGGTCGGGCTTTACGATGAGCGACTGTATCCCCTTTACTTTGATGATGATGACTATGAGAGGCGAATCAGAAACGCTGGGCTATCTGTCAAAAGGATTGAGGCGATTGTCCACCACAATAACAGCTCAAGCTTGCAGGGCAACGAAACAAAAAACAATAGGACTTTTCAGGCTAATCAACGGCTCTATCAGTCAAAGGTTGACAACGATGATTACAGCGAGGGCAACTGGTCACTCAAGATAAGGCGTGAAAACTCTTGGGCTTAGTTTATACAGGTGGCACTTTTGACCTTTTCCATGCCGGTCACGCTAGGTTCCTACAACGCTGTGCCGAGCTTGGCCCTGTGGTGGTATCCCTAAACACCGATGATTTTATTGAGGAATACAAGGGCAAGCCACCAGTCATTAGCTACGCAGACCGAGAGGCTGTGCTGCTTGCTTGCAGGTATGTTGACAAGGTAATCCCCAACACAGGTGGGACCGACAGCAAGCCAAGCATTGAGGAAGTCTGGCCCGACATCATTGCCATTGGCACAGACTGGGCTAGGCGTGATTACTACGCACAGATGAAGTTTGACCAAGACTGGCTAGATGAGCGAGGTATCGCCTTGATCTACATCCCATACACACAAGGCATCAGCTCTACAGCCATCAAAGAGCGTATGCTTTTTAGGAGATAAGATAGGACTACTATGGCAATAACCCAAGGATATGCGACTCTCGCAGAGGTCAAAGCCTCATTACGCATCACAGACAATGTTGATGATTCTTTGCTGGAAACAGCAATCGAGTCTGCCTCAAGACTTATTGACGGCTTCACAGCTCGAAGCTTCTCTAACGCAGGTACCGCTGTAAGGAACTTTGCTGCCACCGATGCCATCAACCTAATTATTGACGATGCAATCACAGTCACAAAGGTTGAGTCCACCGATGAGATTGGTGACACCTACACAGAGTGGGCTGCTACTGACTACCAGCTTGAGCCTGTAAACAGCAGAGCTGATGGACTGTATTCCCCTTACACAAGCATCAGAGCTGTCAACACTTACGCTTGGCCAGTCGTTGACTACCAGGCACTTGTAAAAATCACTGGCACTTGGGGCTGGTCGTCTGTACCAACCGCTGTAAAGCAAGCCTGTGTGATTCAGTCATCAAGACTTTTTAAGCGTCTTGACTCGCCTCTAGGTGTTGCCGGATTTGGTGACATGGGTGCCATCCGAGTTGGTCGCTACCTTGACCCAGATGTCGAGCAACTACTTATGCCTTACAGGATTATGAGGAACTTCGGCTAATGAGCATTAGCCTAATCAGGCAAGCCCTTGCTACTAACCTTGCAACTATCTCAGGCCTACGCACAGCAGCCGAGGTTCCTGACCTACCAAACCCACCTATTGCCATTGTCGGTCTGAGATCTGTTTCCTACGATGGTGCCTTCAACAAAGGCATGACTACTTACAACTTTGCAATCACTGTCATTGTTGGCAGAGCTGCCGAGCGTGAGGCACAAAGACGGCTAGATGCCTACATCAGCACAGGGGCAAGTAGTGTCAAAAGTGCAGTAGAATCAGATAGTACGCTTGGTGGTAATGCCTACGACTGCCGAGTTGTTTCAATGGACTCAGTTGGTTCATTGAACATCAGCGACACCACATACCTGGCTGCTGACTTCACAGTCACAGTCATAGCAAACTAGGAGAAACAACATGGCAAAGTTTTTTGCACAAGACTACAAAATCACAGTTGGCACAACCAACCTCAGCACCTCAATCAACTCAGTCACCCTTGACATCACAGCCGATGAGATTGAAACCACCGCTTTTGGAAGCACCTACCGCACACGCATTGGTGGCCTAAAGAGTGGATCAGTATCACTTGACTTCATGCAGGACTTTGCTGCTGGCTCAGTTGATGCCCTACTATTCCCACTTATGGGTTCAACAGTTGCAGTAAAA
>Ga0209444_10001423_pt1 | contig 13151 bp, 13 predicted proteins | sample LauGreFaBDMM15DN_2_FD_188215 | JGI IMG/M metagenome (GOLD analysis project Ga0209444, IMG submission 188215) | Freshwater lake microbial communities from Lake Michigan, USA - Fa13.BD.MM15.DN (SPAdes) (version 2) | ecosystem: Environmental > Aquatic > Freshwater > Lake | place: Lake Michigan...
GTGGATGATGTTTTGCCTGAAGCCTTTGCGGTAGTTCGCGAGGGCTCGAAGCGCGTCATGAAAATGCGTCACTTTGACGTGCAATTGGTCGGTGGCATTGCCTTGCACCAAGGCAAAGTCGCTGAGATGCGCACGGGTGAGGGCAAAACCTTGACCGCAACATTGCCTGTGTACCTCAACGCGTTAACTGGAAAAGGCGTGCATGTGGTGACAGTGAACGACTACCTTGCCAACCGCGATGCGCAGTGGATGGGCCGTTTGTATAACTTTTTAGGCCTGTCTGTCGGCGTTAATTTGCCACAAATGCAACGTGCAGACAAACAAGCCGCCTACCGTGCAGACATCACATACGGCACCAACAACGAATTTGGTTTTGACTATTTGCGTGACAACATGGTCTATGAAGTAGAAGACCGCGTGCAGCGTGGCATGCACTACGCCATCGTCGACGAGGTCGATTCGATTCTGATTGACGAGGCCCGTACGCCGCTCATCATTAGCGGTCAAGCCGAAGATCATACGGAACTCTACGTGGCTATTAACCAAGTGGTACCCGCGTTGACGCGCCAAGTCGGAGAAGAAGACCCACGCACGGGCGAGGGCATCATCACCCCCGGAGACTTCACGGTCGACGAAAAATCGCACCAAGTGTTTTTAACGGAGCAAGGCCACGAGAAATCTGAGAGCTTGCTCAATAGCCGCGGTCTCTTGCCCTCAGGCGCGTCGCTCTATGACCCCGCAAACATTAGTTTGGTGCATCACCTGTACGCGGCATTGCGAGCCAACCACCTCTACCACCGCGACCAACACTATGTGAACCAAAACGGCGAGATTGTGATCGTCGACGAGTTCACGGGACGATTGATGACAGGCCGTCGTTGGAGTGACGGACTGCACCAAGCGGTAGAAGCCAAAGAGGGTGTGCCAATTCAGGCGGAAAACCAGACCATGGCTTCCATCACCTTCCAAAACTATTTCCGCCTCTACAAAAAACTTGGCGGTATGACTGGAACAGCGGACACAGAGGCCTACGAATTCCAAGAGATCTATGGCCTTGAAACTTTGGTGGTGCCGCCTAACCGCATCAGCCGTCGCGAAGACCAACTCGATCGCGTTTACAAAACTACGGAAGAAAAATACAAAGCTGCGATCGATGATATCCGTGAGTGTTACGAGCGCGGCCAACCAGTTCTAGTCGGCACGACGTCAATTGAGAACTCCGAGCTCATTGCCGACATGTTGGACAAGGCCAAGTTGCCACACCAAGTGCTCAACGCCAAGCAGCACGCGCGTGAAGCTGACATCGTGGCCCAAGCCGGTCGCGCCAAGATGGTCACCATAGCTACCAACATGGCGGGTCGCGGAACCGACATCGTTTTAGGTGGCAACGTTGAAAAACTCATTACGGAAGTTGAGGCCAATGAGTCGCTGGATGCACAAGCCAAGAAGCAAGCGGTCGATGCCTTGCGTGTGCAGTGGACCAAAGACCACGAGCATGTGAAATCTTTGGGCGGTTTGCGCATCATTGCCACCGAGCGCCACGAGTCACGTCGTATCGACAACCAATTGCGCGGACGCTCCGGCCGCCAAGGCGACCTAGGCTCCTCACGCTTTTATTTGAGCTTGGACGATTCGCTGATGCGCATCTTCGCTGGCGAACGTGTCAAGTCCATCATGGACCGCCTCAATATGCCCGAGGGTGAGGCGATTGAAGCTGGCATGGTCACGCGTAGCATTGAAAGTGCACAACGCAAAGTAGAAGCGCGCAACTTTGATATTCGCAAGCAATTGCTCGAGTACGACGACGTGTCGAACGACCAACGCCGCGTGATTTACCAGCAGCGCAACGACATCTTGGATGCAACAGATCTCACCGCCCAAATCGCAGGTCTGCGCGAAGGCACGTTTGTTGAGTTAGCGCGCCAGTATGTGCCAGAGGAGTCTGTGGAAGAGCAGTGGGACGTCGCTGCCTTGCAACGCGTCTTGGTGCAAGAGTGGCAACTCGAGTTGCCGTTGGTAGGTATGGTCACAGATGCCTCTGCCATCACCGATTCAGATATCGTCGACCACGTGGTGGCGGCCGCCAATACAGCCTTCCAAGCCAAAGTCGAGCGCGTCGGGCTGGAGCAATTCACACCCTTTATGCGCGTTGTGCTTTTGCAAAACATTGACAGCCATTGGCGCGAGCACTTGGCTGCGTTAGATTATTTGCGCCAAGGTATCCATCTGCGCGGCTACGCGCAAAAGCAACCTAAACAAGAATACAAGCGTGAAGCGTTTGAGTTGTTTGGCCAATTGCTCGATATGGTGAAGGTCGAAGTTACACGCGTCTTGATGACGGTGAAGATCGAGTCCAACACCCAGATCGAAAAAGCCGCACAAGAATTAGAAGAGCGCGCTGAAAAAATTCATAACGTGACCTACACCGCTCCGAATGAATCGGGCGAAGCTGAGACCACGATGGACGCGACCACATTTGCTGAAAAGTTTCCGGTGGTGGGTCGCAACGAACCTTGCCCTTGCGGCAGCGGCAAGAAGTTCAAGTTTTGTCATGGTCAATTGAGTTAATCAATACGCAATCCCTTTTACATACTTAAAACGCACTTCCTACAACAGCTTTCCGCAACCACTATCAATTCGCTATGTCTGTTCACCTTGCACCTCCCACTGCAGCCCAACTACATCCCGTCCAAGGTCTGCGCATTGGTGTCGCCCAAGCGGGTATCAAAAAAGCAGGCCGTAAAGATTTGACTGTGGTGTTGATCGACGAAGGCGCATCAGTCGGTGGCGTGTTTACGCAAAATCGTTTTTGTGCGGCGCCAGTGCAAATTTGCCGTCAGCATTTGTTGGCTACACAAGCCAATCCTGATGACAAACCACTAGGGACAAGCCAAGGCATTCGTGCGTTGCTCATCAATACGGGTAATGCCAATGCAGGCACGGGTGAAGAAGGTTTGCAACGTGCTAACGAAACCTGTGAAGCTTTGGCGCAAGCGCTGTCGATACAAGCAAAACAAGTTTTACCTTTTTCTACCGGCGTGATCATGGAGCCTTTGCCTTACACACGCATCGTCGCGGGTCTGCCAGCCGCTATTGCAGCTGCGGGCAACGCACCATCTTCACAGCAGTGGATGGATGCCGCAGAAGGCATCATGACGACCGACACTGTGCCCAAAGCTGCCAGCGTGCAGACTACGATTGCTGGCAAGACGATTAACGTGACGGGCATTAGCAAGGGCGCGGGCATGATCCACCCGAACATGGCGACCATGTTGGGCTTCATGGCGACCGATGCCTGCGTAGCGCCAGAGTTGATGCACGCGTTGACCTTTGCATTGGCAGAAGGATCTTTCAACCGCATCACGGTCGATGGTGACACTTCGACCAACGACTCATTCGTATTCATTGCCACCAACAAAGCAGGCCACGCGCCCATCACCAGTTTGGAGAGCGCAGAAGGCAAGGCTTTGTTCCAAGCCATGTTGCAAGTGGCGCGTCAACTCGCGCAAGCAATTGTGCGAGACGGTGAGGGCGCAACCAAGTTCATTACTGTTCAGGTAGACAGCGGTCGCAACAGCGCGGAGTGCTTGCAAGTGGCCTACGCCATCGGACACTCGCCCTTGGTCAAAACTGCCTTCTTCGCCAGCGACCCCAACCTCGGTCGCATCTTGGCGGCAGTGGGCTATGCCGGCATCACGGACTTAGACCAAACCAAGATCGATCTTTATTTAGACGATGTGCACGTTGCAGTGAACGGTGGTCGAAACCCCACTTACAAAGAAGAAGACGGTCAACGCGTGATGCAGCAGTCTGAAATCACGGTGCGCGTAGTGCTGGGCCGCGGTGCTGCTAGCGAGACGGTGTGGACTTGCGATTTGAGCCACGAGTACGTGAGCATCAACGCGGACTATCGCAGTTAAATCTTTTCAACCTTAGGTCACCACGATGGCAACGGAAATGTCCAACAGTTTAGAGCGCGTGCTGCAACGCGCAGAGGCGTTGATGCAACGCATTGAATCGGTCTTACCCCAACCCTTGCAAGCACCCGATTGGTCTGCCAGCGTGGCCTACCGTTATCGCAAACGCAGCAGTGGTCACGGCACGTTGGAGCCTGTGCGTCACGTCGCGCAACTGGGTTTGCAGGATTTAAAAGAGATCGACCAGCAAAAAGAAAAAATCCAGCGTAACACCGAGCAGTTTGTGAACGGTTTGCCGGCTAACAATGTGTTGCTGACCGGTGCGCGTGGTACGGGTAAGTCTTCCCTCATCAAAGCATGTTTGAATAACTATGCGTCTCGAGGCTTGCGTTTGATCGAGGTAGATAAGGATGACTTGGTTGACCTGCCCGACATCGTTGAAGTCGTCGCAGCGCGCGCAGAAAAATTTATTGTCTACTGCGACGACCTGAGCTTTGAAGACGGCGAGCCTGGCTACAAGGCCTTGAAATCTATTTTGGACGGATCGGTGGCTGCATCGACTGCCAACGTGTTGATCTACGCCACGAGTAATCGGCGACATCTGTTGCCCGAGTACATGAAAGAAAACCTCAGCTACACCCACACCGACGACGGAGAGGTGCATCCCGGTGAAGGTGTGGAAGAAAAAATTTCACTCTCTGAGCGTTTTGGTTTGTGGGTGAGTTTCTATCCGTTTAGCCAAGACGAATATTTGGCGATCACGGCGCAGTGGTTGTCTTCATTCGGTGTGAATGCAGCTGCGATAGATGCCGCCAAGCCCGAGGCCTTGGTGTGGGCACTAGAGCGCGGTTCACGCAGTGGCCGTGTCGCCTACCAATTTGCCCGGGACTATGCGGGCAAGCATGTGGTGACGCGCTAGTCATCACTGGCTTCGCGTTGTGACTTCCTCTCAACCAGTCGTTACTGAACCCGTCTTCGTTCGCGTAGTCGACGCACAAATACCGCGCTCAGCCGATCGCCAGTTAGTGCAAGTCGCAGTCGGGGTGTTGATACGTACCGACGATTCGTTCTTACTCACCAGTCGACCAGAGGGGAAAGCCTATGCGGGCTATTGGGAGTTTCCTGGCGGCAAGTTGGAAGTTGGTGAAACCGTCGCCCAAGCCTTAAAGCGCGAATTGCAAGAAGAGATTGGGATCACCATCGAAGATTGCGATGCATGGAAGACGGAGCAGATCGACTACCCCCACGCCTTGGTGCAATTAAATTTTTGTAAAGTCACTCGCTGGTCAGGCGAGTTGCAAATGCGCGAAGCCCAGTTCTATGCTTGGCAGCAATTACCAGTGACTGTTAAACCTGTGTTGCCTGGTACTTTGCCGGTGCTGGAGTGGTTTGCAAAAGAGAGAAGTTTTGTGAGCAGTACTGTCGCGGAGTAAGACCATAACAACGCACACAGTTATGCGTTTTGGTTGGTAGCTTTTAGTAACGCGAGCACAAGCGCTAGCGAGGCAATTAAACGCAGAGCGCCATCTCAAATGGCACGTCGTCAGAGCTGTGCTGCAAACGACCGTCGCCATCTTGGCGCATCATGCGCACCCAAATCATCAAGCGGTTGCCGCTTATTTCTGGGATAAAACCTAGGCTGGGTTCAATCGCCACACGCATCAACATAAAGCGTCCTTGCGCGAGGGATTGCTGGAACTGCCCGCCCATGGCCATCATCTTTTGGGTGGTGCCCGTGTCACGCATCAACGAAAGTAACAAGTTGACCGAAGCGTTCATGGGTTGAAACACATTGGCCCAACGTTGGATATCACTTCTGCGAACGCCAGAGTCTTGGTGCTGCCACGCATGGTAGGCGGGCAAATCAAAAGAACAGGTGCCGCCTGGAATGGTTACGCGGTTACGCAATGCGGTGAGCCACTCGTTATCCAAAATGTTTTGACCAATCTTGCCCACTGCAGAGTTCAAGCCAGCAAAACAACGCTCGAGTTGCTCCAGCAATTGGTCCAGGGCTTCTTCCGACACCGAAGGGTTGCCACGCAATGCGGTGAACTGCTGCTTGTGACGCTCAAGGTCTTTGAGAATGTCAGATTTCAGGTCTGTGCGGCCACCAGCTTCCACCAACTCAAACAAGGTGGTCAGCGCGAAGTGGTTGTCTATCGGGGTGTCACGTAAATTCAGCGATTCAAAACGCTTGAACAGATGCTCTAGACGCAAATAGGTGCGAACGCGTTCGTTGAAGGGATGTTCGTAAAGAATCACGTGGGAAAACGAATAAATTTGCGTCTAAAGTAACTCCCGCGATCATACATTCAGTGTTAGCGCGTCTACAGCAAGGCGCAACTGCTCTAAATCAAGGCCTTCGTTAAATAGTGTGATGTCTGCCGCCGCCAATCGCTGCGCGCGTGTCGCCTGCGCACGGATGATGCTTTGCACCGCGTCGCTAGTCATTCCACTGCGTGCCATGACCCGCGCAACTTGCGTACTTTCTAGGCAATCGACTACCAACACCTTGTCGACCAACTTGCGCCAGCGGGGTGACTCCACCAGCAAGGGTACATCGAATACCAAGAGCGTGTGACCTGCTTGTATCGCCGATTGCGCCTGCGCCTGCGTGGCCAAGCCGACTAACGGATGGACGATTGCTTCTAGGCGCAACTTGGCGCTGGGGTCAGAAAAGACGAGCGCGCGCATACGCTCTCTGTCTAGTGCGCCTTCTGGAGTAACAAATTCCTTGCCAAAGGCCTCGCGGATGGCGGGCATCGCACTACCGTTCGCGGCTGTGACGCTGCGCGCAATGGCATCGGAGTCGATTACCGCGCCTCCTCGCGCTGCGAGCATTTGGGCGACCGTGCTCTTGCCGCTGCCAATGCCGCCGGTTAAACCAAGTCGAAGGGGTGAACTTGCTGTCATAGCAACCAGTTTATGTAAAAAAACACATCAGCCCCACCATAAAACGCCTGCACAGTACCCGCCACCGCTAAAAAAGGTCCAAAGGGCACATAGCCACCGCGCTTTAAGCGGTGGGTGGACTGCAACCAAATACCTACCAACGCGCCACCCACGCTGGCCATCAGCACCAAGGGGATTAATGCGAATGGCCCGAGCCATGCGCCCAAAGCGGCAAGTAATTTGAAGTCGCCCGCCCCCATGCCCTCTTTGCCAGTCAGTCTTTCAAAGATGGTGGCGACCAACCACAACGACCCATATCCCGCGACAGCACCCCAGACGGCGTGTTGCGCGGAAATATCTAAAAAGCCAAAGCTGCTAGCCAAGAGACCCAGCCAAAGCAGAGGTTGCGTCAACGCATCGGGCAGGTAAGTGGTTTGCCAGTCGATGACAGACAGGGCGAGCAAGAGACTCATACAAATCGCCCAAGCAAAGGCTGTAGGTTGCATGCCCCAGTGCCACGCACACAACAGCCAGAAACAAGCGTTGGTTAATTCGACCAATGGGTATTGCCAATGGATAGACGTTTGGCAAAACCCACAACGCCTCTTTAGCAACACAAAACTTAGCAAAGGGACGTTGTGCCAGAGTTTTAGCGGCGTTTTACAACTCGGGCAGTGGGAAGAAGGAAGACTTAGGGTCTCGTCACTCTCACCCTCCAACATGCGTGGCAGTCTATAGATCACAACATTTAAAAAACTCCCCACTACCAAGCCCAGCGCCAGTAAAAGGAAAATTTCTGGCGTGCTCATACGACGTTTCCTAATTCAAAAATGGGCAAGTACAAGGCCACCACCATCACACCAACGATCAATCCGAGCACGCTGATCAGCATAGGTTCCATCAGGCTCGACAAACGCGCTACGCTCGCCTCAACCTCAGCCTCAAAGTGGTCTGCGGTTTTGCTGAGCATATTTTCCAAAGTGCCAGACTCCTCGCCGATCGCGCACATATGCACCACCCAAGGAGTGAAAAGGTGTTCAACGCTGGCCATGGCTTTTGCCATGGAGCGGCCGCGTATCAAGTGGCTGCGCATAAGTTCGCTGGCGCTGGCATACAAGCTGTTGCCTGTGACGCCTTTGACCGCAACCATCGCCTCGTTCAAGGGCATGCCTGTGGCAAATAAAGTAGACAAGGTGCGACTCCAGCGCGCTATGCAGGCTTGGCGTACCAAAAGTCCGATGACGGGTAGGCGCAAAACAAAGGTGTGCCAGGGCTTTTGCCATTGGGTGGTTTTTCTAAGAAGTCTTTGACATAGCCACACGCAAGGTACAAAGACGGCAATTACCCAAGCACCATATTGAACACACGCATGGCTGAGGAAGATCACGCCACGCGTGAGCACGGGCAACTCGGCATGAAACGCAGCGAAGGTGTTTTCGAACGCGGGCACGACAAAGGTGAACAACAGCAACATAACGGATAAGGCTATCACGAGCACTGCTGCGGGATAGGCCATGGCAGTGCGGACGCTGCGTTGCAGTTTTTCGGTTTTCTCGCGGTGCTCTGCCAAGCGCTCGAGCATGGTCTCCAACATGCCTGCTGCCTCACCTGCTGCGACAACGTCGCAGTACACGCTTCCAAATACGGCCTGTCTTTGCAGTGCAATGTGCAGGGCTGAGCCAGATTCAACACGCCTGCGTATCGCGCGCACCACGTTTTTAGCCCTGCCAGTTGGCATGCCTTTGATGACGATGTCTAAAGCCTGCAACAAAGCTACGCCGGACTGCAGCAAAGTAGCCAGTTGCCTAGTGAATTGCGTGATTTCGTGACTACGCATCGGGGGCCAATGCCAACACTTCTTGTGCCGACGTCACGCCTTGCAAGACTTTGCGCCATCCGGCCTGTCGCAAAGTGCGCATGCCTTCTTGCTGGGCTAGTGTGTTCAAGGTGATGGCGTCGCTGCCTCGCAAAATCAATTGCTGCAGCGTTGCGGAGATAGGCATGACTTGGTAGATGCCGACACGGCCTTTGTAGCCTTGATCGCACAGCCCGCAGCCACTTGGTTGGTAAATTGGTGGCTCGTCCGTGGATGGTTTTTTGCAATGGGAGCACAGGCGCCTTACCAAACGTTGGGCGACTACCAAGTGGACGCTTGACGCTACTTGAAATGGCGCAACACCCATATGACTTAGGCGCTCTAAGGTACTGGGCGCATCATTGGTGTGCAAAGTTGACAGGACCAAGTGGCCCGTGTGCGCAGCTTGGATGGCGATTTCAGCGGTCTCGGCGTCTCGAATTTCACCGACCATGATGACGTCGGGGTCCTGCCGCAGTAGCGCACGCAGTGCGCTGGCAAACGTCAGCCCCGCGCGCTCATGAATACTGACTTGATTGGCGCCGGGCAGATAAATCTCGCAAGGGTCTTCCACACACGAGACATTACTATCTTCGCGGTTGATGTGTTCCAAACAGCTGTAGAGCGAGAGCGTTTTACCGGAGCCCGTAGGCCCCGTCACCAAAACCATGCCATGGGGGCGAGAAATGGCTTGCAGCAGTAGCGCTTCGTCCTCTGCCTCAAAGCCCAAGGCGCAGAGCGTTGGCCGCTCTTGGTGGAAGTGCAACAAGCGCAACACCACCTTTTCGCCATGCACCGTGGGCAGTGAACTTGCCCGCACGTCGACAGGCTGGCCTTTGTGCAAAAACTGCATGCGCCCGTCTTGCGGCAAGCGTTTTTCGGCAATGTCCATCCGCGCCATCACTTTGATGCGCGAGACCATGGCGTCGCGCATCGCTATGGGTGGGCGGGCCACCACTTGCAAGCGTCCGTCTATACGCAAACGCACCCGAAACGATTCGGCTCCAGATTCAAAATGCATATCAGACGCCCCCAACGCACAAGCGCGGTCAAATAACGCGTCTAATTGTTGAACCGCCCCACCAGAGTGGGTAGGTAGCAGGGGGTGGGATGAATTGGCCACATTATTTATGGATTTAAAACTAAATTTTGGGAATATTCTTTACCTACGTGTTGACGCGCCACTCAAAAATATTTAAATATCCACTTATTTGAGAAATAGAATTAATTTTTCTGGCTTTGTGCCGATATAAAGACCGATATGCACAAATTTATCACCCTTGTCCTTTTAACCCTCGCAAGCGCCACCACGCATGCGGCTTGGGTTTTGTTGGACGATAACTACGGCAATGCTGACGAATATTTTGATTCTGCGATCAGGAGCAAAGGCACTTTGTCGACCATTCGCACCTTCATGGTGCTGCCAATTCGGGCCCAGGTACCTGTTTATGACCCCAATTCCGAACCCAAGGTCACGCTCAAACTCTATAACTCTGAGTTATCGGAATATGACGTAGAGTGCAAAAAAAGAACGGTGCGTTTAACTAGCCGTAGCTTTTATTCAGACCGTGACGCCAAAATCTTGATGGTGAAACACGGTTATAAGGATACATTTATTCAAGAGAGCAATTCTAGATTTGCCCAGCAATTTAGGGTGACGACAGTTGCACCTGAGTTTCCTAAAAGCGTCAGAATGCTGACCTTGGCCTGCAAGCTTTAATTAGGCTAATTAATAAAAAGATATATATGGCTGAAACCCTTGAACAAACTGCCAACCTTGAGACTGATACAACGCTTGATGCGACTTCAGACGTTCTCAAGGCTAAGACTGCGGCTTTGGCTAAAGGCGCCCAAGACGCTTCCAATCATTCTGCAGATTCACCAGTTGAGAGCGACGACCTACAAATACTGATTGAAAAGGTGAAATCCACAATTGCCACCAGTTTGGACGATCAGGCTTTTGACAATGAATTGCGCAAGCATATTAAAAAGGTAAAGGGTTGGAAAGACTGGTCTGAGCACGCCAAGTCTGCTTTTGCCCACATGTGGGCGGCCCAATTGCTGCACAACAAGGCGGTAGATATTAAAAAAGACAATAAGATGGATTTCACCCCTGTCACTGGTGATTCTTATAAAAAACTGGTGCGTTCATTAACCCAACGCGTGCGTTTTTGAGTACACATCAATAATATTGATACTTATACTTAATATTAATTAGGGCTGTTACAGCAACGATATTAAATATATAATTGGACGTTATTAATTATTAGGAGAATATTCCATGGCACGTAATACCGTTGCAACCCAATTAGCCGCCCTGCGTAAACAACGCGACTTAATCGCAAAAAAAGAACAAGCTTTATTGAGCAAGTCACACGACAAAGTATTAACCAAGATTGTCCAAATGGCCAAAGAGGCTGGTTTAACCGCTAGCGATATCTCCAAAGCCCTAGGCGCTGGCAAAGCTGCCAAAGGCACCAAAGCACCTAAGGCTGCTAAAAAAGGCACTTTGACTGGTAAAAAAGTAGCCCCTAAATACCGCAACCCTGCCAACGCACAGCAAACTTGGACCGGCCGTGGTGTATCACCAACTTGGGTACAAGAATTAAAAACTGCTGGCAAATTAGATTCAGCGCTCATCGCCGCCGCGTAAATACTCTCTTTAGTTTGCATGGCTTTTCCCCATGCAATTCTTATAGGTTGATTCGATAGGCATATCAAAGCCACCCATAATAGGGAGGCTTTGTTTATTTGGAAGTGGTGGTTTTTTTATGTACCTAACTTATTTGCGTGGCGCTTGTCTTGCCTTAGTTTTAGGCTTGGCCCAAGCCGCTGCGCCATATCCGACGGTGCCTTTAAAAGACCTTCCAGATGGCCTACGTTTTACTTTTCAGCAACTCAAACCCGAGATGAATGAATTTAGCCACTGCGCCGCAGCCTGGGATAGCCAAACTGACGGCGACCGCATGGCCTTTAAATGTTCGATTTATATCAAAATGTCGGCAGAGGGCGAGCGCCGCTCTATGCAATATTGCGAAGAAAAGCGATTAGAAAAGAAAATTAAAGCACCTTGCCGCTTGGTGCTGCCTTAATTTAATTTCGCGACAAGTTGAGCTTTTGCATGACCTGCTCAGTGGTCTCCACAATCGGCTGGGCGGCTTGGACGAGTTTTTCAATATCGCTCGAGCGGCCTGCCCAGTCATCGGCCGCATCTAATATGGCGTAAAAGTCGGTCAAATCGCCTATTTCATATTCTTCGTCTTTGGCTTTCATCATTTCAATTAAGGTGATGTAGCCCAAAAAATATAATCCGTACATCAAAGAAATAGACGCATTTAAAGATAATTTATATTCCTCTACCAATTCGGAGAACATTTCCCGAATCGTATTTATAGTGATTATTTCGTGGGCGTCAAAACCAAATTCGTCTTGAAAACGCTGGCACGCTTTATCCCATTGCTGCATGCTGTCTGAGTATGGGGTATCCGTATCGCTCATAGGGTTTGCCTTTCAGCTTCGTCTCACCAACAGTTGGGACGCCAGATCGTGCAAGGCGTTTTTATAAATACCGTCCGGAATATATTCCAAAGTAGAAAGCGCGCGTTCGGCCTCAGCCAAGGCGGCGGCGCGGGTGGCGTCTAATGCGCCAGTTCTGCGCACAATGTCAACAATATTCGTTAGCCCATTGACTGTGCCTTGTTCAATAGCCTGTTGGATCAAACTGCGCTCAGTTAGCGTGCCGCGCTGCATGGCAATGATGAGCGGCAAGGTGTTTTTGCCCTCGCGCAAGTCGTCGCCCAGGTTTTTGCCAAGTTCCTGGGTTTCGCCGTCGTAGTCCAGCAAGTCGTCAATCACTTGGAATGCTGTGCCCAAGGCTTGTCCATATTCGGCGCAAGCTTCCTCTACCGCTTTAGGACTTTTCACCAAGATGGCGGCTAAACGCGTGCTCGCCTCAAATAGCTTGGCGGTTTTTGAGCGAATGACGCGCAAATAGCCAGCCTCGTCCAAGCTCGCGTCGTGCATATTCATCAACTGCATGACTTCGCCTTCGGCGATCACATTGGTGGCTTCGGCCAAGACTTCCATCACCCGCATGTCTTGCGCGTCGACCATCATCTGAAAAGCGCGGGAATACAGAAAATCACCCACCAACACGCTGGCGGGGTTGCCAAAACTCTCGTTGGCAGTGGGTCGTCCGCGCCTAAGGGTGGATTCATCCACCACATCGTCGTGCAGCAACGTCGCGGTGTGTATGAACTCCACAACAGCGGCCAAGTTGTGGTGCTGTGTTCCCTTGTAGCCCAAGGCGCCCGCCATCAAGAGCAGCAGGGCGGGGCGAATGCGCTTGCCGCCCGCAGAGATGATGTACTGCGACACCGTGCCCACCAAGGCCACCCCAGAGTCGAGGCGCTGGGCGATCACTCGGTCGACGGCCTCCATGTCGGCAGCGATGAGGGGATGGGCAGTGTTTTGGGCGGCTGACAAAG
>Ga0209444_10001431_pt1 | contig 13123 bp, 13 predicted proteins | sample LauGreFaBDMM15DN_2_FD_188215 | JGI IMG/M metagenome (GOLD analysis project Ga0209444, IMG submission 188215) | Freshwater lake microbial communities from Lake Michigan, USA - Fa13.BD.MM15.DN (SPAdes) (version 2) | ecosystem: Environmental > Aquatic > Freshwater > Lake | place: Lake Michigan...
CGCCAATGGTAGTGAGACGATAGGTCTTGTGAGAGTAGGTCGTCGCCAGGTATATGCCCCGTTCATAGCAATATGAACGGGGCTCTTTTTTTGTGTGTTAACTTGGTGCAATACAGGAATAAATGAGAGAATTATTTTGACGGATTTAATTGCTGTTCTTGCACTGATCACAGAAGGTGATAGGCTCCGCACGTGGAAATTCCTTTGTATGGCTGTATGTATGAACTGCATGCAAGACACCATCTCAATAAAAAAAGCCAACTGCAATCAGTGAAAGGTTTTCTGTTGAAGCGAGATGTTGGTGTCGGTTGTGTACAGCCATGGGAATGTTTCGGACATGCTTCTTTGCAGGAGCATTGGCACGCATGCAAAGAGGGGCGTGAGACTGAGTATCCGATTTTAATGCAAGCTTTGGCATGTGCAAAGCTTGATTCTGAGTCCAGGCATCGCGGGGTTTCATGGTGGGCGAATCGGAATGTTCCCGAGAGTCACGCGACAATCACCGATGTCGATTCGCAGGGCGAAGAAGCATTGAAGCGCGGCTTCTATACTTGGAAATGTAAGGTCGATCCAGCATCACTCAATCAAATCGAGATGATTTTGAGAAAGTATGCGGAGATTCGTTTGCGACTTGATTTCAATGAAACGGGCAATGTGCTGATACTTCACGAGTGGTTGCAATCGTTATCTTTGTCACATCGTAGGCGAATTGAGTTTATCGAAGATCCCGTATCCTATGAGGAAAAATTATGGAACGATTTGTCGCACGCTTGGGAAATCGATTTAGCAGTCGATCGTGATTATTTGCAATATTCTTCTCATAGCATGTGCTTGCCGATATGGAAACCCGCATGGAGTGCCCAGCTAAGTGCTACGTCTGCGAAAATGATAGTCACCAGTGCTATGGATCATCCAGTGGGTCAAGCGTGGGCAGCTTTTTGTGCTGCTGAGTGTAAATTGACGAATCTATGCGGACTGCGAACCGATCACTTGTTTGAAATCAACGCATTTAGTGAAGTTATGGGCGAATGGAATCCGAAATGGCCGATGATTCCAGGTATGGGAATGGGTTTTGATCAACAATTGGAAAAATTAGTATGGACGCGCTTGCGATAACACTGGAAAAGTTTTGGTCAGATTCGAGTTCTTTGTTGATGAAAGCCAAAGCCTGCAAGGAAATCACCAATGTTCCCAAGGCATCTGTCATTTTTGAAACTTCTGGTTCCACCGGAATTCCGAGCAAAATTGTGTTGTCGAAACAAGGATTGATGGTGTCTGCTGCCAACGTAAATGCTCATCTCAAGGTTAGCGCAGCAAGTGTTTGGGGCTTGTGTTTGCCCATTTGGCACGTGGGAGGATTTGCTGTGCCAGCACGCTGCTATCAAGCAGGTTGTCGATTATCGATTTACTCTGGCCGTTGGGATGCGTTAGAGTCTACAAAGTGGTTAGAGCGTGAAAAAGTGACGCATGCATCGATGGTGCCGACACAGATTTTTGACATTGTAAAGTTAGGGATTCGCGCTCCAAAATCATTGATTGCGATTGTGGTCGGAGGAGGGCAATTAGCCGAAACGATTGGCCAAGATGCAAGAAAACTTGGGTGGCCAGTATTGGCGAGTTATGGAATGACGGAAGCAGGCTCCCAAATTGCGACGCAAGCACTTGAAGAACTTGCTCAACCATATTGCATGAATCGATTATCGATACTACCATGCTGGAAAGCGCGCACTAATGAAGATTCAATTTTAGAAATCTGCGGCGAGCCACTGCTATTGGGCGAACTCGTTGAAGAACGAGATGGCGAAAAAACGTTTCATCCGCGAGCATCTGCGTGGTTTACCACAAGTGACCGAGTCGAGCTTGATGATCATTGGATGTCGATCTCAGGGCGGGCAGATGCCTTGGTGAAAATTATGGGAGAGTTGGTTAGCCCTCAGCGTGTCACGCAAGCTTTGATCGCGTTGGGGATGAATCCAGCGAATTTTACCGTATTGGCCATGCCTGATGAAAGAAGAGAAAATCGATTGGTTTTGGCTTATGATGCGAATGACTCATCTAACTGGCCCTGCTTAATGGAAAACTATCAGCAACAGGCTCCGGGATATGAGCAGATTGACGAAGCGATAGCAGTTTCTGAAATCCCGCGCAGTGCATTGGGAAAGATCCTCATTGATGAGCTGCGCAATCATCTTTCATCATGAAATTGATCGGATTACGCAATCACGCCTTGCACCGTCGTGGAAAAGCTGGTTCTCTAGCTGTCCCAAAAATAGATTCAAGATTATGGCAGATAAAACGAATACCGATCCGCAACGCATGGAAAAAATTGTTTCACTATGCAAACGACGTGGATTTATTTTTCAAGCAGGTGAGCTATACGGTGGCTTGAATGGATGCTGGGATTACGGTCCTTTGGGTGCCGAGCTGAAGCGCAATTTGAAAGACTATTGGTGGCGCAAAACCGTGCAAGAGCGCGACGATGTGCTCGGCATGGATGGTGCGATTTTGACTATGCAACAAGTGCTGACTTCATCAGGCCATATTGGTGGTTTTAGCGACCCGATGTGCGATTGTCTTTTGTCCAAAGCTCGCTTGCGTGCAGACCAAATCCCTGCGCAAGACGGCATAGCCGTGTGGTTTAGTGGTGCGAAACATGAAGCATCTGACTGGGCTGTAGAGCGCGAATTCGCAGTGCTGGCCGCATCTGAGGGTGCGATAGGTGATGCTCATAAAACAGCGCGCAAGTATTATGCGGAATTTCTCTCGAATAAGCAAATTTCGCCGAAGGAAATTGAGCTTGTTGAGATCAAACGTGAGCCAGTCACGGGCACCACGCGCTTCAATCCAGATAACGGCTCGCTGTTGACCGAGGCGCGCGAGTTTAACTTGATGTTTAAAACAAAAATGGGCGCTTCTTCTGATGAAAGTGATCCGAATGCCACGGCGTATCTCCGTCCCGAAACGGCGCAATCGATTTTTGTGCAATACAAAAACGTCCTCGATTCCTCGCGTGTTAAATTACCCTTCGGCATCGCGCAAATTGGTAAATCTTTCCGCAACGAAATCAATCCACGCAACTACACATTTCGCTCGCGTGAATTTGAGCAAATGGAGATCGAGTATTTCTGCCATCCGAACGATGGTATGCGCTTGACGGATGAATGGCTGGAAACACGTTTGTGTTTTTATGAGGAAATCGGAATTCCGCGCACGAAACTTCACATCCTTGATGTGCCCGATGGCGACCGCGCATTTTATTCCAAGAAGACTTATGACATCGAGTATGAATTCCCCTTCGGCATTCAAGAGCTCGAAGGTGTGGCCTACCGTACTGACTACGACTTGGGCGTTCACCAAAAAGGAGCTGGTCGCTCGTTAGAATATTTCGATGAAGAAACCAAAGAGCGTTTTCTGCCGCACGTGGTAGAGCCATCTGCTGGTTGTGATCGCACCATTCTCGCGTTGATTTGCGAAGCGTTTGATGAAGAAATTTTGACTGATGAGAAAGGCAAAGAAGACATCCGCACGGTTATGCATTTCACTCCTAAAATGGCACCGATCAAGGTTGGTATTTTCCCATTGCTGAAGAAGAACGAAGAGCAAGTGAGAATCGCCAAAGAAATTCAGCGCGTATTGCAGCCGTGGATGACAGTTTCCTACGATGATGGCGGTGCTGTGGGCCGCCGTTACCGTCGTCAAGACGAAGTGGGAACGCCTTATTGCATCACGGTTGACTTCGAAACACTCGGTGAAAGTGGCGACGAGTTGAAAGATTCAGTGACGCTGCGTCATCGTGATTCTATGGAACAAGAGCGTATGCCTATTTCAGGATTGCTGATGTGGTTGTTAGAACGCGTCCGCTAAGAAAATCACATGCGGTGGCAAATTCTCGTCGCTGGTAAACCGGCACTGTCCTATGCCAAGGCCGGAGTTGATGAGTATTTGCTGCGTTTGAAGCGCTATCTCGATTGTGAATTGTTGATTCTCAAAGCGGGTGGCTCGGAAGAGGTGTCGGCTCGGCTATTAGAAAAATCAGCAGGAAGCTATCGCATTGCTCTTGATGAAAGGGGCATACGTCCGACCACACGTCAACTTAGCGAGACGATTGCTGGTTTGGAAATGCGCGGCGAAATCAAGTATGTATCGTTTCTCATCGGTGCTTCCGATGGGCACACAGCTCAACTTCGTGAAGAGAGTGACATGGTGCTTTCTCTCTCGTCACTGACCATGCAACATGAGTTAGCACTCGTTGTTTTGTTAGAACAAATCTATCGAATCGCTACCTTGCGACGAGGAGAACCCTATCATCGCGACTGATGAAATGTGAACGCTGGTTGTCAATTCCGATTGCGGGAGTATGGATTTTTCATGGCCTCTACAGAATAGATTTTGAAAGATATAGCGCTCCGAGCTCGCGGGACATGACTAGGCCAATGATGGGACTTGCATGAAATGGCAAGTGGATTGGGCGAATGCAAATGCTTAGCACAATGTATTGGTGCTACGGTCATGGTTTGTGCGTCTTAGTGAAAAAGAACTCAGCATGATTGGGGATGTCTTTTTCCCCGCAGTGATGCGGAGTAATAATCAATACCGGTATTTAAAAAATGCTGCAGCCATCATGTGGCTGACTCTACGTGCAAAAGTGGTGAAAAGGCAAATTCCGATATCGATTTTGCTTCATTTCTGGGGCACGGATTTTTTCCTCAGGATGCGGTCTTGCGCATTTGCATGGTGTGCGCTAAAAAATCCCTGTGGCAGCAAAACAACAACAAAGTCCCGCGAGTCGGATTCACGTGATTGTGGGGACCGATGAAGGCCAGGTGCGCGAGGCGGCCTTGATGACATGGCGCGATCTAACGGGTGGCGTTGACGATGGCTTCACGCATGAAACGATTGATGGCAATGCGGGCACTGTTGATGATGCCCTAAAAATTCTTGGGCAGACTCAGCAAGCCTTGTTGACGTATTCGATGTTTGGAGGCGACAAGGTTGTTTGGTTGCGCAATGCCACGTTTATGGGCAATGACCGTACGGCTGATTCTGAATCGACGATTCAAGGCATCGATGGACTTTTGCAGTTGCTCATGAAGGGCCTGCCCTCTGGCGTATCGTTTTTGCTCAGTGCACCGAAGATCGACAAGCGACGGGGCTTTTGGAAATTTCTTGAAAAAAATGTTGCTGTTCAAGTCTATGATAAAATCGACATGTCGCGCGATGGCTGGGAAGAGCAAGTGGCTACCTTGGTTCTGGATAAAGCACGTGATGCTGGTCTGACCTTCGAGGACGAGGCCCTAGAGCTTTTTGTGATGCAGGCCGGAGAGGCGACCAATCAAATTGTCAATGAGCTAGAGAAGTTGCGGCTTTATCTTGGTGACTCAACCACTGTTACTGTCGAGGCTGTTCGCTTGATGGTGCCATTAAGTCGTGCGGGGGTCATATTTGAGACTGGTCGTGCCTTGCAATCTGGTAATGCGGCACGCGCGATCGCGTTGATCGATGAGCAACTCGAAATGGGTGAGTCGGCAGTAGCGATCATGCGTGCTTCGATCATCTCAACGGTGCGCAACATGTTCATGGCTCGCATTTTAATCGATCGTGCGAAAGCCTCAGCTTTCAACTATCGCGACTTCGAGTCAGCAGTGAATCGTATGCCCATGGAAGAAAAAGCTTGGCTTCCACAGAAAAAATCAGGCGATGGAGTCAATGTTTATCCTCTGTTCATGTCGGCAAAAGGCGCGATGGCTTTTACGTTAGAGAGTCTGGAAAAAATTCTACATGCTACGGCGAAAGCCGATAAATTGTTGGTGACTACCGGACTCGATGATCGACTGGTGCTGCATCGGTTGGTGACTGAGATTGCGACATCAGCTCTTCCTCCAACAGCAAGAAAGGCGGCGCGACGATCATGAAAAGTATTTTGCTTCTACTTTTGATCGGAGCCGCGGCGGGCTTGCTGGGTGCCTTGTGTGGTGTGGGTGGAGGCATTGTGATGGTGCCTGCTTTTGTGTTAGGCTTAGGCATGGAGCAAAAGCAAGCGGTGGCGACATCGATGGCGGCGGTGGTGGTGACGGCAATCGTAGCTACCGCGAACAATATGCGTACGGATCAGCTGATTAACTGGAAAGCTGTGCTGATTGTCGCGATCAGTGCGGCGGTTTTTTCATGGATCGGCAGTGATTGGATGAAACAACTGTCCAGTCCGATGCTAACCAAGATTTTTGCAGTATTGATGATTCTCGTTGGTCTGCGAATGTTATGGAAATGACGAGCACTCGTGATTAGCGATTTTTCTGAAATACCATGAAGTGCTGCCAAGGTAAGTGGCGTTTGTTCGAGACGAGAGTGAATCCCGCCGCAGCGAATTCTTTTACGGCTTGAGCCTCGGTCATTTTGTGCAGTGGCTTGATTGGTACACGAGGATCCTCGGCTCGAAATTCTAACAAAAATATTCGACCTTGAGGTTTCAGTGCTTTGTGGAGTGACGCAAGCATTTCGGCAGGATGAGAAAATTCATGATACGCATCGACCATCAATGCTGCATCGAGTGAGTTCAGAGGTAGGCAGACATCGTCGATTGTGCCAAGGTGCCCCCTAACATTTTCAATCTTGAGTTCGTCGGCTCGTTTGCTCAGAAAATCGAGCATTTCCTGTTGGATATCGACTCCGATGACAGAGCCTTGCGGTACTTTGTTAGAAATACGAAAAGCGTAGTAGCCTGAGCCTGTGCCGATGTCAGCGATCACATCCGTGGGCTGAAGGTCGAGCGCGTCGATGGCGCGACTGGGTGCCTCTTCGCGCTCGCGTTCATCGCGCTCTAGCCAGCCGATGGCGGGATGTCCCATGACTTGAGAGAGTTCACGACCAAGGTAAAATTTCCCGATGCCATCCGGGCTGGCCGTCCGGTATTCGTATTCTGGCGCGACAAATAATGCAGGAGCTTTGCTTGGAGTTGTGGCTTGAGGCTCGATGATGCGGGCTTCGTTATTTTGTAGAAACCAAGCGGAAAATGCTGCCAGAATGCACAGTACAATGAGAAGAAGAAAACGGTTCATGGATTGATTCAAGCGTGGTTTTGGATTTACGCAAGAGAATCCGTCATTCGCCGCGCTGGAGTGTAAGGATTTGCTGAAAGGCGACGGTTAATTTTTCGTGTTGATCCTCGGTGATGGAGGTCTCTTGAAGAAGACGATGCTGAAATAATTCTGCCGGTTTGCTGAGGCGATTATCGATATCAGAATCGCTTGTGGAGGTATCGCGCTCTAGTTGTGCCGACGGAATAGGGCGTTGTTGCATGACTCGTATGACGGCGAAAGGGGCATCAGCGCAAAGTTGCTGGATGCGATTGGTGATGACATCGCCTGGAACATGATCCGTGAGAAGAACTTCTACCCATGGTGTCAATGCTGTTTTTTCAGTCGCGAGAGTTGCTGTTTTTTCCTGTAATTGATTTTCGATTTCTGAGCTGTCAGACACGATCTGAATGAGTTTACGGGAAAGCGGGATGGGGATGGCTCTTTGACGGAGTGTATAATCATCCTGAAATTCTAACAAGCGCAGTTCTTTGTAATCTTTGGATTCACTGAAACTTAGGGGGATTGGTGAACCAGCATAGCGTGTGTTTTCATGACGACCGCAGGCCTGTGGGCGGTGAAGGTGCCCAAGGGCTACGTAAGTGAAATCGGAGGGGAAATTTTCAGCGGGTAGTGCGCCGAGGCCACCGATGTGGATTTCTCTCTCACTATCCGAGCTTTTTGATCCCGCTACCGTGAGATGGCCCAGTGCTATGAGCGGAATTGGTGCAGGATAGAGTTTGCGTGCACGCGCGGCTACTTGCCGATAGATTTCCGTAATGGATTGATTGAGCGCGCTCTGAATTTCAGCAGCACTCTGTCCTGACTGACCAGAGCGGAGATCTTTATCGCGAAGAAATGGAATGGCCGCGATGATGAGTTGCGGGTTTTCAGCAGAAGGAATCGGGATCAATGCATCGCTCAAATCTGTCGGCAGATGACCGATGACGTGAGTACGCAGCAATTTTAGCAAGGGCTTCGGAGCCTCGAGATGAGCCGGGGAGTCGTGATTGCCAGCGGTGACGATGACTTGGCACTGGCTTCGTTGATGGAGCTCGGAGAGGAATTGAAAATATTGTGCTACCGCTGACTGCGGAGGATTTGCGGAATCGAATACGTCACCAGCGATCAGTAGGACTTCGATTTTTTCGGTGATGATGCAATCGAGCAAAAAATCGAGGAACTGTGCGTGTTCAGTCTCGCGAGAGAGATCACCTAACATTTTCCCCAGATGCCAATCTGCGGTGTGCAGGATGCGCAACATAATCAGGTGGGGATAAGATAGGGTGCAGCTAATGCGGTGTAGTCCACATCAGCTAGTCCACTTTTGCAAAGCTCGGTCATGCGTGTGGAAACAGTGTGAATGCAGGGAACTTCGAGCCCTGCCTCGCGTGCTAAGGTGATCGCGTAGAGAGAATCCTTGCGCATGTTATCGAGCGAGAAGTGGGTGTCAAAATCACCACGGAGCATGCTAGGAAGTTTCATTTTGACCAAAGCAGATGTGGTGCCGTGTTGGGTGATGGCATTGGCAAATGAATCTGCGGAAATGCCGTGGGCCAGCGAAATGGCCTGAGCCTCTGCGAGCGCTTGAATGTTGCAGGCTGCGATCAAATTCGTTGCCAACTTGATGATGGTGGCGTTGCCGATTTTACCCATGCGAATCACGGCGGATGCGGTGGGTGCGAGAATTTCTTCAGCATGCGCGATGTGTTCTTCATCGCAAGCGAGATAATACATCAGTTTACCATCAGCGGCGGCGAGCTTTGAGCCTGTAAAGGGAGCATCAATGAACGTGCATCCGGCTGCCTTGCATTGATCCGCGAGCCAAAGTGTGGTGGCGAGGTCAATGGTCGAGTGATTTAGTAACACGTGAGTTGCGGTGAGATCTGCTTGGATCGCAGAAAAAATTTCGCGCATGGCGGGTGCATCCTTCAGGTAAAACGAGAGGATTGTTGAGGCTTGCGCTGCAGCTTGGGGTGAGCTTGCGCTGTTCGGCAAATCCTTAGGCGTGCGGTTCCAGCGGGTGACTAGGTGGCCTGCAGTTGCTAAATTATCGGCACATCGCGAGCCGATGATGCCCATGCCAAATACACTAATATTCATGATGTTGTGGAGAAAGTAGGTTTATTGTCCGTTTTGCAATTGTTGCAGGGTTTTGCGGCGAAATTGTTCATCTCGCACTTTTTTCAAGTATTCAAAGTAGCGTTGCTGAGCAGCGAGATTTGGATTGTTGGTAACAGCACGCTGTTGAGCACCGTATTTTTTCCACGGCCCATAGGGCACTTGGTTTTCCTCGACGAATCGCCAATGCACCTTGCTGGAATCGGAAATGCCAAGGTAGTCTCGCACAGCGGGTGAAATATCGATACCCGCACCTTTATTATTGATATTTACGGGACGTTTGTCTCCAAAGACATAAGGCCAGTCATCAACGACAAAGGGCCCGACGTCCTCCCATTGGGCGTAACAAGAGCGGTTGTTGGAATAGACTTGGAGCCAGCGACCTTTTAATGTTGATTGATTTTTGCCGTTGGTGGAGCGATGGAACCATGGCACGACGCGGTTGGCTTCTGGACGATATCCCATCCTGGTTTTGTCGTTGTAGGGAAGAGCAATATAGAATGGATTGAGCTTAGGTATGAAATTTTTAGGGCGGAATTCGCCGGTGCTGTGTGATGCAACACGTCGTATGGGATCAGGGTCATCATAACCGCCGAAATTGTTCGCCCACTGGAGGTCCCAAGATGAGATGTGATTCGGCACCAGGTTGTTTTGCGTGGGTTGCTCACCGACCCAGAAGGTGGTTGAGGTGATGTAGAGCTTCCATGGGTAGATGCTGTGTACCGCGGGAGCGGATTGCCGTGAGGGCACATTGCTGCGGGTAGCGGAAGGGATAATCACTCTTGGAGACGTCTGTGCATAGCTCTGACAATAGCCTGACACAGCCCATTGAAGCATTGTGCAGAGCGCAACGATGCAGATGCTTGGATGTTTGAGGCAAAATATTTGACGCATGCTTGATTAAAGTCCGTATGAGGTGGGGTATCTGTAACCACATTTAAGCACAATAGCGGCCTAGATTCAAGGACTATTTGACCGAATAGATGGCGTGAAAACGGCCCCGAGTGGGAGTTGGAATGAAGTTCATATCCAAATTAAGTAACTCAGGAATAATAAAATTGTAACACTGAGGAGGGCTAGGCAAAGAGATTTATCTATTGTTAGAAAGCGCCCCCCCCGACACAAAATACACGAATGACCATCCCGACGATTGATGTTGTAAATCCGGACTACGGCAATCCCGGTGCCGATTTCCACGATTGAGTTGCGACGTTTGCGTTTGCGGGTCATGGCCCCTCGCTTTCGAGTCAACTTGTGTGGAATTGTGTGTGGAATATCTGTCGCGGCTTCAGTCTCATTGCCGCTACCCCTTGCTCGGTATGGACTGGCGGAATTTATCCTAGAAAATGGCGGAGCCTCCTCTTTGGTCCTCTTACTTCCCAATGAAATGACTTTTCACAGCGCTGCGCGGAGGCGTTTTCTCTCAAGGTTGCTGAGTTGAATTGGCTCGGTGGTACCCTGCAGATGGAGTTCCCATGTGAGGAGATTTTTTTTTACAATCTTGGAAACGGATTGAGTGTTCAAGAGTAGGCTGCGACTGACTTTGATAAAGAGACCAGCCGGCAGTTGGCTCTCCCAGCGGGAGAGTGTCTGTTTCATCATGAGCTTTTTATCTTCATGCAGGAGGATCCGGGTGTAGTCGCCATGAGCCTCAATGGCGTTGATTTCCCCTACTTTCACCATCATCGAAAGAGATTTATCTCGAAGCAATACGAGGTCCTCTACGGCAAGCCGTTCTCTTGCTTTGGTGACCGGATGAGGGACTCCCGTTTCAGCGATCCGCGGCTTGGAAAGGCGGAGGATCGTCTTAGCTAGCCTCGCTGCGCTGACCGGCTTGGTGAGATAGTCTAAGGCGTTTGCCTCGAATGCTCGGATGGCATACTCGTCATAGGCGGTGACAAAGACGACAGCCGGCTGCGGTATGAGATTCTCGAGCTTCGGAAGCAGGGCGAAGCCACTCTTTTTAGGCATCTGGATATCGAGAAAAATCGGGGTGCTCGATTCAGATGGCGAATGCGGGTGGTGCTTAGGTTCACTTTTTCGACGAATGAGTCATAAATGCGGGTGAGTAAGTCAGGTTCGCGGATACGGGGCTTGCACGCGGGGGTCTATGGTCCTAGGTTATCGTTTCTCTGACATGGATGAAAAACAGGAATTTCGGCCCTCGGCGCTGGCTCAAGGTGGCCCGGGTGGTGACTCGCGTGGCTGGATGAATGCCCGCTTTTTTGGCATCAAGTTTTTTTCATTCTGGCCGCTGCAGATCAGCGGATGGACGTTTTCTTGGCTGTTTCCCCTCGCGATCTGGTGGGCGGGGACGATCAACGAGCCAATCCTCATTTGGCTTTCTTTCACTCGTCCCATCAGTGGTTTTCTGGTGACGATTGCATTGCGCTCCTATTGCTCCGAAGTTTTTCAGCGCGGCATCAACCCGTACGTCTTGGGGCCGGTTTTGATTTTCGCTTCGATCGTGATCGGCTGGGCCGAATTTAAGAGTGCTTACTGGCTCTGTCGGATTGGGGGATTGTCCGATCTCACTCATCAAGCCTCGGTGGCAATTTGGGGGTATCGTTCCCTCTCGCTGCTGTTTTGGCTGATGTTCTACTTTGGCATCAAATCCTTCGTTCGCCATTCCGAAATCGAGCGGGAATTCCAACGCTCCGAGATCCGGTTGCTGCGCTCGCAGGTGAATCCTCATTTCCTTTTCAACGCCCTGACTACGATCATGGCCGTCCGCAAGGATGAGGAGAAAGTCCCCTTGGTAATCCAGTCGCTGGCGGACTACCTGCGATTTTCACTGGCCCAAGAGGAAGTGGATCAGAGTCTTCACCCCCTAGGGCAGGAACTCGACGCCTTGGAGAATTATCTTCAAGTGGAAAAGATTCGCTTTCAGAAAAATTTGGAAGCCTGCCTGGATATCACCGCAGAGGCGCGTGCGGCGCGAGTGCCTTCCGCCTTGGTCCAGCCCTTGTTGGAAAATGCAATCAAATACGGTCAGCAGACCAGCCCGATGCCGCTGCGCATCGCCATCGTGGCGCACGTGGCGGAGGGCAAACTGCATCTTGCCGTGGAAAACTCCGGTCACTGGGTCCAGTCGGACCCGACGCGCTCCATGGGTATGGGCATCGCTAATCTTAGAAAGCGCCTTTATCTTCTCTATGGAGACAAAGCCCAGCTATCCTTTGATAATTCAGATTCTGCAGTGAAGGCGCAGGTTTTGATTCCCATCTAGAACCCAGCATGATCCCCGCTGCCGCAGACTCTTTCGCTCAGCCGATCCGCGCGATTCTCGTGGATGACGAGCCATTGATGCGCGATCACCTCCGTGAACGACTGGCAGCCCATCCGGAAATCGTGATCGTTGGCGAGGCCCATGGCGTGAGGTCCGCCGTGGATCTGGTGATCGCGGCCAAGCCAGACGTGATTTTTCTCGATGTACAGATGTCGCCTGACAATGGCTTCGATCTGCTACCCCGGCTGGAGTTGGTCGAGCCCCTGCCAGCCCTCGTATTTGTGACAGCCTACGACAAATATGCCCTGAAAGCCTTTGAAGCACACGCCCTCGATTACCTTACCAAGCCGGTGCAACCCGCACGTTTGTCCAAAACCATCGTGCGGCTCCAGCAATCGCTTGCCGACCGCCGCCGCGCCGCCAGAGCCGATAAAAAGCAGGACTCTCCCCACACTGAGGTGTCAGCCGTTCCGTTGGAGGCCATGGACCTCGTGCGTTTGCAGGATGGGGGCTACATTCGGATGGTTGAAGTCCGCCAGATCGCCGCTGCCCAAGTTCATGGCGATTACACTCGTATTCTCGCCGCCGGTGGCAAGATGGTCATGATTAAAAGCACACTTTCCAGCTGGGAGAGAAAACTGCCATCTTCGCTTTTTCACAAGATCAGCCGCCGTCTGTTGATCAATTGCAAACAAATCAA
>Ga0209444_10001434_pt1 | contig 13105 bp, 12 predicted proteins | sample LauGreFaBDMM15DN_2_FD_188215 | JGI IMG/M metagenome (GOLD analysis project Ga0209444, IMG submission 188215) | Freshwater lake microbial communities from Lake Michigan, USA - Fa13.BD.MM15.DN (SPAdes) (version 2) | ecosystem: Environmental > Aquatic > Freshwater > Lake | place: Lake Michigan...
CCTCTGTAGCCGCATTGGCTTCAGCCACTTCACCGGCTTCCTTGACGCGCTTTACAGCCATTTCAAGAGAGCGATCAGCGACGGCGCGCTCGCGGTCAGTCTGCACTTTTTCCTGCGCCAGAATCACTTCGGTGCGAGCTAACTCAGCAGCTGCTTGAGCGTGCGCTTCTTCAGCCTGCTTGGCCGACAAAGTGATGGAGCTTTCCAGTTTGCGCACTTCTGAGCTCAACTGAGCTTCGATTTCGGATTTGCGCAATTCCCGTTGTTTTTCGATCTCGCGCATGCGGGTCTCCTGCTCACGACTGATTCGTGCCGCCTCTGAGGCCGCCTGCGACTCTTCACGCGAACGTGCTGTTTCAGCGTCGCTTTGCGACTTGATTTTTTCGATCTCAAGGCGCTGGCTGATCTGCGCTTCTTCCTCTTGCTGATTCAACAACAAGCGCTGTTTGGTGGCATCAAGTTGCGTCTGGCGCACTGAGATATCCGCCTCGGCTTCAATTTGCACACGTTTTTTGCGGTTGACCGCAATGATTTCAGCCAGGCGGCGCATACCGACTGAGTTGAAAGCATTGTTTTCATCAAGCGCGGAAAAAGAAGTTTGGTCCAATCGGGTCAAGGACACAGAGTCCAGCACCACGCCGTTTTCCGCCAAATTGCCTTTGAGCAAAGCGGAAATATCAGCGACGAACTGCGAGCGCTTTTCATGGATCTGGTCCATGGTGCGGCTGGCGGCAATCGCTTGAACCGCATCAATAAAACGGCCTTCAAGCAGGTTACGCATTCCATCGGGATTGAATGCTTTGGAGCCCAGCGACTGGGCAGCTGTAGCCACGCCTTCGATAGTGGGTTGAACCCGCACATAAAATTCGAGTTCGGCATCGACCCGCATGCGATCTTCTGTGATCAGAGATTTTTCAGCCACCCTGCGTACTTCAACGCGTATGGTGCGCAAATTGATCTCGTCAATTTTGTGAAGAAAAGGCAATGACAGGCAACCGCCTGAAATAAGCGTCTTCTGTCCGCCGAAACCGGTGCGGATGATGGCAACGTCACGACTGGACTTGCGGTAGAAATGATTCAAAAAAGTGACCAGCGCCGCTATCACGACAACCAGAACCACCACCCCAAAAAGCCAGGCCAGCACAATCATGAAAAAATCTCCCGGGACGATAAGTAACCCAAAAAAATTCATTCTAGTTTTATTCTGGCGGCGCTGTCTACGTAATAGCCCTGTGAATTCAATAGGTAGCATTTCTTGTATTTTTTAACGGTCATTCAGGAAAAACGCACAGACATGGTGCCCCTTACCATCTGCATGACGCACTAAGGCATGAGCGAATTTCTCAGACTGAGACAGGGCTTTGAAACACCGGACAGTCACCGGCTTGATCGCAGTCTGATGAACGCAGGCCTTACATTCAAGGTCATGCTTTGTGTCGACAGTAGGCTAAAAATAAAGCGCAAGAAACCATTACCTATCAATCATTCAACAACAACGGGAGAAAACCATGGACAGCCATTCTTTTGAAAAGGGCTTGAAAACCCGCCGCGAAGTGCTGGGCGCAGAGTACGTCGACACCTCATTGAAAAATGCTGACGACTTCAATATGCCTATGCAAGAACTCGTCACCCAGTACTGCTGGGACGAGATCTGGAACCGCCCGGGGCTGGATAGGCGCACCCGCAGCATCATCAACCTGGCCATGCTGACCGCCTTGAACCGCCCGCATGAACTCAAACTGCATGTGCGCGGCGCCGTCAACAACGGACTGAGCAAAGAGGAAATCTCCGAAATCTTTCTGCAAACCGCTATTTACTGCGGTGTACCGGCGGCCATCGACAGCTTCCGGGGCGCCAAGGAAGTGTTCAAAGAGATGGGGATTTGAGCTTGAGCGCGCCTGTCATTGCCTTCATAGGCCTGGGTCAAATGGGACTGCCCATGGTTGGCAATCTGCTGCGCGCTGGACATAAGGTGCAGGCTTTTGACCTGAACCCGCATGCCGCTGAGGCTTTGCAAAGCGAAGCTTTGTTCAGCCGGGCCGACTCGGCCGCCGCCACACTGACGCAAGCGGATATCGTCATTTTGATGCTGCCCGACAGCAAAGTTGTCGACGATTTGCTGTGGAACGGCGCGCCTTCGCTGGCTGATGTTTTGACGCCTTCGCAGATTCTGATCGACATGGGTTCGTCGGATCCGGTGAGGTCGCGGGATAACTTCGACAAACTGGCGGCCAAAGGGATTGCCTTTGTCGATGCGCCTGTATCAGGCGGTGTGAAACGCGCAGTTGACGGTAGCCTCTCCATCATGATCGGCGGCGAAACTTCCGCCGTTGATAAAGTGCGCCCGGTGCTGCAAGCCATGGGCAAAAATCTGGTGCACCTGGGTGCCGCCGGTGCCGGTCACGCGGTCAAGGCTTTAAATAACTATGTCTCAGCCTCAGGATTGCTGGCTGTCAGCGAAGCCCTGGCTGCGGCAGAACAGTTCGGCATAGACCCGCATCTGGTGAATCAAGTTTTCAATACGTCCACCGGGCGCAACAACACCACCGATGTGAAAGTTGAGAACTTCATGTTGTCCGGCAGTTTCAATTCCGGCTTTTCGCTGGCTTTGATGCGCAAGGATTTGCAGACTGCGCTTGGCTTTATTGAACGCATGGGCACACCGGACCACCAAGCCGCCGCTTGTACCCGCACTTGGGTAGACGCTGAAGGCGCATTGAAACTCGGGGCAGATCACACCGAGATGTACAAGTTCATACGTCACGCCTCTTAATGCTTTTGCGCAAACGCTTTTCTTGAAAATGTCAATGCTTGACACTATCCGCCAATGGGCACGCCGCATCAAACAAGATGCGGTGATGTTGTGGTTTGCATGTCGCGATCCGCGAACCCCGTGGCTTCCGAAAATCATTTGCATGCTTGCGGTCGCCTATGCCTCAAGCCCTATCGATCTGATCCCCGACTTCATTCCGGTGCTGGGTTACCTGGACGACGCCATTCTTTTACCCGCCATGGTCTGGCTGGCGGTGAAATTGCTGCCAGCTGTAGTGGTCAGCGACTGCCGCGCTGAGGCCGCCGAATGGATGCAACACCATGAACGCAAGCCGGTCAGTCGCTGGGGGGTTGTGTTTGTACTATTGGTTTGGAGTCTGGCGCTGCTGCTGTTGGCCTGGTGGTGGTTCTGATGGCTTGTTGTCATCAAATCCAAAGCAGACTTTGAGCCTGCTGCATCGCTAAGCCATACAATTTTGCTCACGCTGCAAGCAGCGAATAGAAAGTGATTTTGGAATCCTTGCTTATTTCCACCGGGGTGGTGGCACTTGCCGAAATCGGCGATAAAACCCAATTACTGGCCTTTATTCTGGCTGCGCGTTTTAAAAAACCGCTTCCCATCATTGCAGGCATTCTGGTGGCCACTTTGTTTAACCACGGGCTTGCAGGTGCATTGGGCGCCTGGATCACCGCCATGGTCGATCCGTCGATTCTGCGTTGGGTCCTGGGTGTGTCATTCATTGCCATGGCGGTGTGGACGCTGATCCCCGACAAAATCGAAGAAGAAGAAACCGAGGTGGCACTGAAACTCGGCGTGTTTGGCGCGACATTTGTCACGTTCTTTCTGGCCGAGATGGGCGATAAAACACAAATTGCCACAGTAGCACTGGCGGCGCATTACCCTTACCCGCTGATGGTGGTGGCAGGCACCACGCTGGGCATGTTGATTGCCGATGTGCCAGCGGTTTTTATCGGCGACAAACTGGCTGGCCGCATTCCTATGAAACTGGTGCACCGTATTGCTGCCGCCATTTTTGCGGGCTTGGGCGTAGCGACTTTGCTGGGCGCAGGTCAAAACTTGATGGCTTATTGATCCGGGTGCCTGGTACAACTTCTGAACACTTCCGAGTACATGCGCAAACGCTCACGGCTGGGCATTTGCGTGTCTGAAATCAAATCGGCGATATCGCCGGTAAGCTGCAAAAACTCCGGATTGCAATGGTGTTTGATGCTGTTGGTGTAAATGGTTTTAGGCTGCCACTGGTTTTCGCGCATTAAAAATGCATAGTGAACCAACTCGTGCCCCAGCGCCCAATTCACCATAGAACGGCTCCAGGCTTGTAAAGTGCGCGGCGACACATTGATTTGCAATGCATTGCCGGGCTGGTCTTCAGACGGAAATTCAAACACCATGCGCGCGCTGGTAGGTAAGGCCGGCTGAATAACCAAACGCGGCAAAGGCGCATCCGCTGGTGCGCCAGTTTTGGATTTGACAAAACGCCAGATCAGTCCCAGCGCTTGACTGTCAAAGGCCTTGTCAGTCAGCGGTGCTGCTACTGCAGTGATATTTTCCGCATTGGAATAGTCGACTTCCAGTTGTCTGACCTTCAGCTCGGCGAACCTGAAATTCAACATGCAGACTTCGAGATCCAGACTCAGGGGTGGCACCATGACATTGTTATGCGCCGCCAGATTGGCCTGCATTTGCTGACTGAAGTCGCGGCTGAATACAGCCTGGCGCTCAACCGCTTCGCGTTCTGTGACACCGCTTTTGATGCTCAAAAAATAACCGATACGGGCATACATATCGCTGTGCGATAAATACGCATTAGCGCTACGGCGCTGCTCTTCGTGCACAGGGTTGGCGGCGAAGTAATGGCCTATGGTCTCGAACATGGTGGCGCAACGGCTAGCCACATACGCGAGTTCAGTTTTTTCCTCTTTCCAGTCCGGATGCTCAAGGGTCCAGTTGTGCAGCCTGGACAAGTCCTGGGCCTGCGATGTCGTACACACACAGAACAATGAAATAAAAAATACCCGCAGCCACATGCACGTCACCCTGTTTTGTTAGAAGCATATTAATGCAGCCCGGGGCTATTCGCCTATGCTGCGTCAATGCACCCGTGGCGCAGGGGTATTCAAGTCAGCGCTCGTCGTAACTCACAGTGACTGCATCGCTGGTGGGGCGCGACTGACATGAAAGTACAAAGCCTTGTCTGGTTTCCCATCCTTCCAGCGTGAAGTTTTTTTCCATGGCCACGCTGCCTTGCATCACCTTGGCGCGACAGGTACAGCACACACCGCCGCGGCAGGAGTACGGCAGGTCTAAACCCGCGGCTAAACCGACATCAAGAATTTTTTGCTCTGGTGTCATGTGCAGATTGTGTTGCTTGCCGTCCAGAATCAAGGTCAAGGCTACGCTGGCAGCTGCGTGCTGCTGCATTTCAGTGGAACCCGCAGGCAAAGCTTTACGCTCTGGTTGATCAGCAGAAGCAAAGCGCTCACTGTGTATTCGTTCTGCCGCTACACCGGCTTGCAACAAGGCGCGGCAAGTGTCATCCATCATGCTGACCGGGCCGCAGACAAACACTTCCTCCAGGCTCTGCGGCGGCAACAGCGTTTGCAGCAAGGCCGTGACCTTGTCGGCGTCCAAACGCCCTTGCAGCAAATCAATCTCCTGCGCCTGACGCGACAGCACATGCACCAGGGTGATGCGACCGGTATAGCGGTCTTTCAAATCCTGCAAGGCTTCGTTGAACATGACAGACGCCATGTTGCGGTTACCGTAGACCAGCGTGAAATGCGAATCCGCTTGTTGCTCCAGGCTGCTGCTCATGATGGACAGCAAGGGCGTGATGCCCGAGCCGCAGGCAAATCCGGCACGGTGTCTGGCCCCGGGTTGTTGCATCACAAAATTGCCAAGTGGCGGCATCACAGACAGCATGTCGCCTTCATTGAAAAGCTTGACCGCATGGTTTGAAAATACACCGCCTTGAACAGCACGAATGCCTATTTCTATTTCCTTGTGCAAATCCAGGCGACTGCGACTGCTGCAGATGGAATAACTGCGGCGCAATTCTTTGCCGTCAACGAAAGCTTTCAAGCTCAGGTACTGACCGGGTTGAAAAGCGAACAAGGAATGCAAGACAGCTGGAACCGCCAAAGTGACAGCCACCGAACCACCCGCCTCAGGCCGTAGGCGTGCAATACGCAACTCATGGAAACTTGATCGATCAGACATCAGACGGCGTCAATAAGGTTTGAAATAGTCGAACGGCTCCATGCACGCCAGGCATTTGTACATAGCCTTGCAGGCAGTAGAGCCGAAATGCGATGTTTCTGTGGTCTCAACTGAGCCGCATTGAGGACAGGCCACTTGCACAGGCGCGCGTTTTTGCACCAGGCGGATGCGGTTTTGCCCGTCATCTGCCGGTTTGCTGTGCGGCGGCGCAATGCCATAGGCCAACAACTTGGCTTTGGCTTCATCGGTGATCCAGTCGCTGGACCAGGCGGGTGACAAACGTGTGATCACACTAGCCTGCATCCCTGCCTGTTGCAAGCAGCGGCGCACATCGTCTTGCATTTGTTCCATGGCCGGGCAGCCGTTGTAGGTGGGCGTGATGATGATTTGCAAGCCTTGCGGCTGCCGGTTCACCGCACGCAATACGCCGATTTCGCGCAGCGACACCACGGGTATCTCCGGGTCGCAGACAGACTCCAGCAATTGCCAGGCAGCGAAATCTGCATGCGCCGGCGCGGGCAGATCCAAAGGCCCGTCAGGCAAAGCCTCGAGAGACGACGCCTGTGGCACTGCGAGGTTCACCACGTGGCGCCCGGATGTTGCCTGGCCAGGCTTTGCATCTCGGCCAGTAAATACGACATGTGTTCAGTATGAATGCCGGCCCTGCCCTGGGTGACATAGCCGTCACTTGGCGGCAGCTGCAACCCGGCTTGTGTCAGCACTTCATGGACAGTGGTTTGCCAAGCTGAAAGCAAAACGGTTGTATCGCCCAAAACAGCTTGTGCCGACGGCCATTCCGCTCCAGAACTCTTGTGTGTAAGGCATTAAAAAATCAATCGCTGCCTGAGCTCTGGCATGAGATTCTTCGGTGCCATCGCCAAAGCGCACCAACCAGTCGGCGGCGTGCTGCAAGTGATACTTGACCTCTTTCAATGATTTGACCGCAATCGCAGCGAGTTGTGCATCCGCATGGTGTTGCAGTTGTTCCCAGACCAGCAGCATGTAGGCGCTGAACAAAAAATTGCGGGTGATGGTGATGGCATAGTCGCGCTCGGCACGCGCAGACGGCGCCAGCGCCGTGCTGTGCGGCAATTCAAGCAAGGTGAAATTCAGAAAATCCTGCTGATCACGGAAATAAGCCAAGGAGTCTTCAGTGCTGCCATCGTCACGCAACTCAGCGACGTGTTGGTAAAGCAATCTGGCCTGCCCTATCAAATCGAGTGAGTTGTTGGCCAGGGCCAGGTCTTCTTCCAAAATCGGGCCGTGGCCGCACCACTCAGCGTTGCGTTGTCCGAGTATCAGCGCGTTGTCAGCCAGATGCAGCACAAACTCAGCCGACGCGTTCACATGTGCCCCACTTCATCCGGAATGACAAAAAACGTGGGATGGCGGTAGACCTTGTCTTTGGCCGGTTCAAACAAAGTGTCTTTATCGCCGGGGTCGCTGGCGGTGATGGCGGCAGACGGTATGACCCAGATGCTCACACCTTCCTGGCGACGCGTGTACACATCGCGCGCCATATGCAATGCCTGCTGCGCGTCGGCTGCATGCAGACTGCCGCAGTGCTTGTGCTCAATGCCTTGTTTGCTGCGCACAAACACTTCCCACAAAGGCCATTCGTTGGCTATGGATGCAGAAGTGCTCATGCGGCCTCCTGTTGTTGACGCTGTTGTTGTTTGCGAGCATAGGCCATGGCGGCGTCACGCACCCACTGGCCATCCTCGTGCGCTTTGACGCGTGTGGCCAATCGCGCTTTGTTGCACGGGCCGTTACCGTTGACCGTGGCCCAGAATTCGTCCCAGTCAATCTGGCCGTAATCATGGTGACCGCGCGCTTCGTTCCACTTTAAATTCGGATCGGGCAAGTTAACGCCCAACACAGCCGCTTGCGGCACGGTGGCATCAACAAACTTTTGTCGCAAGTCGTCATTGCTGACGCGCTTGATGCCCCAGCGCATGCCTTGTTTGCTGTTGGTGCTGTCAGCGTCCGGCGGGCCAAACATGGCCAGGCATTTCCACCACCAGCGGTTGACCGCGTCCTGCACCATGGCTTGCTGCTCAGCCTTACCTTGCATCATCACCATCAATGACTCGAAGCCCTGGCGCTGGTGAAAAGATTCTTCTTTGCAAATACGCACCATGGCGCGGGCATACGGGCCGTAACTGCAACGGCACAAAGGAATTTGATTCATGATGGCTGCACCATCAACCAGCCAGCCGATGACGCCGACATCGGCCCAGGTGAGCGTGGGGTAATTGAAGATGGAACTGTATTTGGCGCGACCGGTATGCAGCGCATCCAACATCTGGTCGCGGCTGGTGCCCAAAGTTTCAGCCGCGCTGTACAAATACAAACCATGGCCGGCTTCATCCTGCACTTTGGCGATCAATATGGCTTTGCGCTTCAAACTGGGCGCGCGGCTGATCCAGTTGCCTTCGGGCAGCATGCCCACAATTTCGCTGTGAGCGTGCTGGCTGATCTGGCGCACCAAGGTTTTACGGTAGGCCTGCGGCATCCAGTCTTTGGGCTCGATCTTGCCGTCGGCGTCTATCACCTCATCAAAACGCATTTGCGCTTTGACCAGCACCTGCTGCTCATGGGCTGACAACACCGGTTTGATATCGCGGCTGGCGGCCGCTGTGTCCGGGCCATCGGGCACATTGAATGACTGTGTGTACATGCTTCACCTCGTTGTAGGTGGGCGCATCTTAACTGATACATAAAAACAGTCAAATCACATTTATTTTGTATCATTTCATGAGACCATGCCGTCTGCCGTCCACAGCTTTCACCCTTTTGACCCATGACCGAGTTAACCGATAAACGATTACTGCGATTTTGCCGCCAGGACCGCATGCAAGCCGGTTCGCTCATCATTTCCATGTTTGGCGACGCCATTTATCCGCGTGGTGGCGCTATTTGGCTGGGATGTCTGATCCGCATGCTGGCCCCGCTTGAGATCAATGAACGATTGATACGCACCGCCATTTACCGCTTAGTCAAAGAAGACTGGTTGGTCACACATACACAGGGCAGACGCACCGACTATGCATTGAGTGCCAGCGGGATCAACCGTATTGAAGAGGCCTCCAAAGCCATTTACGCTATTCAGTCACCTCCCTGGGATGAGCGCTGGCGATTGCTGTTGACGTCAAACAGCATGAGCAACAAGGACAGAGAGCGTTTGCGCAAAGCATTGGTTTGGCAAGGCTTCGGTATGTGGCAAAACCAGGTATTTGTCCATCCAGGTGCAGATTTGCAAGTGGCCTTGTCCTTGCTTCAAGGCGAAGGCTTGGGACATTTGCAAAAACATATCTGGCCGCTGGCGGGCGACAGTCTGTTGACAGGTTCGGGTGTCACCGACCAACAGGTGGCTACGCAGTCATGGGGCCTGGCGCAACTGGCCCAGAGTTACCGCCTGTTTGTCAAAACTTATCAGCCCTTGGTAGTTGAATGGCCTGTCAAAAAAACATGCAAGAGTCACATCCAAAACCAAAAAGCTTTTTTGCTGCGTCTGTTACTGATTCATGACTATAGACGCCTGCTGCTGCGCGACCCCGCCTTGCCGCAAAAGCTGTTACCCGGCGACTGGCCTGGACAGGCTGCAAGAACCGTTTGCACACAAATGTATGCTGCACTGTCTGTCCCCAGCGAGACATACTTGGAAGAGCATATGCAACTTGCTGATGGTCGATTGACCGACAGCCTCAGATTGTTTCGAAATCGTTTTCGAATATGTTGATAATCAGAAGATCAAAAAATCCTTGCATCGACAAGAAGTCGAGACTGCTTGTTGCATAAAAAAGAAAGTCAGCGATGTCGTTCAATGTTGTAGGTCTGGCGCTTAAGCGCCCTTATACGTTTGTCGTGATGGCCCTGCTGCTGTTGATCATGGGCCCACTGGCAGCCCTCAGAACACCTACAGACATTTTTCCTGAAATCCGCATCCCAGTGATCGCCGTGGCCTGGGCCTACACAGGTCTGCCACCGGATCAAATGGCCGGTCGCATAAGCACTTTGTATCAACGCGTGCTCACTACCACGGTCAATGACATTGAACACCTAGAGGCGAATTCATACAACGGCCTTGGTATTGTCAAAATTTTCTTTCACCCCGGTGTGAACATAGCAACCGCCAATGCCCAGGTGACGGCCATTTCTCAGACCATGCTCAGGCAAATGCCCCCAGGCGCGCTGCCGCCGCTGATCGTCAACTACAACGCCTCGACGGTGCCGATTCTGCAACTGGCCCTGGCCGGCAAAGGCTTGTCCGAACAAAATCTGGCCGACTACGGCTTGACCCTGGTGCGCACACCGTTAGTCACTGTCCCGGGAGCCGCCATTCCTTTCCCCTACGGCGGCAAGATGCGTCTGGTACAGGTTGACCTCAAACTGCCTGAATTGCAAGCGCTGGGTCTGAGTGCGCAGGATGTGGCGAGTGCACTGGCAACTCAAAACATCATCATTCCAGTTGGCACTCAAAAAATCGACTCGCTGGAATACTCCATTAACCTGAACAACGCAGTTGTCAATATCAAGGATATGGCTGACCTACCGGTCAAATCAGTCAACGGTGCGATGGTCTATGTGCGCGATGTTGCCAATGTGCATGACGGCAATTCACCGCAGACCAATATTGTTCACGTCAACGGCAACCGTTCGGTGTTGATGTCCGTGCTGAAGAACGGATCCACTTCTACGTTGTCGATTGTTGACGGCATACGCGAAAAGCTAGATGGCATGAAGGCCACCCTGCCGCCTAACTTGACGGTGCAACCTATCAATGACCAGTCACTGTTTGTTCGCGCCGCCATCAAGGGCGTTGCAGTCGAAGCCATGATTGCTGCAGCGCTCACCAGCATCATGATTTTTCTGTTCCTGGGCAGTTGGCGCTCTACTTTGATTGTGGCTGTGTCTATTCCTTTATCCATCATGGGCGCCATCCTCGGTTTGTATGCGCTGGGCGAAACCCTCAACATCATGACGCTGGGCGGTCTGGCACTGGCCGTCGGCATCTTGGTAGACGATGCGACCGTCACCATTGAAAGTATCAATTGGCACCTTGAGCAAGGCAAAGACGTGGAAACCGCCATTCTTGACGGTGCCGCCCAGATCATCGCCCCTGCTTTTGTGTCCTTGCTGTGTATTTGTATTGTGTTTGTGCCCATGTTCTTTCTGGAAGGCGTGTCGCGTTTTCTGTTTGTGCCATTGGCCCTGGCTGTCATGCTGGCCATGGCCTGGTCATTCTTTTTGTCGCGCACCCTGGTGCCGACCATGGCCAATTACCTGCTCAAACCCCATGCTGCCCACACGGATATGCACGGCAGTTTCGGCCAACCGCGCACCCGCAATCCGATTGTCAAGTTTCAACGCTGGTTTGAAGCCCGTTTCGAAAGCATTCGGGACAGCTATAAAAACCTGCTGGGGGTTTGCCTGCAAACCCGCTGGCCAATCGTCATCGGTTTCATGAGCTTTGTTGTGGCCTCCTTTGCGCTGGTGCCTTCCCTGGGCAGCAACTTCTTTCCGGATGTAGACGGCGGGCAAATCCTGTTGCATGTGCGTGTGCCTATTGGTACCCGGGTAGAAGAAACAGCTGCACGTTTCGCTCACATTGAAAAAGCCATACAAAAAGTCATTCCCTCGGAAGAGATCGTCACGCTGGTTGACAACATCGGTCTGCCGCCTAGCTGGATTAACACGATTTACAACAATACCGGCGTGATCGGCACCATGGACGGCGACATACAAATTGCCCTTCGCAAGGGGCATGCGCCCACCGCCGACTATGTACGAGAATTACGCAAAACACTGCCGGCGGCCTTTCCCGACACCACTTTTTACTTCCCGCCGGCCGATATCGTCAGCCAGATTCTGAATTTCGGCGCACCCGCACCGATTGACATTCAAATTCGCGGCGCCAACCTGAGCGCCAATTTTGATTACGCCAACATACTGCTGAAAAAGATACGACAGATTCCCGGTATCGCCGATGTGCGCATACAGCAGTCCGCCAGAAGTCCGGTGTTTGAAGTCAACATGGATCGCTCACAAGCCCTGGACATGGGCATCACCCCCAGGGATGTGACCAACAACCTGGTGGTCAATCTGGCCGGCAGCAGCCAGGTGGCGCCTACTTACTGGCTCAATCCCGCCAATGGTGTGTCTTACAGCGTTGTCATGCAAACCCCGCAGTACAACCTTGACTCGCTGGATGAACTGGCCAACCTGCCCATTATTTCAGGCAGCGGTCAGCAGGTGCTGGGTTCTGTCGCCGAATTCAAACGCACCACTAAAAACAATCTGGTCAGCCAATACGATATTCAATCGATGGTGCAAATACACGCCACATCGCAAGACACCGACTTAGCCAGCGTCGCATCTGAAGTGCGCAAAGCCATTGCAGACACCGAAGCGGCTTTGCCCAAGGGCAGCAAAGTCGTACTGCTGGGTCAGGTCCGCACCATGGAAAAAGCCTTTTCCGGTTTGCTGTGGGGACTGGTCGGTGCGATTGCGCTGATTTACTTCTTGATTGTGGTCAATTTCCAATCCTGGCGGGATCCCTTCGTCATCATCAGTGCCTTGCCGGCTGCCATCGCCGGCATCGTCTGGATGTTGTTCACCACCCGCACCACCTTGTCTGTGCCCGCACTCACCGGCGCCATCATGTGCATGGGTGTAGCCACAGCCAACAGCGTGCTTGTCATCAGTTTTGCACGCGAGCGTCTTGATGAACTCGGCGACCCGGTGGCCGCCGCGCTGGACGCCGGTTTTGTGCGTTTCCGGCCTGTGTTGATGACCGCGCTGGCGATGATCATCGGCATGATTCCCATGTCCCTGGGCCTGGGTGAGGGCGGCGAGCAAAATGCGCCCCTGGGGCGCGCCGTCATCGGCGGCCTGTCCTTTGCCACAGTGGCCACCCTGATTCTGGTTCCTCTGTTATTCAGTATGGTGCATTCGCGTCACCGCCCTTCCAAAATTGCACCGCTTTCCCCTGGAGTTCCTTATGTCTGATTTTTCTACCCATCGTGTTTCCCGTGGCTATTTATGGACTGCTGCCGTTGTATTCGCCTTGGTAGCCGCAGGCATTGTGAT